>ENA-UOXO01000922-UOXO01000922.1-mixed-culture-metagenome-genome-assembly--contig:-NODE-922-length-21785-cov-46.204096_pt1 | contig 21785 bp, 17 predicted proteins | sample MGYA00238162_ERZ761640 | MGnify/ENA primary metagenome ERZ761640 (study PRJEB28914, sample SAMN08778297) | mixed culture metagenome | isolation source: Freshwater growth medium | place: USA...
CGAGCGCCGTACCGAGCACGGACTGTGGGGAAGCGACCCTCGGTGGGACGAAACCGACGGGACCGAGCGCCGTACCGAGCACGGACTGTGGGGAAGCGACCCTCGGTGGGACGAAACCGACGGGACCGAGCGCCGTACCGAGCACGGACTGGTTGGGAGCGCTGCTGAGCGAATTGAGGTCGTCCTCGGGCGCGCCAATCACTGTGCCGTCCTCTCCCTGCCCGGAGTCCTGCACGCCGTGAATGAGAGACAGCCCCTCACTCGCCGGCAGCTCACATTCGGCACCGGTGGCGTCCACGCCCATCGGCCCGCGCAGCACGCGCGCTGCGGCCTCGCCCCGCACGACCTCGGCGATCTGACGCAGAGCCCGTGCCTCCCTCGCGATACGCGTGGCGCTCCCGAGTACGGTGACCGTCGGCTCGTCGGGTTTGCCACGTTCATCGAAGCTCTCACTCTTAAGGAAGATCGCGTCGCGCCCAACACAGCGCCCCCTGATCGCGTGCCGCTCGCCGTGCACCGCATCTGCGACGCTCCCATGCATGCGGCTGAGCTCGACGCGCGACGAGCCGGTAAAGAGGCGCTGCACGAGCCGCAGCAGCGGCAGCGAGAGAGTCAACCCTCCCTTGAGCTCCACCACGAGCGCGTAGTACTCGGGGGGCAATGTGCCATCCCCGTCGACGCCGTCGCATAGCAGCACCTCGCCCTGACCTGCGACGGGGCGTCCGTGGTAGAAGGCAACTCCATTGTCAATTGCACGGTGCACATCGACCCAAATATAGTAATCGCACGGTCGTGGTCCACTGCTGCTGCTGCTCACGCTCGCCGCCGTCTCGCGCCGCAGCAGCGGCGTGTGATGGCGCAGCATCCGTGTAAGCCCCAGCTTCGTCAAACTCTCCGCATGCATTCCGAACCAGCCGTGAACCGCAAGCGGCGGCGCTGTGGCGATGGTGAGTGGCATAGGCCTCTGATGACCTCTGATGACCTCTGACGACCTCTGATGACCTCTAATGACCTCTGATGACCTCTGATGACCACTAATGGTGAGTGCCGTCGGCCGCGGCGCTACGCGCTCGGAGGCGGCGGGAGGGGAGGCGGCGGGAGGGGAGGCGGCGGGGGAGGCGGAGGCGGGGGAGGCGGAGGCGGGGGAGGCGACGGCGGACAGAATCGGAGGGCTCTGCTGCTGCTGCTGCTGCTGATGATGATGATGATGGCTCTTGCTGCTACGCACCGCCTCCGCGCGGCTCGCACAGATCTCGAGGGCCGGGAGATACCATCCGAACGGCGACGTGTCGGGCGCGGGCTCACGCTTGATCGCACTGTGCAACGACGCTTCAGTGGATGGAGACTCTTCCAAAGGGCGGCGTGTCGGTGTCCTGAGCGCCGCGTGAAGCGCCGCGGTCATCTCTGGATCCGCCTCCGGAGCCCCCGCCACCGCATCGTCATGGGCGTCGCCAGCGCCGCCCTCAGCCACCGTTGTGCGTTGGGGGCCCTCCCCATCCCCCTTGCCTTCACCCTCCCCCTTGCCTTCCCCCTCCCCCTTTGCCTCCGATCGTCCCCTCCCCCTCCGTTGGGAGCCCTCCCCCTCGCCTTCGATCGTCGGCCCCCCTCCCCCCTCCCCCCTCGCTCCCCCCTCCCCCTCGCCAAAGATCGTCCGCTCGTCGGCCCCGCCGCCACCGCCGACGGTGCCCATAACGACGCCCTCCGTGAGCCCCTCCGCCTCTGCGAACTGTTCAGCGACCGCCTCGGCCGAGTTGTCGGCTTCGGCCAGCGGCTTGTGTATAACGACGTCCTCCGAGTTGTCGGCTTCGGCCACCGGCTTGTGTATAACGACGCCCTCCGAGTTGTCGGCTTCGGCCAGCGGCCTGGGTATGCCTCCGATGGCCACACGCACGCGCTTCGCATCCTCCGAGAGCTCATAGCGCGCGACGCCCTCCTTGACGACCGGTACCTTGGCAGCGTGGCACACGTCGGGCGCACTGTACACGAAGCCGCCGAGGGATTGGGTCGCGCTCGGCACGGTCGCACGCAGCGCGGGCGTGTTGACGGCCGCAACGGCCGCTTCGACGGGGATCCAGCCGTCCGTGAGGTCGAGCGCGACCCATTCGGGCACACTCTCGGGCAATCTCTCGGGCAATCTCTCGGGCACACTCTCGGGCACACTCTCGGGCAATCTGGGCGAGACGAGATCGGGCGCCGCTGCCCAAGCGGGCATGGCACAGGCGCCCACCTCGGCGCTGCTTTGGAGCGCCGCCGGATCCGCCCGATACGACGCGGGACCGTCCGCCCGATACGACGCGGGACCGTCGTCGGCGATAGGGCGCCCCTCGACACGGCCCGTCGCCCGATGGCACAGAAGCTGTGCCATGAGCCCACCGAGGACTGCCTCCCTATCGGCCTGTGCAGTGTGGGCAACGTGTGCTGCTTCTGCGAGCTTCTGCTTGCTGCGCCGCTTCTTGCGCAGGGCCGCTGGAGATGGTCGCGCGGGCGAAGGGGATGGCAACGTGTTGCTCAGGGCGCTCGGGAGTGCCGTGGCGACTGGGCGTGGTGAGCTCACGCCAGATCGTGACGAGCTCACGCCAGATCGTGGCGAGCTCACGCCAGATCGTGACGAGCTCAAGCCAGATCGCAGGCTGGCCGACGACGCGCGGCGCATAGCAGACGGCGAACTTGCCGTTGGTATGGCATCGATTGGTCCGACAGCGGCAGCGGCAGCGGCAGCGGCGGCGGCGGCGGCGGCGGCGGCGGCGGCGGCGGCAGCTTTGGCGGCGGCGGCTGCCTTGCCGCGCTCCGCCATCGCGGCGAGCGATCCTTTTCGAGGCGGGGGGGCGCCGTAGTGGGCGCCGACGGGGTTGTGCGGGCTGCTACCGCCGAGCGCGGATGGCGCCGAGCGACTCGAGCCGAGCGTCGTGGCGAGCGTCGAGGTGAGGGAAGAGCTGGTTGAGCTCGCGGAGCTCCGGGCGGAGCAGCTGCGGAATCACAGCACATGGAGCAAGTCAGTGGCAGTCTGCGCCCATCGGTGGCACTTTGAGGCACTCAACGGCCATGTCGTGGGACTCAACGGCCACTCAACGGCCACTCAACGGCCACTCAACGGCCATGTCGTGGGACTCGAGATGGCTCGCCATCGCACCCACCTGTGGAAGGACGAGCACGTTGAGGACGAGCCTTCGCTGAGCTCGTCCAAGCTCTTGCGGTCACGTGGAGGCGTGCTGCCTGCGGCTGAGGACGGCGTGGAGGTGCGCGTGGTGGACGGCTCGGAGGTACGGATCACGGGGCTGCTCTGAGCTGCCGATGCAGCCGACTTGGCGGGTGACGTCGTCGCGTCGATCGTCTTGAGCTCGCCTCCGCCGTCCTTGTCCTTCGGCCGCGCGGTCTTGTCGCCGCCGCGCGGCGAGCCCTTCTTCTCCACCACCTTGATCGTGAAATTGCTCGCCGGCAGGACCTCGGGCATTCCAGCTGTGAATATGCGCGAGCGCACGATCGACTCATCTTCCTCAGTGATCGGCACGAGCACCGCAGAGGGTTTGGAGCGCTCCACCTTGCGCTTCAACTTCTTCATCTTCGCGCTCGAGCTGTCGCGCCTCGAGTGCTCGAACTGACTCCTCTCATAGGAGCGCTCCAGATGCAAGTAGCCGGTGAGAGAGGCGAGGAACTCGAGCAGCCGCGGCGTGATAGGCGCAGGCGTATCGTCGTCGGTGGCGGATGGAGCGGCAGCAGCCGAAGGCGCGTCAGCTGGCGCAGGAGTTGTAGTATGCGCGACTGGCGCTGGCGGGAGGGGTCGGTCCCACAGTGTCGTCTTCGTGTGATTATTGATGTCAAAGGTGCGCTCGGCCATTACAGCGGGGGCGGATCCACGACAAATTTCGAAGCGTGACAAGTTTCGAGGCCAGTTTGAGACACATGCATGCAGACCACGTCTTTCGATAATAGAGGACCCGCTGGAATGATTGTTCTTACAGTGCGTTGCCGATCGAGGCGAGTGTTCCTGACTTACTTCCCCTCTGTACCCCTCTGTACCCCTCTGCATCGCTTCCGCGGCGAGCACAGCAGCGACCACTCGAGCTCGCCACACGCGAGCACACACATCGCACATCGCACGGGCCTCACCGCACTAGGCCAGGCAAACAAGAGCATGTCACCCGGGGTAGTGGCCGGTCCACATCGCTGTCGTGCACACAGCTGTCCAATCGCAGCTCGCAGCTCGGCTCGTGTGACAAGCATCATGCCCGCGTCGGTCCTCCTGTCCGTCGCACCTCGTGTCTCCGCTCTCTGTCCGAATCGCACGCAGCACGCACCCAGCACCCTCCGTGCGGGGGCACCGAGCCCGCCGCAAGGTCATCCCGGGCTCGCCGCGTGGGTGTGTGCTATGATCCCGCCATGATCCCAGTACGTCCCAGTGCTCCTCAACGTCGCTCCCCCCGGCCCCCACGCCATGCCGTAGCCTGCTCCACGCCTGCCACCCAGCGCTCCTCAACGTCGCTCCTCCCAGCCCAGCGCCTCTCCGCAGCCTGAGCCGCAGCACGGGCTTGCCAATCGCCACGCAGTCGTCCTCGCGCATCCTCTACGCATCCTCACTCTCTCAGCCTCCTGTCCCACACGTACGTCCCATTCGTGCATCCCCCCTTGCGTCCCCCTCGCCCCGTCTGGTTGTCCAACACGTACGTCCCTTTTGTGCGTCCTCCCCTCGTCCCGTCTGGTTGAGCAGCAGCCGTTGCGCCCCGCTCACGCTTGCCCAGGCGCCCACTGCCGCAACGCGCGCTCCGCACGGCGCAGCAGCTCCATCTCCTCATCTTCATGAGCTCCTCGGCATGGCAGCTCCATCTCCTTGTCCCTCGCCGGCATGAGCCGCTCGCCGCCCGTTGGGACGGGATCGGCAGCGCGCAGCACGGCCCCGGGTACGACCACGCCGTCGATCGAGACGAATCCGTCCTGGGAGGGGGGCGAGCTTTCGGCAGCGCCGTCCGCGTCAGCAACCGGTGCGCCGCCGGCCGCCGCTGGCTCGAAGCACGCCTCGTGGCACTCCTCGTCGCCCTCGGCCTCCCGATGCCAGCGGGCCGCGCTCGGCTCTCGCAGCCGGCAGACGACCAGTCGCTGTGCCTCTGCAACTAGTCTCGGGCTGAGGAGGGATAGAGAGCCGAGCGCTTGCAACAGCGCGAGCTGCTCGGGACGAAAGGGCGATGCATGCAGCAGCATTGCCACAGCCTCGCGCACGAGCTCTGGCTTGCGACACGCGAGCTCATGGGTCCAGCACGGCCGAGTCTCGAGCACGAGAGCGAGGTAGCCGCACAGCGGGGCAGGGAGCCGCCGCTGGAGCTTCACTGCGGTCTCGAACACAAAGAGCTGCCAGGGGTGCGTGGCGAGCAGCTCGAAGGCGGCACGTACCGCCGGGCGCGCGCTCGGCCGTCCGAGCGAGGTGCATAGCCGACAGAGGGCGTGCATGCAGCTTGGCTCGGTGCGCACCGCCACGTTGAGCAGTATCATCGGAAGTTCCGAGTTCCAGGCGTCGCCGGCCGCCCGGAGCACGCACGCGTCGCACAGCTCGGCAGTCAGCTGGAGCGCCGCGGCGCAACGCACCTCGAGCCGGCTGCGCATCGCGGGCAGCAGCTGAGATAGCTCGCCCAGCACCTCTGCCAGCGTGTTGAGCAGCGCACGCCGGAGTGCGAGTGTCGCGTCTGCGTCTGCGGGTGCATCGGTGCGGAGGCGGCGGAGGAGCTGCACGAGGAGCAGCGATGCAGCCGCCGCGCTCGGCTCGTCGGCGCCGCCGCAGCCGCCGGCGGTCGCGCCGCCGTCAGCATCGGCCCTCGCCTGCGATCCTACAGCGCAAGAGCCAACGGCCGCGGCGCCGGCGCGGACATTTGCGGCGGCGGAGGTCTGGGGAGCCACGGCGGCCGGTCCGTGGGTGGCGAGGCGCGCCAGTGTGATGATAAATGGCAGATTGGCGGCGAGGGTGAAGACCGTCTCAGCATGTAAGGCGACCACCACGTTGAGAAAGTTGAGCATCTCCAGCCGCGCGCCGGCCGCAGCTGGCGACGACTCCTGGCCGCCGTCCGACCCGCCTGCTGCGCCGTCCCAGCCGTAGGCCTTGGCATCGCGCATCAAGGCGGCGATCGCATGGTGGGTCGCCGCGTGAGCCTCGGCTGTGGCCAGGCTCTCGATCCCATGCGCTTTGCCTCCGCCTCCCACAGCCGAATCCACCTTGTCGGTCGCCGCGGACGTTCGCATGAGTGCGGTGAGCAGTCGAAGGACAAGCCGTAGCGCGTCAATTGCGCTGTTGTCCTCAGAGACGAGGGGCAGCAGCATGCACAACTGCGCAAGGGCCGAAGCCAGGCCCGCGGCCGCCAGGGTGGCGTGTGCCGACGCTGCCGACGCAGACGAGGTGGCACCCTCGCCGTCCCCACCGCTCTGGCCGCCGCCGCCGCCGCCGCTGTTCTGGAGGGTCGCAGGGGCCCAAGTGAGGCACGCGTGCACGAGGTGCAGAGTGGCACATAGCCCTCCTCGGACCTGCTGCGCTTGGTGCACGTGCGACGAGAGCAGCTGCACGAGGACGGAGGCTGCGTGCGCGTCGCCCCGGCACGCCTGTACGAGCGCCGAGGCGCGCCCGAATCGGCCGACCTTCCCAGCGTCACCAGCGCCGCCCCCACCGCCAGCCCCGCCACTGCCGCCATCGCCGAGGCCGCTCGCTCCGGCGCTGTGCGTCTCCTCGTTGCTCGCGTGATCCCGGCTCTCGGCACCCAGCACCCATGCCGGCACTGTCACCGCTAAGCGCACGAGGAGCGACGTTGCCGCCTCCACATCGACGGCGTGGAGCGTCAGGCAGAGCCAGCGCAGCGCGTAGGGCGGCAGGCCGACAGAGTGCTCGGCAGGGAGCCGGGCGAGCGCGTGTGCAAGGGCATGCGCCGCCCCCGCTGGCGCCGCCGCCGCCTCGGAACCTGAATTGCTGCCCATCGTCGACGCCGCCGCGGCACCGGCCCAATTCGGATCGTCTGTATCCATCACGTCAGCTGCAGGCTCTCTCTCCTGCGGCAGCTGCGCCCATATCGTCACGAGGCGGCGCAGCGTGGGCGGCGGCAGCCGCTCGACTTGGAAGGCGCTGCAGCAAAAGGCGCCGAGCGCCTCGAGGCACGTGTCCACAGCCTGCGCGTGCTGCAGGTGCAGCAGGAACCATTCGATGTGGACGAGTGGCGGCTCCTCGGACGCGAACGCGCTTCCGCCGAAGCTCGCGCCCTCCGATCGGGCGCCCCAGTGGAAGAGCTCCTGCGCGCACGTCTCCAACTCGGTCGGAAGGGCAAGGGCCGTCGACTCCCGACGGCCGGCGGGCGCACTTACGGGCGGCAGTCGACCGAGCGCCGCGTTGGGCAGTCGTCCGAGCGCCACGAGGAGCGCCGTGGCGAGCGTCGAGGTCTCAGGGCACGTACCAAGACGCGCGATGAAGGGGAGCACTACCGGCGCCATGCAATGCGCCGAGGCGCGTCGCAGAGAGCCGGGGAGCGGATGGTCGCCGCCGAGCAGCATGCCCAGGGAGCTCGCGAGCTTGAGCTCGAGCTCTCGCTCCGCATTTGGAAGCTTGAGCATCGGTACGAGCACGGCTTCGGTCGTGAGCAGCCGCAGAAGCGTTTGAAGGGCACTGCCGTCCGCCGCGCGCGCGCATCCCTCGATGGCCGTGCGCACGAGATCGACGACGTTGCACCGTGCATCGACCGCCCACGCCGCCGCAGCGCCTCGGTGGCGGCGGCGGCGGCGGTCGGAGGTGCCGATAGTCGAGACAGCCTCCTCACTCCGCGACGCAGCGCTGAGCATTGCCGGTACCACGCGCTCGCAAAAGCGGCAGAGCTGCGAGGTTTCGCGTGGGGCCGTCGGCACATGCCACTCGAGCCCTCGGCAGAGCGCGAGCACTTCGAGTTGCATGCTCCATTCATCATCCGCCGCCGTTGCGCGCAAGTGGCCGTCGGCAGCGCCGCCGCCGCTACCGCCGCCGCTGCTGCTGCTGAGCAAGGCATCGAGGAGGCGTCCGCAGAGGGTGGCTTGCGACGGCCGTGGCGTGCTGAGCAATGCGCGCAGCAGCGTGCGCACGCCGCGTCTGAGCTCGCCCTCGGCCGCGCTCGCCATGGCGCTCGCCGGCATGCGTGCCTGGCGGCGAATCATCTCGATTAGAAAGGCGCCGATGTCCTCAGTCGCGATGGCGTCGCCGTGGTCGTGGTCGTGCAGCATCGCAAGCACGTCGATGCACGCGAGCTGCAGCGATGTGTGACCCGAAAGTAGCGGCGGCTTGAGCGCCGCGAGCACGGCCGGTGTCGCGAGCAGCGGAGCGATCGCTGGGTCGGATGCAATCTCGCGGAGGAGCTCGAGGAGCTCGACGCTCGGCGAAGGGCGACTTCCTCGCGCCACGCCCGGCAGCAGGCCGATGAAGAGCTTCGGTGAGAGGCTGCACGCGGCGAGCACCAGGCTCGCCGGCTCATCGCATGCCTGTAGTAGCTGCACAAAGATCTGGAGTGAGCACGTGGCCAGATCTGGCGCATGCACGTCGGCCCGGCCCGGATGCACCCGCGTCTCGGCGACGACAGCGTCCACGCCGCGCGCGAGAGTACGCACAAGGTGACGGCATTTGAGCAACGCGGCCACTGCCGCGTGCAGATCGACGTTGAAAGCGAGCCCGATCAGCGAGATGAGCGCGAGGCTCACATTGGGCGGTGCCCAGGGCAGCACATGGGCGGCCTGCACGCCGCTGCCGCCCATCACGATTTCGAGCTGCACAAAGAGCTGCTCAGTGGCATGGCACGATGCCCGAAGGAGCGAAGTGAGCAGCGCGATCAGCGCGCCTTCCAGCTCTTCATCATGGGCGTCGAGCTCCAGAAGCGCAGGGACGAGTGCCGCAAGTAGCGGCTCCGTCAGCGCTCTCTCATCGTCGAGGAGGCGGGTCGAGTGGCGATATTCCTCGATCATGCGCGTGAGCAGAGCGGCGGCATCGAGGCGCAGTGACAACGGCGTGATCTGCGGGGAAGCGGACAGAAGAGCGAGCGCTCGGTTGGCATCCATGATGGAGATGGCTGACATACTTAGTCTATGGGCTTTGCTACTGAATTTTTGCATGCTGCATGCATTCATATTTCTCACAAAGCTATCTCACTTCCTTGCGCACCTGCATCCCGCGTCCCCCGTGGCATCCCCATCAGCCACCGAGAGATAGGTGTGCGTCTTACATGTCAGTCAACACACGTTGATTTTCGTGCCCTTCATTCTGCACGGCATGATCATATGACGTCCGTGACCTGCCGGAACGCGGAACTTGATCGACACGAAACATGTAAATTGAACTGGAGTTGCGTACGCTCGAGCCTTTCGTCGCACTCTAGCACTACAGTAGTCAATACGCTACGGCGCATACACCCTGGCAGCATCGCGCGTTTTCGGTCTTCGATGACTCGTGTCACTGTCAGGGCTCAACCACGTAAAATTCCTCGCCGCCTACCTGCACTCGCAGCACCTCGAGCGAGAGCAAGGGCTTGCCGGCTGCCCGCCCCTCCTCGTCCTGCCTCGCGCCTCCGACGGTCACCCTCCCGCTGCCCTTGCTCCCCGTCACGACAGCGAGCATCTGCACGCCCGCGGAGACCGCCATCGACTCCTTCGCATCGACCTCACCGATGGCCACGTCCTCGCCGAGCAACGCCACGACGCGGGCGTCCTGCCGCAGCAGCTGCTCGGCGCGGGCCACGAGCTCGAGCTGGCCTGGGAAGCCCGCCTCCAGAACGAGCTCGAGAGCACTCTCCAGCGGCTTCGCAAGGGCGTTTGCGAGGCCGCTGACCAGACCGCCAAACGACCAGACCGGCAACGGCTGCTCCTTGCTCGGTGCCTTGAGCCCTGTCGGAGCAGCTACAGCAGCCTGAGCGCCGTGTGTGGGCGCACTGCCACTGGGAAGGCTCGGATCAGCGGCTGCGCGCCTCGAGGTGCCAGCCGTCAGGCCCTTGCGCATCAGCACGTTGCCCATCCTCTCGCCGAGCCGCTGGTAACCGAGGCTCTCGTACAGGGCGAGCGCAGGCGCATTATCGACGGCCACGGCGAGCCACGCCTCGTCAACGTCCTCCCACTCGCACGCACGCTGCTCCAGGTAGCTCATGAGGTCGCGCGCGATGCCTTGGCGACGAGCGGACCGAGCGACGGCCACGTTCTGGACGAATGCCGCAGCCGGCCGGGGCTGACTCGTTGCCATGCCTGAGAGCTTCACGCGGATGAGCTGTGCCACGCCCGAGACGGTTCCGTCGGCTGCTGTTGCCACAGCAATCATGGGAGAGTCGATGGGCTTGAAGAACACGTTGCTCTCCAGTGCAGGGGCCTGCAGCGAGGTCAAGTAGTAGAGCGCGAGGCCGTTGAATGCCTCGGCGAGCACCTGCGCGGCAGCGAATTTCTCGCCGCCTTTGGCCTCCCGTATTGTCGCTGCACTCAGCAACGGAGCGGCGTGGCGAGGCTGCAAAAACGGGATGCGCGCGCCGCCCGCCCGCAGCGCAAGCGAGTACAGGGCAATGACATTCACGAGCAGCGCCATTTTCGCGAAAAGGAACACGAAAAGGTCAGCTACCAGAACGATGTTTCGGGCTTTGGGGGAGGCTTCCAGCGACCCTGGGTGACCGAGCACACTGTCGAACACCATTTTTAGGTGCCTGTGGGAGACACTGCGACACCTGAGCCATCACGTCATCGATCCCATACAACTGTACTGTATCCGATATCCGTTCACGTTAGATTGCCATATTGCCGTAACGATCACGCTCGTGGTGGCTCACTAACTCTGTCAAGTTAAGTGAAGGCGCCGTGCTCCCAGCACGGACTTGGGTTAGACCGAATACGGTAACAGAACTTGTACCGGTACGGTACGCGGTCGTCTCCAAGGCGCTTGATTCATTTCCGACTTCAAGCGCCGACGACTACGCCCGCTTCTTTCTTCAAGACGCACGCGAAAAGGTCAGCTCCCAGAACGATGCCATCGAGCACACAGTCGAACACCATTTTTAGGCGCCTGTGGGATACACTGCGATATCGCGCGCGCGCGCGCATCCTGAGCCATCACGTGATCCCATACAACTGTACTGTATCCGCCGCGGCCTGGTCTTTGTGCTGCGCCTCGACCATGGGTACCCTCCCCACATTACGCGATCGAGTCCCTCTCGGAGACATTGTGCTGCGCCTCGACCAAGACACCCTGGCGATCGGCTCATCGACTCAGGATGCCCACGCTGAGACCTTGGCCACCCGGCGCTCGAGTGCGAGCAACGCAAGATCTGCGAGCATCGCAAGATCGTCGGCGACGTCCTTCCACGCGTGCCCGTGTTGCTCGAGCTCCTCGGCCCAAAACTGATCCTCGACCGCCTTAGGCCCGTCGGACGCCTTTGTGGGCGCCTCGTTCGCGACGGTGGCGGCTCGAAGATGAGCGCCGCAATTAGCCGGCGCCCCTAATGGACATCCGCAGGAGAGCGAGCGCGTGTCAGTTGAGGTGGCGCGGTAGAGGGTGGGCGGCGCATGCAAGCCCTTCTCGAAGACCGGCTGCACGGAGAGAAGGTGCTGGAAGGGCTGGCCGCGCTTGTCATAGTTGATCAGCGGGATGTCTGCCACGTCCGTCTGCGCGCGCACCGCCTCCATCAGCCGCCCGATGGCCTTGCGGTCGGTTCCAGGACCTTGGATCAGCTTCAAGGTCATACCTGATGAGGGAAGCAATCAGAGGCCATCAGAGAGGCCATCAGAGAGGACCTTGGATCAGCTTCATGGTCATACCGATGATCTCTGCCGCGGAGTAGCCGCATACGTCGAGCCAGCCCTCGGAGGCCCACACGATGGGGTACGGCGCCTGCGCGCGCGTGAGCACTACCATAGAGGGCTGCTTGGACGAGATCCCGCGAGGCACACTCTCCTTCGGCTGGAAGCTGCTGCTGCTGCTGCTGGTGGCAACCTCATTGGTCGCGTCGAAGGCCGCGCAGCAGGTGTCGATGGCCCGCCGGCCGTCGAGCTCGTCAACCTGGTTCGACCCTGTGTCGAGCGTGCATCGCCCGTGCTCCTGCGTGAACCTGGTCACATCTCGGGAGGTCGCGCGGAAGAGCGACACCTCTCCCTGCGGGTCTGCGAGCGGCACTATGTCGACCGTGTGTCGGAATGGCATTCCATGACGGTCGTAATTGATGAGGGTTGCACTGATGGCGGAGGCATGTGACCGGATGGCGTCCATGAGCCGCATGAGTTCAACTTTATCAGTTCCGGGTCCCTGAATGCATCGCAGGTCGCGTCCGATGGCATCCTCTGGCCCATTGAAGGCGCAGAGGGTGCACCAGGCCATGTTGCACCAGACTATTTTGCCATCAGGGCGAGCGATGAGTGCAGGCCGGACTGGCATCGGCTCGGCGCCTGCAATGGCCTCAAAGTGGTGAAAACAGGGCATGGGCCGAGAGTTGAAGCCGATAGCGTCAGAGATTGCCGATCGTCAATCAGTGATCGCGTTCCTCCGTCCTTCGCAGCGCTTCCTCATCAACGCCTAAAAAAGGCAAGTAGTAATTAACGTGTGAATCAACAACTAAAGGCGCTCATCAAGAAGCTTAACGACAACTACGCGCGCCGTCTTCAAGGCGGACGCAGGCGCAACGGTCTCGTCAACAATTTCACACAAACAGAAACGACCATCCATCTCGCACTCGGTGACCGCTCCTGGCCCTGGGCCCGGAGGCCGTCAGACCATTTGACTTTTCGGCACGCGCGGCACCCCTGGCTCTCTCCTGTTTCAGACACGTTACCACCACATGGCATCGCGTACTTTGTTGGTTCTGGACGTGTTGCGTAGTATCGTCCTGTTCTTTGTGGCCGGCGTCTGCGAGATAGGCGGCGGCTGGCTCGTGTGGCAGAGTCTTCGCGAAGGCAAGCCGTGGTGGTATTGCCTATTGGGCGCCGGGGTTCTCGCTGGCTACGGGTTTGTGATGACCCTGCAGCCGGAGGTGGTGGGCGACGACTTTGGTCGGCTGGACGCTGCATACGGCGGTGTCTTTATTGGCATGAGCTTCGCGTGGGGGCGCATCTTTGACGACATGCAGCTCCGTACCGGCGACCTGATCGGTGGGCTGCTTTGTCTCGCGGGCGTCGTGGTCATACTCGCGTGGCCGCAAGGGCGCGCTGGCGCATCGGGCGGCGACACGCGATGCAGCTCCAGCACAAACTCTAGCGTGACAGGTCATGGTACAGGTGGTACTGAATGGGTGGGTTGCGCCAACACGAGTGCATCCGTCGCAGGAGCGCTTGTGCAGTCGACCGTGTAGCACAAGATTGTATGAGCACTCCGAGTCACACTCCATCCCGCATCCCGATCCGATCCCGATATTTACCCGATAATACCTCCAACATTGTACCGTACATGTTACAACTTACATCAGAACATCACACGTTATTGGTTATTCGCGCACTCGTCCTGTCCGTCTGTCGCTACTCCCCCACGCCGAACACCGTACACGCTCTGTATGCTTGGGTACCCCCCTCGCCACGTGCCCCTACGGCCCTACGCTGCCAACCTGCCATTGGCGTGTACCGTGTGGTTTACTTGCTATTGCCTCTTCTTGCGTACATACTCCTCCCCCACGCCCGGGAGAGAGACGGCCGCCATCTCACGAGACTCACTCACTCACTCACTCACTCACTCACTCACTCACTCACACTCTCTCACGAGTCTGCGCGTACAATGTACGGGTGGGTGTTTCGTCTTCACGGGCTCTGCGGACTTCCGTCGCGTCGAGCCCACCATCTCCCCTCGCACTGCCGAACCTCGGGTCGACGCAACCAATCGGTCTGTGATGATGCCTCCGTCGATCACTGCCTGAGCGCCCGCCACGCACCCCGCCAGCCGCCGCCAGGCGCGCGCCTGCTGCGTCCAGCATGTCTTCGCACTATGGTGCTCACAGAAGCGCCTGCCTCGCTCCGTGTGTGCCGCCCATCGTCCACGCAGCCTCCAGGTCCGCTCTTCAGGCTGTCGCGCCATGCCGAAGGCGGACAAGAAGGAGGAGGATGACGACGTGTCGTCGGTTGAGATCGACGATGCCGAGGAGGCTGAGCCGGACGAGGCGACGTCAAACGATCTGACCAACCCGGACATTGTGACCAAATACCGCACGGCGGGAGACATTGCAAACAAGGCGCTGGCCGCAGTCCTCGCGGTGTGCGTGCCGGGCAAGCTATGCGTGGAGCTGTGCAACACAGGTGATGACTACATCAACGAAGCGGTGAGCAAGATCTACAACCAGAAAAAGGACGGCAAGAAGCTCGTCGAGAAGGGGATCGCTTTCCCGACGTGCATCTCGGTCAACAACTGCGTGGGCCACTACTCGCCGCTCGTCTCGGAGGACAAGGTGACGCTCGTGGAGGGCGACTTGGTCAAGATTGACCTGGGCGTGCACGTGGACGGCTACGTCGCCGTCGTCGCGCACACCGCGATTGTGGGCGGCGTCAAGGCGGAGGGTCGCAAGGCGGATGTGATCATGGCGGCGTGGACGGCGTCCGAGGTGGCGCAGCGGATGCTCAAGGAGGGTGCGAAGAACAACGAGATCACGAAGGCGATCGCGACGATCGCGGAGAGCTTCAAGTGCACGCCCGTCGAGGGCGTCCTCTCCCATCAGATGAAGCGCTTCGTCATCGACGCGAACAAGACAATCATCAACAAGATGACGGCAGAGCAGCAGGTGCCCGAGAACACGATCGATAAGAACGACGTCTTCGCGATCGACGTCGTGATGAGCACGGGCGAGGGCAAGCCCAAGCAGGTGCGTACGGCCCACGCGACGCGAAGCCCACCCCCAGAGAGCCTCGAGGCGGCGGCATCAGCTCCAGCGGTCGCAATACTGGCGGCCGCAGCCCGCACCAAGCGGCGAGGAGCGGCCCAGAGGAGCCGTTTGCTGCTCCTGCTGCCGCTGCCGCGGTCGCCGCGGGCTGCCTGCACGCGTTGGCCCGCGCGCCATCTCGCGCCATCTCGCGCCATCTCGCCACACCTCTCCTCTTCTCTCCTCTCGACTCCCGCGCGTGTGCCTCGGTCGCGCGCGCGTTCGCGTGCTGCTGCGGCTGCTGATTGCCGCGGCTCTGCTTTCTCTCTCCGCGCAGCTGGACGACCGCACTACGGTCCACAAGCGCAACGTAGAGGAGAAGTACTCCCTTAAGATGAAGGCGTCGCGCGCCTTCTTCTCGGAGGTAAGAGCGCGAGCGTTGGCCCCACCATGCCGCCCACACGCAGATGGCTTCACAGGGCCCCTCTCACCGCCCCTGAGTGCTCTTTTCATCAGGTCAACGAGCGTTTCCCTACCATGCCCTTCACGCTGCGGGCGGGCAACGAGCGAGAGTGGCGCATGGGCATCATCGAGTGTGTCAAGCATAACCTCTTCATTGAATACCCGGTGCTGTATGAGCAGAAGGACGAGTTCGTCGCGCAGTACAAATTCACCGCGATGATGATGCCGTCGGACAAGACGGTGCGCATCACCGGCGGCCCGCCGCCCGAGGTGAGCAGCGAGCACAAGGTCGAGGACCCGGCGCTCGTCGAGCTGCTCGCGATCTCGACCGAGGACAAGAAGAAGAAGAAGAACAAGAAGAAGGGTGACAAGAAGGAGGGGGATGACAAGGAGGCCGAGGCCGTTGAGGTCTCATGAGGCCCACGTCGAGGCTCCTCCGCCGTTCCTATTACGCCGTGCTGAGCACAGCTCGGCTTTCTCGACTGCTCGACACAGCACTTCCCTACAGCACTTCCCTGAGTCCTTGAACCGCGCGGGTGCACGCCACGTCGCATATGTAATCATCGTACGTCTCACCGCATGTGTGCTCGTGCCATGTTCACACGACATCGTGTACCGGCCCCCGCTGCTGCCGGCGCACGGGCTCGCCGGGATCGTGACCCGGGTCGAGGGAGACACGGGCATACCGGCACGGGCACGGTCGAGGTCCTGGGTAGTAGGGTGAAATGGCTGGCATCTGCGACAGAGATCAGATTACGGAAAACCCCCCTCACGTGCCTCACACGTACATTTCCGCGCATAGTATCTCGTCGGGTACACTATAGACGAGAGCGGGTACCATCCATTGGTGATGGTCTAACACGGCTCCTCGCCACTCTCTTACCGATGCACGCTGCTATCAATCGAAGCTTTGCATGGACGACGGAAAGTACGTGCCCGGCCCGATCTTCTCCTTGGCTTTGGGTGGGCACATACCCGTCACCGACGAGTCGGAGAGCGCGGCGCGCACATTCTCGGATGTGCGCGCGGGGTCCGACGGCTTGTCGAGTGGCGGCGCCATGAGCGAGGCCGCCTTGCGCACGTTGGTGCGCGTCGCGGCGGCAATGTCGGGGTTGTAGGAATTCTTCTGCAGCGTCCACTCGTTGAACTGAGCCTTCCACAACTCCACCTCCTCATCTGTGCGTTGCCGCACCTTCTTTACAGGCGGAACTGGCGGCTGCTTTGCAAGGAAGATGGACTCATGCGGCTTCGTGTATCCAGCGTACGGCTTGCCAGAAAGCCCGAGGATCTCATGGCCACCGTCCATAGCCATGAAGTCGGGCTGCGCCGACATCATGACCGTCGTGCCCGATGGGACCAGGTGCATGTCCTGCGGGATCGGCCCGGTCATCGAGATGGCTTTGCCGGTCCACGTGGAGGGGTAGGGCACCGCGGAGCGGGTGGCGATGCCCAGCAGGTCAACGGCAACGCTCATTTCCCTTTGGGTCTCGGCGAGAACCGCGGCCATGAACTTGCGCTTCTCCTGCACCGAAAGGTGGGCTGGAGCGACGGCCATGGCGGCTTGCGTCTTTGGAACAACAGCTCGTCAAGCGTCGTGCCGAGCTAAATTGGTGTGTGAACGGATTGAGAGCCAACCTCGGGGTGCTGGGGTATGGTCCGTTCCAGCTCCCCAAACGGACTTGGAATAGTCTCGTGTGTATGGAAATTCGCATCGCAGAACGCACTGCGAAGAAAGAACGACCCACGGACCCGTCGAACAGCGCGCGCGCATCGGACGACCAGCGGATTTGCTCTCATCTCCTTCCCCAAGAGCCGGCCCTTCGAAACAATGCGAGGCAAGCGCCTGTTCCTGTTTGCGGTGCTCGGCGCCGTGGGCAATTTGAGGTTCGCGAGCACGCCGCGCTGCCGCTCGCTGCTCCCTGCCTTCTACAGCATGACCCTCGTGGGCGCCGGCGGCCTCTCGACGCGCGTGAGAAACGCGAAGATGCGCATGCGCGAGGGCTCGGGCCGCAAATTCGGCAACGTGATCCTCGCCAACGTCTCGACGCATCCTTGCATCTGCATCGAAAATTGCACTCAAAGCAGCACCGACACCCCGTCTGCGCTCCCGGCGTCGACGGTGTCGCTCAACATGTACCTGTTCTTCACGTCGAAGAACATCATCGAGAGCCCCACCGCCGGCTTCAGCATTGAGTCGCCAAGCACTGGCACGGCGCCTAGCATCTGCTCGAATGCATGTTTCCACACCGGCTGCGAGTGTCATCTTCCTCGCGCCCACTTCATGATTGATGCCTTCTCTATCGCGCCCACGTTTGCGACGCGCGCCTCGTCGGACCAGGTGGAGTGCGAGCGCAATGTGTTCGCGGAGCCCTTGGTGAATAACTCCGCTTCGCCGCCGAGCCCGGAGCTGGGTGCGATGAAGGCCTATGTGTCGCCGGAGCTGAAGCTCATGGCGACGGAGCCCGACTCGCCCTACATGCCCTACAACCCTGCCGTGACGAGGCGTCACCAGGGCAGCTTCTCGCTCGCCCACACGGAGAAGCGCTCGTACATGCCCATCGAGCTTGACAATAGCATGAAGGTGCTCCTTGGCTCCAACCCAAGCGCCACCATCATGGTGGCCTCAGTCGACGTGTCGACAGGCAGCTACTCGGACCCGAAGGGGTACCCGGCGATCGCGCACTTGGACGAGGACATGCTCTTCATCTCGAATGCCACGCTCCCCGAGGAGGACGACGACAAGACCTTCCTCACCTCGGCGTGCGGCGGCTCGAACGCCTTCATTGACAAGATCCGCAACGACTTCTTCTTCAGGGTGGTCAGCAGCAATGTTGTGCCGGTGCTCGAGCGGCTTGTGGCCTTCTTCATCGCGCCCACGTTTGTGACGCGCGCCTCCTCTTTGGACCCGGTCAACCGCGAGCGCAACGTGTTGGCAGAGCCAGTGGCGAACACCCCCGCCTCGCAGAGCCCTGATGCGTCGATGGCGGTGGGTACGAAACTAACCTGCAATCTCAACGACTTTCCTTCTGCTGGCCGTGAGATGCTCCATGCGGCAAGGCCGTTGGCAAGCCGCCTCGTGGCGCACATCATCAAGCCGCTATGTGGCACCGACGGCTCGCACCCGAACACAGCATCGGGCCCGTTCCTGTCCACCGCGGTCGGCGGCACTGGCCTCTACCGCAACCTGTCTGGTGAGTCCACCCTCGATTCGTGCGCCATCTGCCGCTACGCTGCGTGCACTCGCGCCGAGCGTGACTCGATGACGGCCGACTACGGGCTGCGCAAGGGCGAGGTCTTCACGATAGCTCTCGAGGAGCTCTTCATTACGAGCACAATCTGGGACGCCGACGTCAAGTACTCGTTCCCGTACGACCAGACGAACGTGAGCGAGGATACTGCGGGGGACCCCATCAAGGCAGCGGCGGACTTGAACGGTGTGCCTTGGAAGTTGGTGGAGTGCTTCGACCTCGCATTCGTCTTGCTCAGGCTTGCGTCGTTCGTCTGGGCGATTTGCGCGTCGCGGAGACGATCCGGTCCAAACGGGCGCTTTGCGAATCAGACGCATTGTAGCCAGCGCTTCGCATTGGCCTTGCTCGTTTTCGTCGTCGTCCCGCGGTCGAGTGCCATAGTGACAACGGCACCACCCGATGGCGATGGGACTGGTGCGCATCAGGCAGAGTCGGCGCGAATGCCGCCACCGCGGCCGCCTCCGCCCACTCAATGCGCTGATGATATGAACAGTGGTGCCTTTGATATAAGCGGCGCACCCATGCCGTGCTCCTACTTCGCAGCACAGCCCTCTGTTTGCGCTTCCATCTCCATTGCGCGCACCACTTGCCCGGTCGCGTGTGGCACGTGTCCACCTGTCCCCTCGGGCATAACGGTCTTGGCCGACGCCGAAACGAGCGACCACCCTGTTGCCGGGATGCACGCAGTCCAGCACGCGCCCAGTCACCATCGTGCGCAGCAGGCCCAGGCCGGCGTCGTCCCCAGCCTGACCAGCCCTTCCTCTGCAGGCAGCAGCCTCGTGACAGCCCCTTCGTTCCCGCAAACTCCTTTGCCGCCCTCATCCGCGTCGCCGACCCCACGGTCACGGCCTCAGCCCTTGCCACCCTGGCCGCCCTCGCCTTCCCAACTGATGCCCCCACCCACGCCGTCCCTGTACCCTCTGGACTCTGGCCCGACGCCACCTCAATCCTCGTCGCCGTACCCGCCCATTCCACCACCGTGGATTCCACCTCCTCCACCCGTTCGGATGTCTCCGCAGACACCCCTAATGCCCAACCACCGCCGTGAGCTGCAGACTGCGGTGAGCACCAGCGCGGGCCTGCTCAGTGCACTCGCCAATACAGCCGTCGGCCGCATTGTCCTTGACCCCGGCACCTACTTCCTCAGCGCCGAGCTCAGCGTCACCAGGAGCGTTGTCATCGAGGCGGCGGTGGCAGGCTCGGTCGTGCTGGATGCACAAGCCAGCTCCTCGAGTCGGCGCCGTGTGCTGTACATCAACCCGGGCTCGTTGGGCGTCGTGCAACTGATCGGGCTCAACACCACCAGGGGGTACGTACAGGGGGTACGTGGCTGCCGCAGAGACCTGTAAATTCCCCATCGCCCTAATGGGATGCCTTGCTGACACGCCCTATTCGACTCCCGTCGTTGATGATGGGTGCTGCCTCAATCTACCAGTTGGACGTACGTGCCATATGCGCCTGAAACTCTCATAGTTCCCATCGCTCTCATGGGAGACTCAAGTTTTGCTCGTTGTTTGCAGGGCGGCGGTGTCAATGTCCAGGGTGGCACAGTGGCCATCTCGTCGTGCGCCATCAGTGGGAACACAGCTCGCAATGTGCGCGCTCATATTCAAGAGTTCCCATCGCCCCCATGTGAGACTCACGTTTTCGCTTGTTGTTTGCAGGGCGGTGGTGTCTATATCCAGGGTGGCACGGTGACCATCTCGTCAAGCACCATCAGTGGGAACACAGCTCCCACTGATAGCTGTGTGCGCGCTCATCCTCAAAAGTTCGCATTGCCCCTATGGGAGACTCACGTGTTGCTCGTTGTTTGCAGGGTGGTGGTGTCTTTGTCTCTTCTGGCACAGTGACCATCTCATCATGCACTATCAGTGGGAATTCATCTCCCAATGTGCGCACCAACGCTCAAAAGTTCCCATTGCCCCGAAGGGAGACTCACGTTTTGCTTGTTGTTTGCAGGGCGGTGGTGTCCATGTCGGGAGTGGCACAGTGTCCATCGTGAACTCCCAGATCTACTCCAACACAGCTGGCAACTATGTGCGCGCTCGTCTTCAAAAGTTCCCATCCCCCCGATGGGAGACTCACATTTTGCTCGTTGTTTGCAGGGCGGCGGTGTCCATGTCGGGCATGGCTCAGTGACCATTGATTCGTGCGCCATCAGTGGGAACGTGCGCGCTCATGTTCAAAAGTTCGCATCGACCCGATGGGTAAATTGCTGACGTGCTTGCGACGACTCACGCTTACACAACTGCGGCCGACGCTCTGGTCAACTTCAGAACGTACGTGCCGCAGAGACATTGAATTTCCCCATCGCCCCGATGGGAATTCCTGCTGACCCGCCCAATCGACTCTCATCTTTCAATTGGGATCGATCTTTGGTTCTACCAGGGAGGAGTACGCGCCAGCCACGCCTGCAAAACCCCATCGCCCCGATGGGAAAATGGCTGACATGCTTGCCTTGACTCACGCTTGCACAACTGCAAACGCTCCGGTCAACTTCAGAACGTACGTGCTGCAGAGACCTTGAAAATCTTCCCATCGCCCCGATGGGAGACTCACGTTTGTTTTGCTCCTTTTTGCAGGGCGGCGGTGTCGCTGTCTTTTGGGGCACAGTGGCCATCTCATCGTGCACCATAAGTGGAAACTCAGCTGGCCAAGTGCGCGCTCATGCTCAAAATTTCCCATTGCCCCCTTGGGGAAATGGCTGACATTTCTGACCTCTACCTCGATCCTCGTTTGCACAATTGCGGCCGATGCTCTGGTCAACAACAGAATTGTTACGTACGTGCCTCAGAGTAATTTCCCTCCTTACATATGGGAGACTCACGTTTGCTCGTTGTTTACAGGGCGGCGGTTTCTTCCTCGGAAATCACGGAAGTGGCACGGTGACCTTCTCATCGTGCACCATCAGTGGGAACACAGCTAGCGAAGTGCGCGCGCGCTCACGCTCAAAACCCATCACCCGAGTCTCACCTTTTGCTCGTTGTTTGCCCACAGGGCGGCGGTGTCGCCCTCAATGCCGGCACAGTGGCCATCTCATCGAGCAATATCAGTGGGAACACAGCTTCAAACGTGCGCACTCATATTCAAAAGTGCCCGTTACCCTAAATGGGATGCCTTGCTTTTGTGTCCTCCTTTGTGACCTCGCATCCCCTATTCTCCACCCAGGGGCCCAATGTCTGTGTCTTAGGAGGCACCGTCTGCTCCAGGCTGATGACCCTCACCGACGTCTATGGCACAGTCTCAACTTGCCCAGCACCCCCGCCCTCGCCGCCGCCACCGCCGCCATCGCCGCCCTCACCGC
>ENA-UOXO01000925-UOXO01000925.1-mixed-culture-metagenome-genome-assembly--contig:-NODE-925-length-21745-cov-39.044952_pt1 | contig 21745 bp, 20 predicted proteins | sample MGYA00238162_ERZ761640 | MGnify/ENA primary metagenome ERZ761640 (study PRJEB28914, sample SAMN08778297) | mixed culture metagenome | isolation source: Freshwater growth medium | place: USA...
TTAGTGTTAAACACTTCAACAGTGTTTGGTCCTTAACGTTAGGCTACTCTACCTGACGGCATCTCACCATTCCCGACGTCATTGCCGGGGCATAGCAGCCTCTACCAGGAGCGATGCCCCTCTCCTGTCTGCGCGCACACTAAACTACCCCACAAGAGCTGATTGCTTCTGCTTGCCTCTGAGTGCATCAGACGCGCACGATAAAACCACACACAAGCTGATCCTGATCCTCTCAGCTGTTCCTAGCCCCCCGAGTTGCACAGTGCATCGCGCGCTGTGGCTGGAGCGCTCAGAGGCCCTTCCGCATGGCATTCATTTGGATGGACTGGCGCGCGCACCTAGCGCGCACCCGCCCCTCCCCCCCCCCCCCCCCCCCCCCCCCCTCCCCCCCCCCCCCCCCCCCCCCTTTGGATTGACTGGCGCGCGCCCACGCCTGGTCTACGCCCGGTCGACACGCCCGGCACGGCGCGCGGCACTGAGCCAGTACGGAGAGGTCCGCCGAGGAGAGCGGCCGGGGTGACTGTAGCGTAGGCGGCTGCAGGCAGTCGCGCGAGATTCGTCCTCACTCATGGCCATCGAACTGAGTGCCGCTGAACGCTGCTGAACGCTGACGAACGCTGAGTGCACCCCTCAGCATACCCTCAGCAGAGGCCCTCATGCATGACATTGGCGGCTTACTCACTGAAATGGTCCGCATCGTCGTCGGCGGCACAGAATACACCCCCCGCTGCGCAGGCAGCCTCGGCTGCCTCCTTGACCTTCACCTTACGCGTGTGCACGGCGTGCCGACGCATCATGGCAGGGGTGGCGACTACGTCCCAGAGCAGCGACGACTCGATCGTGGCGGGCTGACTTGCCGCGTCCCATACCGTGCGCAGGTCGGGCCCGATCTCGTCCAGTATCTCGTCCTCGAAGCTGATGATGATGTCCAGCATCACCGCCTCCTCCGCGGTCTCATACACACCTTCGAAAGCCCGTTCAAGGAACGGGCACGAGGACGGCGTGCGCAGAATACGGCCCTCGACCGCGTTGGCACTAGAGCGTTTCGCCTCCATCACCAGCGGCGCTGCATCGAGCTCGAAAAAGTCGAAGAGCTCGACTTCGTCAGTTTTGTCCTCCGCCGCGTCGCTCGAGAAGCTGCTCGTGATTGTCGGTGTCGAGGGCGCTGTGACCGGTGAGGTCCGTCTTGATGACAACTTGGTAGCGTCCCCGAGGGAAATAATCGTTGCTTCATCGGAAGTGTCCTCGCCGTCGTACATAAGCTCTGGCTGCTTCATTTGGGGAGCGCAGAGCATGATAGCCTTCATCTCCTTCTGCGACTGCTCTCGTCCACACCGATTGGGACGGAGCGAGTCCAGCGCCTCGAGTGCATGTGGCCACGCGTGCCCCGAGGGTAACTCACATCCGAACACACCGCCGTCGCGCTCATGCATCTGGCAGCACTTGTGCCCGTGAGCCGTGACTCGCTTGCTCTGCCTCTGAACTGGGAAGGTAATGAACTCGGGCACGGTAATGGACGCAGGCTCAGCAAAGAGGTGCGTACTTTGGCCGATGGCGGAGGTATGAGGCATCGAGGGCTGCAGCGATGGATCAGCGCTGCGCTTGCGTGACGGCATGAGCTGTAGGGACTCGGTGAGAAGGCGTAAACGAGCACAGCTGACCCTGCTACGCTTTTCAGTGGCCGCGCCGCGAGGACCACTCATCTGCGTGGACGAAGCGCGCGTTCCAAATTAGGGAGAATGAGCGCAAATCGCATCATCTCCCCACGACAGCTCCTGTTACGTGTTAGCCTCAGCGCGGGTCCCTTGGCGGGTCCTCCGGGCTCCGGCAGATGTCCGGCAAGGGCAGTCCTAACAGTCCGGCCGGCTGCGCTGCAAGCTGCGCTGCGGTCCCAGGAGTGTCCCAGGGGCTGCGGTTTCGTACCTCCCAAGACAAGTCTATACAGATACTACAGACACCCATACGGAAGCCTATCGAGAGAGCACCGGAAGGGTGGAAGGGAGGGGGCGGAGAAGACGGACTTGACTTGCCATGACTTGACTGCAAACACATTTGATGACCGACCCTGACCAGACCTGATCGTGGCACGCACCTCTTTCATCACGCCGAATGACAGTACTGAAAAGAGGCGTCATCGCCAAGGCGCTCCTTGAGGGCACTTCAGCGCCGGTATTCACCGCGCGCATGGCTGATCGAAAGTTGCGTTGGGAGTTCCTTGGTCGGCCGACGCCATTTCCGTTCAAGATTCTAGACAAACTCGGTCAGAAGGCGTTTGCAAAAGAGCACGGAGCTGATGTGCCCGCCACCCTGGCCGTCTTTGACGCTGCCGAGATCGCCGCCGACAAATCGGCGCTGCGCTCACATCTCGCGCGATGCTCTTCGGATTTTGTGCTGAAACCTGTGCACGGCTACCAGAACAAACAAGCGTTTGCCGTGCGTGGAGGGGCACACGACCTGCTTCGCAACAAATCATTTGACGTGAATGCTGCCGCGGATGTGATCGCCGCCGACGATGAGTTCAGCTCTTACATGGTGGAGGAGCTCCTGGCGGATGAACGGGGCGACGCTGCGCCCTCGCGCTTGCCGGTGGATTTCAAGTTCTGGTGCTTCGGCCCGACCATTGCGCACGTGACGATCATGGTGTCCCGAGAACGGCGCGGCGAAGGGTACACGGTTGCAGTCGCCGACTGCGACGAGTCGTTTACACCCCAACCCACATGGTGCGCGCTCCCAACGAGTGCGGAGAGCGGCCTTGTGGAGCTCGTGCCACTTCCACTGAAGCCCCTGTGCTGGGACCACATGGTAGCGACAGCGCGCCGGTTGGGCGCCGCCGTCGGCGCGTTCGCGCGCATCGACATTTACGCGACTCCAAGAGGCGCCGTCTTCGGCGAGTTCCAGCTCTTGTTCGACCTGGTCGACTGGAACGATCGCGCGGACGCTGCCATTCGTACGATGTGGAGAGGACGCGACGGTGCCGGGTGAGACCGGAAGCACGTGGACGACGCTTATTAGTGAGTCTAGTGTAGTGTTGGTAGGCACGCAAAACGCAAATTTTCTGACTCTCTGACGAAATCCGGCGATACTTCCCGACTGGCCACTTCCGTCTTCGAGCACCGCTCCGCTTTATCGACCATGGGTTGCGGAGCGAGCGCGATGGAATCGCCCGCGGCCGGTAGCGCGGCTCCAAATGGATCCAAGTCGTGCACCAAGCAGGAGCCGCACGTGCCTGCCGAGCACACTCAGCAGAGAGGCTCCCTCGCACAAGGTGTTCACCACCTCAGCGTAGTGGCCATGCACAGTCTATCCGTCATCAGCGACATTCCCACCCTCCGTCCGACCACGATGGCTCCCAAGGTGCTGCCCGCGCACCGGCCCGACGTGGGCGCTCTCCTCAAGCCGGGCGGTGACGCCCAGGGCCAGCTCACGACGAGCAAGTTGCCTCCGTTGCTGCAGGCTCCCGCTCGACGAAAATCACTCTCTATCCCGGAAAACCTATACTCGGAGCAAATCAAAGCCGTGCTCGCGTCACCTGGTGCGAGCGAGCGGCGGAGCAAGATCATCTTGCGCGCTGCAACTGAGAGCCCGCCCTTGCTCGGCGGCGCTTGCGATCAGCCCACGCCACAAAGTACGACCTGCACGCCCCTGCCGCACTACGGACGACCGCCACCGCGGTCGCCGCCGATCAGCCGCATCAGCGGACGCTCCGTTGGGCGGCGCCACTCGCGCGCGCGGACTTCCTCCTCGTTGAGGTCGCTCTCAGAGGATGCTGAGGAGCTGATGACCTCCTTGACCTCCTTGCCCTCCTTGCCGACGGGTTGATGAGCTAAGTCCCATGCGCCAAGCGCCATGGAGCATAACTGCATTATAAGAGCATATCTACTATTGGAATACTGGTGCACCCTTATTTGCTTTCTTCACGACGTTTTATTGCACATTTCCAGAACAGCGCCTGTTTGCAAGCAAGCGGCACAAATTGAAACGAATTTTAGCGGCCACACGACGGTCGGTCCCAGGGCAGCGTTTTGCCGAGGGCGACTTGCTGGTGACCTCGCGATGCTTCCCGACGTTGTCGTCGTGGCGGACGCGGGTGCGTGCGAGTGGCGGTTTGGGTACGTCGAAGATGGTGGGCCGAGCGTGATTCTACCTGCACATGTGACTGCCGATGGGCGCATGGACGAGGCGAAGCTACCGGACGCGCTCCAAGCGCTCGAGAGCTTCGAGGAGCTGGAAGAGTGTGCGCTCGTGCTCGCCGAGCCTCCTGACGAGTCCGAGGCGCATCGTGAGCGCGCTGCAGCCGCCGCGTTTACCGTGCAGGCCGTGCAGGCCGTGTGCTGCTACCCTGGACCTCTGCTTGCCGTGTACAACGCCCAGTTCGACACGGGCGTGTTAGTGGACGTGGGGTTCCCCGCGACGTTCATCTACATCATGTACGATGGCAAGAGCGTGCTCGACGGCGCAGTGCTCCATGGGCTCGGCGGTAAGCACTGCGGCCGCACGGCCGACGCGAGCTGCGACGGACTCTTTGATCCCTCACTGTTGGACGACGAGCACGCAGCGGCCAAGGAGCTGTGCGGGCTGCCCGAGGCGATCGTGCGCACCGTGATGCTCGCGGACGTGAGTCTCCGGCAGCAGCTGCTCGGGCATGTCGTCCTCGTCGGCGGTACGAGCAAGCTCGCAAAGTGTCCAGAGCGCCTTGAGGAAGGTCTCAAAACCACTCTCGTGGACAAGGGTGCCACGGCACTGATGCCTCGCGTGTTTGCCAACCCGGACCGGCGCCTGGCGCAGTGGCTGGGCGGCGCGCTGCTCAGCCAGATGACCTCAGCCCACGGCCTCTTTGTGAGCCGCGAAGCCTTCAAAGCCGATCCACGAGCGGTCCACGCACCTCCACGAACGGTCGTCTGTCGCTCGTTACAGGCGATGGAAGAGCACACAGCGCAGACCAGAGCCACCGAGGCGGCGGCGCACGCAGCGGAGGCGAAGGCGACGCGCGAGCACGTGCACAAGCAGCTCGAGGCAGCGCGCAAGTTCTGGCTCGAACAATCTCCCGTTGGGAGCTCTGAGGAGCGCAGGCGCATGCGTCACACCCAAATTTGGCAGGTGAGACCCATCTATGAGCGCTCGCTGACGCAGCAGGTGCTCGCGGCGGGCTGTTCACAGACCAAGATCGCCAAGAAGAGGCGGCGCCCGAAGAGCGGCGCGCTGGTCGAGGGCGATCCGGACGAGCGCGACGCTGACGACGACGACGGCGCTGGCGCAGCCGGCACGGGCCTCAAGGCAGCGCACGGCACGACGCCCAAGGAGCTCATGCAAGCAGCGGCCGCCGCTTCGGCAGCCAGTGGGGGCGCGGCGGCGGCGGCGGCTCTCGCAATTGCGGCTCGCGCGCTGCGTCTGCTCTGCGAGAGTGATGATGACGAGCTCATCAAGCGGCAGCTCCATCAGCGGCTAGCCGCCACATGGGCAGTGTGCGATCTGAACACCCCGAGCGTGCCAGCCGAAACGGTGCTGCGCCATCACCTGCGCCGCCAGACACGCTCGGGGTGGCTGCACTGGTGCGCCTTTGGCGCGGCGCGCGAGGCCGAGCGGCAGGCGGCGCGCGCGCGCCAACCAGCCGTGCTCACAGCCTGGGTTCGTATCGGCTCCAAGTGGGGCTCTCGTCGATGGCTCGGCCATCGAGCCCGCACCATCCTCCAACAGAGGAGGATGGACAAGGCCTCTGACTGGCACAGCACAGGGCAGCTCGGCGACGCCTGCGCAGTGTGGTACCGGTACGCCGACGCGCGACGCGCCGCGGTGGGCACCATGCACAAGGTGTGCGCCCGCTTCGGCTGCCGGCGAGCCCTCGGCGCCTTCTTCCGCCAGGCGCGTCGTCGCAAGCTCGCCCGGCTCTTCAAAGCCAGGTCGGAGTGGGCGGCGCTCAAGACGACGCTCGAGCGGGCGCTCCGCCAGTGGTCCTATATGGCGTCCATGATCCATCAAGCCGCACACGTGCGCGCGAAGCAGAAGAAGAGCGAGCGCGAGGATGGCTTGTTGCGCTGGGCTCGTGCCACCCAGGCGAAGGCGAAGGCGGAGGCCGACCTCGCCGAGGCGGCCGGCTTCGTCCGTACGGGCATAGCGATCCAGTTCTGGGTCGCCGCAACTCGCGCGGCGGTGGATGGGCGCAAGCGTCGGCGGCTCGAGGCCATCACGAGTCGCTCACGGATGCTCAAGATCCGAAGGCGTTTCGAGTTTCGTCATTTCGTCCGAGCGCACCTCGCGCGCAAGGCGCTCAAGACGCACCTGGCGGAGGTGCGCCGCCAGTTGGTGCCTAGGCAACTCAGCATGCATGTGCTCACCATGGCGCCCTGTTCCCTTCCCCACAGGTGCGCCGCCAAATGGCGATGCTCAAGCTGCGCTTCGATTCGATCAAGGCCGAGGTGCATCCGCCGTCCGCTGCCATCACGTTGATAGCCACCTGATGACCTGCCTTGCATGCGGGTGCTCACCACGGCGCCTCGCCCCCACAGGTGCACCGCCACATGTTCTTCACCGCGGTGCAGCGCTGGGTTGCATATCAGTGGCGAATGAAACGGCGCGATGTCGAGGCTCGATGGCTTCAGCCGCGAGGCGATGGCGCCGCGTGCCGGCGCGGCATGCGCCGGTTTCGTCAATGGTGCGTGAAGGAGGCGAACTTTCACGAGGCCATGAGCACCCTCAAGCTGCGCGTCATCCCGCGCCGATCGTGGCGGCTCAAGGTCGACACCTTGTGGCACTGGTACACGCTGGCGAGCTGGCGACGTCGCTCGAAGCTGCTCCCGCGCCGCCGCCATCGCGTGCTCAAGGTGGCGCTCTCATACTGGTGTGCCGAGGCGCGCTGGCGCATCCAGCGGCACAAATGGCTCCGGCGGCAGGTGCGCTACATGGCCACCTGATGACCTGATTGCCACTGATGACCTGCCTTGCATGCGGGTGCTCACCACGGCGCCTCGTCCCCACAGGTACGCTACATGGACGAGTTGCAGCACGTGCTCGACAACTTGGGCGATGGCCAAAAATGGGCGAAGCGGCTCCTCAGCCTTGGGCTCGAGCCGCAGGACGTGGCGCACCTGGGCCCTTTCCATCCCCGTTGCCAGAAGACGCTCGAGAAGGCGCTCCAGCGGAGCTCGCCTCCTGCCAAGTCACCGGTCTCACGCATGCGTGTCCTCTCGCCTGGGTTCGACAGCTATCTTGAGGATGCGCTCTCAAGGTGAGGCGCGCTCTCGGCTCTCGCAGCTACTGCGACTCGTTCTTTCTCGCCCTCTCTCGCTCTCGCTTTCGTTCTCTTGCTCTTTTTCGCTCTTTTTCGCTTTTCTCGCTCTCTCTCGCTCTCTCTCGCTCTCTCGATACAATAACTAAGGTGACGTGCCCCCGGGCCTCTACATGAGGAGCACATCCCGCGCATTCCGGCATCCAGCGAGACCTGGAACTAGATGTGTGGCATACCCTGAGGGCACCAATGAGATTGGGCCACGATGTTTGGCTGTGGGGTCCTGTGTGTTGCAGGGTGGAGAGTTACTGTGTTGCATAGTGTGTGGAGTGCGTCGTGGACGGACCCTTCTGTGAACGTTGTGGAGTCATGAAGTGGCTTAGATTGGTGTGAATTCATCATGAATGAACGAAGCTCTTCACATGGGCCCCTTCTCCGTCGGCTCGATCGACGGCGCGGAGTTCGCGAGAGCAGCAACGCAACGCAAGAAAGAAGCTGCCGAGGAGCTGCGCGCTTCCGAGCTCGAGTATTCACTGGTCCGATGGCAGTGTCGGCTGCGCGACATGGAGGAGCGCCTCCGCACCTGGGAGGCTACAGCCAAGTTCGACATTGCGCTCAACCACGATGACGAGGCGCTGCAAGCCGCCATTGGCGTGCTCGGCGTGGCTGCCGCCACCGCTGCCCACACCCGAATCAGCAGCACACCGCCGTCGCGACACGGCAACGGTCTTGACAGCACGGCGGCGACGCCATTGCAGCCTCCATCCCGACCAGCGGCAGCGCTGCAGCTGCCGCTAGCCCCACCGCCGCCACCGCCCGTACAACCGGTGCCTACGATGGTGAGCGCGATGCCCATCGCGAGTGCTCCGCCACATCGTCCACCGCTGCAGGAGCCGTGCGGCCACCCGATGGCCAGCAAGACCGGCGACAGCGCGTCAACGGTGCATGCCATGGCGCAGCCTGGTTTTGTATGGGAGCTACCCGTAGGTGGGAGTGTCGCAGCGCACCCGCCGCCGACCATGGCGGAGGTTAGTCAGCCGTCGCCATTGGTGCGCAAGGAGCGAGGGGCGCGCCCGATGGCTGCGCTACCCACCCCTCAGACCGCTCAAGTCGGCGCTTCGCGTCCAAGCACGCCGTGGCCGTCCGATGCCGCCGCCGTCTCGCAGGTACCATGCATGGAAGTACCAACGCCGGTGCCTGCTCTGACCGCCGGCGACGGGACGGCGCCTCCGTGGCCGCCGCTGTGTACACATTCACACCCTCCGCTGTGTACACCGCTTCGGAGCTCGCCCGCGACAGCGCGCGGCGCCGCCGTGACCGCCGCTGCCGTCGCCGCCTCCGCCGCCAGCGCCGCCGCCGCGAACGCCGCCGTGGCCGCGGGGGACTACATGGCACGGCGGGTTATGGAGCTCGAGGAGGAGAATAGCAAGCTCCGGCAGGTGATCCACTCTCGTCCGGGTTCGATCGCTGGCCTAATGAGCGGCCCAATCAGCCCGTCCACCTATCCAACACCACGGCTAGATCCACCGGCGCAGCGACCGCCACCACAGCCTGCACCGCTGCCTGCACCGCCGCCTGCACCGCCGCCTGCACCGCCGCCTGCACCGCCGCCGCCTGCACCGCCGCCTGCTGCACCGCCGCCTGTACCGCCGCCGCCGCCTGCTGCACCGCCGCCGCCGCCTGCTGCACCGCCGCCTGCTGCACCGCCGGAGCGGCCGGCAGCGCGCATGCCTCCTCGTGTGTTCCAAGCCTTCGACAAGTTCGATGTCGGGCAGCGTGGCTTCATCGACCGGCGGGAGCTCGGCGCGGCGCTTCATCAATGCGGCATCGACCTGTCGGCTTCTGGGTTGCTCGGGGTGCTGGCGCGGTACGTCATGCCGGACGAAGGCACTTCGAGCGCCCAGAGAAGCCGCGACGAAACCCGGATGGGCCGTGACGAAACCCTGATGGGCCGTGACGAAACCCTGATGAGCCGTGACGAAACTCTGATGGGCCGTGACGAAACCCTGTTGAGCCGTGACGAGTTCGATCAGCTCGTGAGCGAGCTGGAGGCGGCGATGCTGCGCAGCGCGCCGGTGCCCACGTCGAGATACGATCTCGAGGCGCAGAGATATGATCTCGAGGCGCAGAGATACGATCTCGAGGCGGAAAGACGTGAGCTCGAGGCGCAGAGATACGATCTCGAGGCGGAGATGCTGCGCAGTGTAAAGATGCCGCCGTCGCCGACTGAGATGCTGGTGCGCAGTGCCCCGCTGGCGCCGCTTGAACCGCTGCCGGCGCCGCCTCTCCCGCCAAGGCACCACCCTCGCTTGTCGCCGCCGCCGCTCGATTCGACATCGTCCACGTATCCGCCGTTACAGGAGCCGTTACAGGAGCCGTTACAGGAGCCGTTACAGGAGCCGTCACAGGAGCCGTTACAGGAGCCGTTACAATCGTCCACGTCGCCGCCGTGGCGTCCGTCTCTCGCACGGCCGTCACAGGAGCCGTTCGGCGAACCGCTAAAGGAGCATTTAAATGAGCCGTTAGGCCAGCCTTGGGACGGTGCTCTCACGACGCCGTTGAGCAACGTCTGCCCGGGCATGCTGAGCATGGAGCAGCTGACGGCCGCGCAAGAGGCAGCTGCCGAGCGCGCGCTGCGAGGCTACGACGCTGCCGGCCGCCCAGGCGGCCGTTACAGTGCACAGCAGCCACCGCCCGGCATGGAGTTTGGCGGCTACCTCAAGGGCTGCGTTGGCGTGGTGTGGATGCCGGCGGGCGCCAACGCGAGGCCCTCCGACGTGCACTCATCGTCGTGTGCCGCTGCTGCTGCCGCGTTCACAGATGCTGCCGCTTTCGCAGATGCTGCCGCTTCTACTGAGGCATCGGCGCCGTCTCTGGCGCTACCGCTGACGCTGCCGCCGCCGCCGCCGCCGGCGGCCAGTGCCCACGACGGCGCTCGGCAGCCGGCCAGTGCCCCACCCCCGGGTGCCCGCGACGGCGCTTGTGCCCCGCCCCCACCGGCGATGAGCGTGGTCGCATTCACCCTCAAGCTCGCCGGCGATATCTCCTCGTTCACCCCGAGCGTGCAAGCCGAGATCACTTCTGCAATCGCCGCCGAGGCGGGCGTCCAGCCGTCGGCGGTGGAGGTGGCTGTGACTTCGGGCAGCGTCATCGTCGACGTGAGCATCCAGACGCCGACGGCGACGGCGAACTCGGTGCAGTCGAAGATGGCCAGAGCGACGAGCAGCCCGAGCAGCGCGACCGCCATGCTCGCGAGCGTCACCGGCGTCCAATGCGCCGTGATCGCGATCTCGAAACCTGCAACCCTCTCAGCCATGACGACGGCGCCCACGACGGCGCCCATCCCGACAACCACGCCGATGCTCAGCACGGCGCTAAGAACGGCGGAGCTGACGGAGGAGCAGCTGGCCGAGATCACGCGCCAGATTGCGAGCGCGACCTCGCTCGGGGAGGTGCAGAGGCTCGAGGCAGCGCTCAAAGCGGGCGAGTATGGCAAATATGGGAGGCAGCTCGCGGCGAATATCATGGCCAACTCGGCACTTGCACCGCCGCCGTTCAGCTCGACCTCTAGCGCTGAGCCCGACTCCAGTTTCGCCCAACACGGCGCTGAGCCCTGGCAGGCTGGTGTGGCCCGGCTCGCACGGGGATGGGATGTTGCCAGCCCTGCACGAGGGGGGGCTGCTGCCAGCCCTGCACGAGGGGGGGCTGCTGCCAGCCCTGCACGAGGGGGGGCTGCTGCCAGCCCTGCACGAGGGGGGGCTGCTGCCAGCCCTGCACGAGGGGGGGCTGCTGCCAGCCCTGCACGAGGGGGGGCTGCTGCCAGCCCTGCACGAGGGGGGGCTGCTGCCAGCCCTGCACGAGGGGGGGCTGCTGCCAGCCCTGCACGAGGGGGGGCTGCTGCCAGCCCTGCACGAGGGGGGGCTGCTGCCAGCCCTGCACGAGGGGGGGCTGCTGCCAGTACTGCACGAGGGGGGGCTGCCGCCAGCAGCCCGGGGCTCGAGTGGCCCTCTATGGATGAGGCGGCGCTGTGGCAGCAATCAGAGGCACTCAGGCAGGCCATGAGAAAGCATCAGCAAGCTATCAGGGACACTCAGTGGGAGAGCCCCGGCGGTCCCATGGACGAAACTGGTCGGTTTCGTCAGTGGGAGAGCCCCGGAAGTCCCATGGACGAAACTGGAAAGTTCTCCCTCAGCCTGAGCGTCACCTCTTTTGGCGCCTTCGACGGCCTCGGTAACGGTAACGTGCCACGCGCTTACGACGGCGCTTACGACGGCGGCGGCAGCGCTGCGGATGGTGCGGGCACGGATGGCGGCAGCGTCGCCGCCTCGCCCTCGCCCTCACCCGCGCGCCCACGCCGGCCGCGCCGGCCGCAGACGACGGCGATGGTCACAGCGGCAGAGTTTCGTGAAATCACGGCAGCACGCGCGGCGAGGCGCCGCCTCCAACTAGAGGTCGTCGCGCGCGCGCAGTGGCCGAGCGAGCCACGGCGACTCTCGGTGCTCCTAGGTGACGAGGAGCTCCACGAGCTCCATCGCGCACGCGCGGTGGCGCGCTCTGAGTCAGGACTGGGAATGGCTTCACGCCGGCTCGACAGGCTGGGCGCCGGCCCTTTCTCGCCCGGTTTCTGGGCCGACCGACCGCCCCCAAAGCCCTTCCTCAAATAACGAGACCTGGAACTCTCCCCTTTTTACAAATGGTCGTGAACGCTCATTACAGCACGTGGCTAAGTGTGAAAGTGAGGGTGAAATGGCCCTCGCGACTCCATTCAGATTGCCGGGCTGGGCCACGGCCCCGAGCGCACCGCCCACATTGATAGTAAGCAAGGACGGCGCGGAGGTGTCGCGCACCCTGCTCAACAATAAAGCGCTGCTCTTCGGCCGCAAGGTGCCCAACGAGCCAGAGCGAGGCACGCTGCGGCTCGACCACGATTCCATCTCGAGAGAGCATGCTGTCATCGTCCACGCCTTCTCTGGAGAGACGTTCGTGTGTGAGCTCGGGAGTCGCTATGGAACCAAGCACAACGGCGAGCCGCTCAAGGCCAAAGTCTACACGGCTATCAAAGAGGGCGATGAGTTGCAGTTTGGCGAATCCACCCGTCGTTACATCTTCTATCGCCAACCGCCGCCGCCACCGCGCACCGGGAAGGAGGTGCGAGCTCCACTGTCCGAACCCGCTGCCGCCGCATCTTCATCTGCACGTGCGCCAGCACTAGCTGCAGGCGCTGATCCGCCCAGGCCGCCCCTCAAGCCTCCGCCCAAGCCGCCACCACCTATGGAAGAGGACGAGGACCCTATGGCCAACTATATTGACGAGGACGAGGAGGACGAGGACGAGGACGAGGAGAAAGAGGAGGCTGATGCGGCGGAGGACACGAGCGAGGCGGCTCAGGAAAGGCGCGCCGCCGAGAAGGCTGCCAAAGCGACGGCGAAGACAGAGCGCCGCGCTCGGAAGGCCGCCGAGAAGGAGCGGCGTAAGGAGCTCAAGGCTGAGATGAAGGCCGAGGAGAAGGAGCGCCAACGACTGCTCAAGCAGCAGGCGCCCGCAGCCGAGGGTGCCGACAGCATAGAGGGCGGCGGTGGCGGCGGTGGTGAGGGCGGCGGTGGTGAGGGCGGCGAGGAGGGTCGTGCCGTGGAGGGTCGTGCCCTCGAGACCGTCAAGAAGGCGAAAGAGGAGCACAGGGGGCACGAGCACAAAGCGCACAGGGAGCACAGGGAGCACAAGGAGGATAGGCACAAGGAGGATAAGCACAAGGAGAAAAAGGAGAAGAAGCAGAAGAAGGAGAAGAAGGAAAAGAAGGAAAAGAAAGCCAAGCATGGCCATCACGACGAGGACAAGAGGAAGCGAACGCGGACCGAGGATGAGTGCCACGGCGAGCGCGAAGGATCCGGATCAAAGCGGATGCGTGTCCCAGGCGATGAGCCACCCACGCCGGATGATGCTGGTGGCTCGTCCTCAGACTCCCAGTCATGAACGTAGTCGAGTGATCAAATTTCGCATCGCATGCTCGCTTTTCGATTTCACAGGTACGCCGTACAGGGACGCGAAAATCATGGTCACGGTGCCTCGACGGCTCGGCCTCGCCTTTGCCTCCGCTCGACCGACCCTCGCCGACGTCGAGCGGCTTGCGCGCGGCGAGGCGGCCACACGTCGTGGCATTGGCAGCCGCCAGGTTCCGCACCGGCTCAATGACGACGAGCGCACGGCGTATGCGCTGGCTGTCAAGCGTGGCTTCGCCGTTGTGACCGGCCGAGGTATGCGACGCGAGCGAAAGGGCTCGCCGCTGCTCAATACGCTGCGGCAGCGCGCAGATGCGCTAGGATTACCCATGGTTTGGGTTGAGCGCCACGACGCGCGCGCCGGCGTTGACGACGACGCGGCATGCGTCGACCTCTCGCCCGTGCGATGTGCACACGTGGACGAGCTGCACGAGTGGAGCGAGCGCTGCCTGGTCGCAGCTCGAGCTGCGGGAGGCGTGCCCGCTCTGGATCAAGTTTCGAGCCGGGTCGTGGCGAACACCGAAGTCGAGCTGGCGGCGTGGCCCATTTGGGCATTGCAGCCGTGTGTCTTGAGGTTCATGGCGGGTGGTCCCGCAAAAGACCAGGAGCACGCCGCGGGCAATCCAAAGGCGTGCAAGCAGCTCGCCGCAGCACTGGTCGATGCGTTGGGAACCCAATTGGATACAATGTAGAGGGGCTTGAGAAGCCCTGTCACCTGGTTCCAAAATAGGAAAAAGTTGTCTGCACACAGTCATGGCGCGCATCGAATACAGCTTAGTATCGAACGGGACAAGGACTTCATAGAATCCCTAGAGTGAGCCCCACCTGCGTCATGTCGAGCTGCTGCAACAACATCGACGTCGATGAGCTGTTTGCGTACACGACGTTCAAAAAAGTCGTCGTGAGGCACCGCTCGCTCGGCTACGTCTATTACTTCTCGGCGTTAGCGATCTTTCTGTACACGGGCCTGTACACGATCTGGTTGAAGGAAGGCTATGTGGCGCAGATCCCGTTTATCGGTGCCGTGCGCTCGACGGTATACCAGCCCAAAACCATCACCACGATATTAAATTACTGCGCGACCGCTGACGCGCCTCCGACGGGCTCGTTTGCCAGCGTGCTTCCATGCCTTTACCCTGACCTTGCGTCGGGCCTGTACTCCAAGGTCACGTCGGGCGAGCAAGGCGCACTCATGGTCGGCACGCGCTTCAGCTTTACGAGCGAGGAGCGCGACCCAACGTGCGCCAACCTCGACTATTCCTGCTACAACTTCCGGCAGAGGACGGCGAAGCAATCCTTCTATGTGGGCGGGATCGAGAACTCGACGATTCTGATCCAGAACGCCGTGAGCAAGGCGACGCAGCAGCTGTACGGCGGCAACAAGACCCTCATCATCGACTCTTTCGATACCAGGCGGCCGGCAGCGTGGATGACCGGTACCAACACGGGCAATCGCTTTCAGGTACCGCTGATGACCTCGCCATTTAGAAGAGGATGCCTCTGTTACCTATGATTGCCCGTGACTGCGATGGGTTTTGAGGCGCGGCGAATGGCCTCTGATTTCCTATGATTGCCTTCGACTGCTTCCGACTGCCTCTGATTGCCTCTGATTGCCTCTGCTTGCCTCTGATTGCCCTCCGATGGCGTCTGATGGCGTCTGATTGCCCTCCGAGGGCGTCTGATGGCGTCTGATGGCGTCTGATTGCGTCTGATTGCCCTCCGATGGCGTCCGATGGCATCGGATGGCCTCTGATGGCCTCTGATGGCGTCCGATGGCCTTCTGATGGCGTCTGATTGACCTCCGATCGCCGTCGTGCCTAGGTGGAGCCGATGTCCTATGGCGACCAGTTCACAGTCTCGCAGCTGGTCTGGGCGGCGGGTATCGATCTCGATGAGATCTATAGCGACCCCACGGCGGGAGGTAAGAACGCATCGGTGCGTTACGAAGGGCAGACAGTTCGGATCCACGTGGTGTTCACAGGCGACCACACGAAATGGGATAAGCGTGCGCACTATGAATACTTTGTGAGTGTGAACGACATGGAGGCGAAGGTGACGTGGACTGATGGGGATGACGTGATGGGCTTAGGCGCGAACGCAACTCGCATCACTTATGATCTTCACGGTCTTCAGCTGCTGTATTCACAGGAGGCCGTCTTGAACGTCTTCGATTCGAGTCAACTGTTCCTCTCGATCCTATCGGGGGCTGGGCTGCTGTACGTGGCCAGGCTCGCCGCCGATGGCTTCCTATACTACTTGGCACCCATGCGCAACGACTACCGCCTCTATGCAGAGCAGGTGATTGCCACTGAAGGGTACTGATTGCAACTGAGTACCACTGATTGCCACTGAGTGCCGCCTCTATTTTGGGCAGATCATTTCCACTGAGTGCCACTGATTGGCGCCGAGTGCCATTGATGGGCACGCCATGGACCCCCTCGTCGTCCGCGCAGCTCACCCCCGACTTCGCGCCCGAGACTGAGCGCGAGAAAGAGATCCTCGAGACGCTGCTGCAAAAGAAGCGAGCCTCGCGGGCGCGCATGGAGCGCATGGACGAGCATGCCTGGCTCTTGACCCAGAAGACGAGCACCAGTGGTTCGATACAGGGCGCCGGCATGGGTGCAGGCATGAGGGCCGCCGCGGAAGCGCCGATTTCATAATGCTTGGCAATAGTTGGGTGCGTCACTCTACCTCGTACCCCTAGCAAGTGAAGTCGTGTTTCTGCACTTGCGTTGCTCATAGCCCCTTTTGACGTCGACGGACCTCTATGTGTGAATGAACACCGGGTGACAGCCCACGACAGCCAACGAGCCAAGTGACCCAAGTTTGGTCTGCTTTTCCGCTTTTCCCGGGATACGAAAGAGCCTGAAAGCATGATGAACGACAAGGAGGTCGAGCGCGAGGCGGCCGCGCTGGTCGCGCAGATGACGCTGGAGGAGAAGACGGGCCTGCTATCGGGCAGCGCATTCTGGTTCACCAAGGCTGTCGCGCGGCTTGGCTTGGAGAGGGCGATGCTGTGCGACGGTCCGCACGGCCTGCGCAAGCAGGAGGCGGAGGCCGACCACATGGGCACGGGAGGCTCGCGACCATCGACGTGCTTCCCCGCCGGCGGCACGATCGCGGCGTCCTGGGACCCAGCGCTCGCGCACGCCATGGGAAGTGCGCTCGGCCGCGAGTGCGCCGCCGAGGGCGTCGCTGTCGTGCTTGGCCCGGCGATCAACATGAAACGGCACCCACTGTGCGGGCGCAACTTTGAGTACTACTCCGAGGACCCGCTGCTCGCGGGCGAGCTCGCCGCCGCCTTCATCGAGGGCGTGCAGGCTCGCGGCGTCGGCACGAGCGTCAAGCACTTTGCGGCCAACAACCAGGAGTTCCAGCGGATGCGCGTCGATACGCGGGTGGACGAACGCACGCTGCGGGAGATCTACCTGCCAGCCTTCGAGTGCGCCGTGACGCGCGCGCAGCCGTGGACCATCATGGCCGCGTACAATCGGCTCAACGGGCTGTACTGCACGGAACACCCGTGGCTGTTGCAAAAGGTGAGCGTCGCACCACTTTGAGTGCATCTGGTGGCATCTGTTGAGTGCCTCAGTGCCATGGCCACAGATGGTCGTTAAGTGGCTTTGATTGCCTCCTTCATCAAGGTGCGATGACCCTTGATGGTCGTTGAGTGGCACTGATTGCCTCCTTCATCAGGTGCTCCGCGAGGAGTGGGGCTTCCGAGGGCTGGTCGTTTCGGACTGGATGGCTGTGAATGATCGTGTCGAGGGCGTGCGCGCGGGCTGCGACCTCGAGATGCCAGCCTCAGGTAATTGCCGTTGATTGCGCCTGATTGCATCTGATCGCGACCTCGAGATGCGAGCCTCAGGTACTTGCCGTTAGGGTTAGATGCCAGATTGCGCCTGAGGCTCTGAGGTCATCAGATGCCAGCCAGGCCTGATTGCATCTGATCGCGACCTTGATTGCCTCAGTCATCAGGCGGATTCAATGATCGAGTCGTTGGCGCAACTGATTGCGCCTCATCGCCTCCTTGATTGCCTCCGTCATCAGGCGGATTCAATGATCGAGCCGTTGGGGCGGCGGCCGAGGCTGGGCATCTGGACATGGCGGCGGTGGACGTTGCCGCGACGCGCGTCACTACGCTGCTGCTCGCGTCGCGGCGGGCGATGGAGCGCCGTGATGAGCAGCTCACAGGGGCGCCGTCGTGGGCGCGTTCGCATGCGGCGATCCTGGCGCATAATCACGATCTCGCGCGCCAGATTGCGCTCGAGAGCGCCGTGCTGCTCAAAAACGAGCGTGACACGTTGCCGCTGCCACCGCCCGGGACGGCGCTGGCGCCCGGTACGGCGCGGCTCGGCAGACAGAATCGGCTCGCAGTCATCGGCAGCTTCGCGACCAATCCCCGGTACTAAGGCGCCGGTTCGCCACGCACCCTCTGATTGCCTCACTCATCAGGGCACTCATTGCCTCCCTCATCAGGTACCAAGGCGCCGGCTCGTCACGCATCAATCCCCACATGCTCGAGGTTCCCCTCGACGCGATCCGCAAGCGCGCGGCCGCCGCGTCGTCCCCCTCGTCAGCTTCGTCAGCTTCGTCAGCTTCGTCAGCGTCGCGGACGGGGCTTCTCCCGGCCGATTTCGGCGGGCTCGTTGGCGGTGTGGACGGGGCGGAGGACGGGGCGGAGGGCGGAGGGTATGAAGTGAGCTATGCGCCCGGCTACGATTGGTCACGCTGCGTCGACGACCCTCGGGCGCTCGCGACGGCGCTCGAGCTCGCCTCGGCGGCGGAGATTGTGATCTTGATACTTGGGCTGCCCGGCTCTTATGAGACGGAGGGCTGTGATCGTGAACACATGAGGCTGCCAAGCCAGATGAACAACCTATGTCACGCCCTGGCTCGGCAAGTGCTCGCGCCACGCCGACTGGTCGTTGTGATCCTCGGCGGAGCCGCTGTGGAGCTGCCCTGGGCAGGTGAGTGAGTGCGACTGATGACCATTGACTGCCTCTGAGTGCCTCTGAGTGCCTCTGAGTGCCACTGATGACCACTGAATGCCACTGACTGCCTATGCTTGCCTCTGAGTGCCACTGATTGCCACTGATTGCCACTGAATGCGTTCGATTGAACTTGAGTGCCTCTGAGTGCCTCCGAGTGCCTCTGAATGCGACGCGCCCGGTACGACGCTTGGGCAGACGACGTGCCAGCTATCCTGCACATGGGGCTGGGCGGGCAAGCGCTCGGCACGGCGCTCGCGGCGCTGCTTTTTGGCGACGCCTCGCCTTGCGGCAAGCTTGCCGAGACGTGGCCGTTACGTGTGGAGGATTGCGCGTCGCACGCCAACTTTGCGACCCACCCTCGCCTTGTCGTGTACCGCGAGGCCCTCAACGTGAGCTGATGGCCTCTGGTTGCGCCTGATTGCGCCTGATTGCGCCTGTTTGGGCCTGATTGCATCTGATTGGGCCTGATTGCATCTGAACACGCCTCTGATGGCCTCTGATTGCATCTGACTGCGTCGGATTGTCGCAGGTGGGGTACCGCCAGTTTTGCACGCATCACACGCCGACCCGCTTCTGCTTCGGCCACGGGCTCACGTACAGCTGCTTCGAGTATTCACAGCTGAGCCTCTCGGCGCATCGCATGCCTTCCACAGAGTCGCTCCAGGTGAGCGTGCAGCTGACGAACAGCGGGCGCATCTCCGCGCGCGAGATTGTGCAGCTCTACGTGCGAGATCGAGATTGCTCCGTCCATCGGCCAGATCGCGAGCTGCGCGCATTTGGGAAGACGAAGCTGCTGGAGCCGGGCGCCACGACGACGCTCCAGTTCACGCTCACACCGCGCGCCTTCGCCTTCTACGACATACGGCGCTCCGACTGGTACGTCGAGCTCGGCGGGCTTTGAGATGGCCTCCCTTTCCGAGCACTGATTGCCTCCCTCATCAGGTCGCTGATTGCCTCCCTCCGCCGGTCGCTGATTGCGTCCCTCATCAGGTACGTTGAGCCCGGCGAGTTCGAGATCTTGATCGGAGCCTCTGTCGACCAAATCCGTCTCGCTGGCACGGTGCTCGTCGTCGACGCCGACGGCGAGGAACGGCCGCCCAGCACGGCGCGGCACGACGAGTTGAGCGTGCCTCGTAACTACCTGAAACGGCCGCCCAGCACGGCGCGGCACGACGAGTTGAGCGTGCCTCGTAACTACCTGAGGCTGGATGACGACGGGTTGGCAGCGCTGGGGTTGATCGTGCCGCCGGCGGACGAGCGCACGCCTTACAGCGCGAACAGCACGGTCCTCGAGATCGTCTCGATGAGCGGCTGCATCAAGGGGCTGTACCGCGCCATCCTGCGCCTTGTGGGGCAGGTGAGGATTTCCACTTGATGGCAACGGATTGCCATTGATGGCGACCTATTTACGCTGAGTGTCATTGATGAGACGCCGTGTTGGGCAGGTGGCGCGGCACACGAGCCTCGCGGAGCAAGCGGCGGGCGGCATGGGCGACGTGGAGACGCTCGTACGACTGATCGAGGTTGGCACCGACTTGATCATGGCTGATGATGGCTGATGATGGCTGATGATGGCTGATGATGGCTGCTGATGGCCGATTTGATGATGGCCACTGATGGCCACTGATGGCCACTGATGGCCACTGTGATGGCCTCTGATGGCAGGTGGGCACCGACTCGATGAACCTGCGTGGAGTCCAGTTGATGAGCGGGGGCACGGTGCAGCCACGCCAGGTCGACGCGCTCGTCCTCTTCCTCAACGGCCGCTGGTGCTCCGCCCTCAGCCGCCTCTGCTGCAGCCCGCGAGATGCCTCGTGGGCTCAATCTCGCGACCAATCTCGCGAGCCCAGCCGTACGACGTGGCCACCGGAGGCGGAGCTCGTCTCGCCCTTGGTCTCGGAGCGGGGAGATAGGACAGCGCTGTGGTGAGCACACGCAGTGGAAGGCGGAGCTCGTCTCGCCCTTGGTCTCGGAGCGGGGAGATACGACAGCGCTGTGGTGAGCACACGCAGTGGGACCGTCCTGAAGATGGAACAGCGCTGAGGTGAGCTAGTGGTGAGCACACGCACACGCGGCATTGACGGTGCTCGGTGATGCCCCCATGTCGACGACGAGCGACCTGTCTGTCCCGTTGCGGTACAGCGCGAGCCCCAGAGCAGTGCGCGTACGGCTCCGCAGACTGCCACCAGAACCGGACGGGGCTGCGGTGATTCTATGAATTCGGCTGTGCTCGTAATCCACTGCGTGCTCGTTGTGGCGCCCTGCATCGCCTTACAAGCTGCATCGGCCATCGCATGTGCCATCTCGTCGATCTCCCAGCCGATCAGCAGCCCGGCATACACGACACGTGATGCACGACACGTTGCGTATCGTGTGGGTACTTGACTCGCACACGTGACGCGGGGTCTGTCGGGGCTATTCCCTGAGGCTGAGCGGTCAGGTCGAAAGACGAAGAAAGACGAAAGCGGCACGGAAGTAAACGAAAGCGAGGCGCGGGTCTGGTCTAGCTCTACTTCAATTGCGGTCAGCGTCAGGACCGGAGCTAGGACCGGACGGTCTAATCTCGTCTCCGAACCTCCAAAGCCGAACTCAACCACGACCCGACCTGCCCTACCCGCTGGCCGCTCCTACCGCGAGCCCGCCCCCCCCGATGCCGATCGGCGCGGATTCGTTCATAATGAAAAAGCAAATTTGAAATATTACCATTACCAACGAGTACAACGGGCCATGCAACGGCCAACGGGCGGTGCTCTTGGTCGCCAGTACAAGTCCACACTAAGTTCACACACAGTACTCCAGAACTCGACGCAGGTCACAGGCACAGCACGCAGCAGCGATGCCACATTCGCACAGCCGAGGCTCACAGGGCTCGCACAATCTACAGCGACAACACAAATCTCCGGCCCATAACCGCGCCTTGCACAGCTTGGTTCCCTGCATCTCCCATCTTGTAGTTGCCCGCGAGCTCGAGCTTGCTTAGCACCGCCGAGCCCGACTTCAGCGCCTTAGCGATGGCCTTTGCACCCCTCGGGCCGATGTCGCAGGCGCCCAGGTGCAGCTCGGTCAACACCACCGATTCCGACTTGAGGGCATCGGCGATGGCCTTGGCGCCGGTGTTGCCGATGTCATTGCCGCCCAGGCCCAGGTAGGTCAGCCCCGCGTAAAGCGGCGCCGCGCGGCGCGTAACGCGGCGGCGCGCGACGCGGCGCGGCGCGTTAAACTTAAGCGCTTCCGCGATGGCCTTAGCGCCGTCGCGGCCAATCCTGTTAGCCCAGAGCTCGAGCTTGGTCAGCGTTGCATTGACCTTCAGCGCCTCCGCAATCGCCTTGGCTCCCTCGTCCCCGATGCTGTTGCCGTTCAGGTACAGGGTGGTCAGCACAACCGTGACTGGAATGAAACTCGCAATCAGCATGGCGCCCTCGGGGCCGATCATTCGCCCCCTTAATTCGAGACTGCTGAGCATATCGGCGCGCAACTTCTCCACAGGGATGCCACGGATCTCTCCAGAGCCAGCGCAGGCAATGGCTCCAAGC
>ENA-UOXO01000965-UOXO01000965.1-mixed-culture-metagenome-genome-assembly--contig:-NODE-965-length-21239-cov-47.280259_pt1 | contig 21239 bp, 15 predicted proteins | sample MGYA00238162_ERZ761640 | MGnify/ENA primary metagenome ERZ761640 (study PRJEB28914, sample SAMN08778297) | mixed culture metagenome | isolation source: Freshwater growth medium | place: USA...
CAAGTCAAGTCAAGTCAAGTCAAGTCAAGTCAAGTCAAGTCAAGTCAAGTCAAGCACGAGTTCAGTGAAGGTGTCTGGCAAGTGTGCATGAAAAGCAAATACATGTAATACGTTGACCCATCTGTGCCATCTATGTCCGTTTGTCCAAGAGGTTCAAGTTCAGTTACTACATAAACAACGTACAACGACAGTGCTATGGAGGCTAGCAGTGGGGGTGAGAGTCGACGGAGAGGATGAGGCACAATTGAACTTGTCCCCTCGTCGGTTGAGGTTTTGAGGAGATCCGTTGGAAAACTGTTCTCCATTCTTGTGAAACCCTGCGTCACCTCCCGCATCCGTTCGTTGCAGGGGAGCGCTTCGACACTTCGCTTGCAGCTTTTCAGTTCCAGGTGGGCCGCGACCCTTCGTGAGCGCGGTGAGGCGCGCGGCGGGCGCCTCGGGGTCGTCGCAAGCATAGCGTCGGGGCCAGGAGCACCTGCGCTGCAAGCGCCCTGCGTGACGCTGCAAAAGCGGATGGCCACACCACCCCGATGGTCCCTGACCCTCTCCAGGTGCCAGTGACGCATGCAAACCTCGGATCTCTCTCGCGCGCGCTCTCTCGTCTCTCGCAGGTTTCTTGAGCGGACGGTTTTCCGCGTGTTGTCGGACGATCAACAGCATGTCGAAAGTCGCACCCGCTCTCCACAACCCAAAATGGCCAACCATGGAAAACCTCGTCAAGATGATGGAGGAGAAGGACTCGAGCCACTTGAACTTGGACAAGGCGCTTCCGCCTGCGCAAAGTCTCGCGCCCATGCTCGACACTGACGTGATGAATGGGCGTACGCACACAGCCGACGACTTTCGTCACCGTCAGAGCGCCTTCGGCGCGAACCTGGTTGAGGAAAGGAGGCTGACGACGTACTGGGAGTTTTGCAAGGACGCGCTGGGCGATACGACGATCCAGCTGCTGCTCGTCATGTCGATTATCTCGATCGTCATGGAGAGCACCGTTGGGGACCACAAGGCAACCGGTTGGATCGATGGCTTCGCGATCATGCTCACCTGTGCTTTTGTTGTGAACGCTGGTTCCATCATCAACTTTCGCAAGCAGGCCCTCTTCGCCAAGCTTCAGGATGCCCTCAAATCGGGCAACCTGAAGCGCGTGATTCGGGACGGCGTGCAGATTGACATCAAAGATTCTGAGATCGTCGTCGGCGACATCGTCTGCTTCAACTCGGTCAACCTGGCGTCGATCCCTGCCGACGGCCTTCTCGTCGACGGCACGGACGTGAAGATGGACGAGTCGGCTCTCACCGGTGAGCCGAAGCTCATCTCGAAGGAGCCGGCGGGCAAAGACCCCTACATCCTCGCCGGCACCAACGCCGTGTCCGGTTCGGGCAAGTTGCTCATTGTGGCTGTGGGGCCAAACTCGACCGCCGGTAAGATCGCGGCCGCGGTGTACGGCAAGCAGGAGGAGGGCGAAGATGAGGGCACGCCCCTCGAGAACAAGCTCAACGGGATGGTGCTTAAGATTTCCAACACCGGCCTGGCGTTAGCTCTCATCGCTCTGATCGCCTTGTTGGCTCGTGGGCTCCCTCAGAGGGTCGAGAAGGATGAGGGCGTTGCGGCGTTCGTGGTCAAAGCGATCATGATCGCAATCACCGTCCTCGCCGTCGCCGTGCCTGAGGGTCTGCCGCTCGCCGTCACCCTCGCCCTCTCGATCGCCTCGAATAAAATGATGAAGGAGAACAACCTCGTCAAGATCCTCAAGTCGTGCGAGACGATGGGCTCTGCGACCACCATCTGCACCGACAAGACGGGCACCCTCACAGCTAATCGCATGACCGTCCGCGCCTGCTTCCTCGGCGGCGAGTACATCCTGCCTTCGGACTACGGGATCAGCGATACCGCCGGCTCAATCCTTGCTACGAAAATTCCCGCGGCGACGACGAAGCTGATCGCCGACCTCATGGCGATCTGCACGATGGACGATTCGTTTGTCCAGCCGCCCCTCGCCCCCGGCGGTTGGCCGGTGTTCAAGGGCAATCCGACCGAGTGCGCGTTGCTCATCTGCGTTGGCACCCTAGGCCACGACTACGAGCAGATTCGTAAGGAGACGACTGGCCGGTCGCTGGAGACCCAGAAACAGGGATGGAGCCAGATCTTTTCGTCCGCACGCAAGATGATGAGTTACGCTGTGCCGCTGGGCGACGGCAAGTGGCGCCTGTATGTCAAGGGCGGCAGTGACGTCATCTTTGAGCGGTGCACCACCATGCTCAGTGGCGAGCAGGCTGTGCCCATGGACATGTCCGTGCTCGATCCCAAGGTGAAGAAGATGTCGTCGTTGGCCATGCGCAACCTTGCGCTCGCGTACCGCGATTTCCCCTCCACTCCCGATTGGGAGGCGACTCACGCGTCGCAGCTCAACGTCGATGGCTCCCCCGCTCTCGCCGTCGAGACGGAGCTCGTGTTGGTTGGCATCATCGGCATCGAGGATCCGCTGCGCCCCGAGGTGGCCCCGGCGATCAAGGCGTGCTATACGGCGGGCATCGACGTGCGCATGGTCACCGGCGACAATCTTGACACGGCCATCGCCATCGCCAAGGACGCCGGCATCCTCAACGATTCACACTTTGAGAAGGATGCGACGACGCTCTCCGGGTTTCGCACCAAGCCCAAGGTCGCCATGGAAGGCAAGGCGTTCCGCACGGCCGTCTACATCGAGGACAAAGAGACTGGCAAGAAGGAGTTCGACCAGGACGCGTTTGACGAGATCTGGCCGCACCTCCGCGTCCTCGCGCGCGCGGCCCCCCAGGATAAGCTCACCCTCGCCGACGGCCTCCAAAAGTCGAACCTCTTCAAGAACAAGAAGAAGTGCGCGGCGCTGCTGGCCGAATCTGGAATCACGATCTTCCCAGATCGCCAGGTGATCGCCATGACTGGCGACGGCACCAACGACGCCCCCGCCCTCAAGCGCGCCGACGTAGGCTTCGCGATGAACATCGCGGGCACCCAGATCTCCAAGGACGCTGCCGACATCATCCTGCTCGACGATAACTTCGCCTCCATCGTGACCGCGGTCAAGTGGGGTCGCAACGTCTACGACTCGATCTGCTGCTTCCTCCAGTTCCAGCTGACGGTCAACATCGTGGCGTGCATCCTGACGATCATCTGCATCTTTGTCCACGCGCAACCGCCCATCCAGGCCATTCAGATGCTCTGGATCAACGTGATCATGGACTCGATGGCTTCGATCGCCATGGCCTCTGAGCCGCCCAACCCGACTGTTCTCAATCGTCCGCCGATCAACCGCACGGCAAGCATCCTCAAACCGCGCATGGTTGCGAACATGATCGCGCAGTCCGTCTATCAGCTCGCCGCCCTCCTGGTCATCTACTTCAAGGGGCCCGAGTGGGGTGGATTCTTCGAGGGCCACTTGGCTGGTGAAAAAGTCGTTGTCGGTATGCTCCCCATCGACGTTCCCATCGACGTTAACGGTACGATCGCTGGGCGAATGCTCGCGCAAGTTGGAGGGTGCCCAGCAGGGGCCATTTGCGTCGAGATGCCTCAACTTTCCGTCCACTACACGCTCATGTTCAACGCGCTGGTCATGATGACCCTCTTCAACGAGCTCAACAGCCGCAAGCTCAATGGCGAGGTCAACGTCTTGTCGGGCATCACGAAAAACCCCACCTTCATTGGGGTCTTCCTCTTCTCCTTTGGCGTTCAGGCGATCGTCGTGCAGGTCGGAAGCCTGGCCTTCAAGACTGCGCCCCTTGACGGCCGCCAGTGGGGCGTCTGCATCGCGCTGGGCTTCCTCGGCATGGTCTGGCAGTTGGGCATCAACCTCATCTTTTACATGATCTCTTCGTGCATGGGCAAGAAGAAGGGCAAAGAAGTGGTGATTGAGATGGAGAAGCCCGTGCTCAGACGCTCCTCGACTCAGATGTTGGCTGAACAAGCTGCTGCGGGCGCTGCTGGGCTTGTGACTTCGCATCCGGCCTCAAGCCCTCTCATCCTACAGCCGAAGGACAGCCGTGTCAAGTTGGCGAGGCAGATGAGCTCGGGTAGGCCGGTGCACTAAAGCGCGCCTGGTGCCCCCTAGTCCGCTCTCGCGCGAGTGGGGCGTTTGGACGGCGCAGCCCCCCTTACTGTTGCTGCAGGTGCTCTCGCATGCTCTCGTGTGCGTTGGCACCCGAAGATGGGCCTGTACTTGAGCGGGAGTCGAGAAGAGCAATTGTTGGTGGCTGATCTTATGGGGCTGGAGGGGACATCGAGACGGGCGGGTGGGGGGTTCGTGTGGCCGTCGTTCGCATGTCAAGCCACATCGCACCGCAGCGCATGCGGTCTACAAGCGGTTCGGCTCATCGTGGGTTCGTGGCTCTGAGCAGCTCACCGCCATATCGGATTTCAACGTGGCGGCCGCCGTGGTGCACTCCGCGCAGTTCAATACATGATAATTTGAACGCGAGAGACGGGCGTTGACTGCCAGGGGTCCGTCCTTGGTCAGGAAACAGGAACAAGGGGTCCCGTGGGAGTGTGTGCGAGCGGGGAGAAGATGCGGAGATTGGCGGTAACATCGTGTATCTGTAAAGTGTGTCGCGTACCGATGTTTCAAGGACGGAAACGGGGAAAGGTTGTTCCGTGAAGCTCCAAGCTCGGAAGGGGACGCTCGGTCAAAGGTGAAAGGACGTCGGATCTTATAGTTCTTAACACTCTTACCGAAGTCGGACTTACGTTGCGTTGCTTCGGGGTTCGGACGAAACTGGTGCGTTGAAAGGCTTGATGTTGAGGCTTGAAAGCAGACCAGCATTCTGTTAAGCATTCTGGCCCTTTAAAAACGCGTGCGATGCGAATAAAGACCAGCGGGGACAAGACACAGCGAAGGCTGCAGCGTATACACACACCTGCGCCGTCGACGGTGCTGTACCTGGTGAGGGCCCGCTGAGGTTCACAGACCCCTTCATCGGCGGGACATCGCAGACTAGTTTCCGAGCTTCGCACACGCACGAGCCATGCATGAGCTTCCCAGCAACGGGCCCACAGCCACCCTCACAGTAACACGACGAGGGCGCTTGCGTCCTCTTGCATGGCCAGCGACTGATTGAGCCACGATTGCACGGACTGTCATGTGGGCGCGCTAGTGTCCACAGTGTGTGCTGGTGAGTGTCAATTTACACTCCAGGAGGTAAGCACACCTGGCCTGCCTGGTTCTCAAAGAGGAATCCGTAGGTCAGGTACTCGTCGCGGCTAAAGTCGGATGCGCAGTCCGTCGGGCACGCGATCCACACGAGGCGGGTGCCCTGAGTGATGGGGACGTTGTGCTGGCCACCGGCTTCGGGCACGAGGATCATGTTCTTCGTCTTATGCTTGATCAAAAAGGAGCCATCATCATCGGCGTAGGACCAGCCGGGGCGCGTGTTATCATTGTAGAGGAGCACGTAGCCGATCCGGTTGGTCGCCTCCGTCATATGCTGTGCGTTGTTCACGTTGAACGAGAGGTCGCTCGCAATGGGGTCGGTAAAAAAGGTGGTTTCGGTGCGGTGAGGGTACGTGGCGACGCCGTAGCCGCCGCTGTAGCACACACGGTTGCTCGACGTGGGCGAACAGCGGAGTGCCTGCATGAACTTGTCCATCTGCACGCCGTGCGTGAGCAAGAAGGAGTAGTCGCCCGGTGTGGGGTGTACGATGGCGCGCAGCCCGATCGCGCCAAAATCCGCGCGTCCCTCGGCGAATACCACTGTGCCCTCATTCATCAGGTTCCTGCCGGCCGGTCCGACCCGCGTCGGATGCACGTACATGCCACCGCCCTGTGTCGCGAAGTTGGTGAAGGCCCCGTTGATCGTGCCATGCCCCGCCCAGCGCTTGTGCCGCAGCACAAAGTTGGTGCCGATCGGGCACGCGACGAGCGGCGGCGGAAAGGGCGGCGGTGAGGGGGGTGGCGAGGGGGGTGGCGAGGGCGGTGGCGAAGGGGGCGGCGGCGTGGGCGGCGGGGGTATCGGCGGCGGCGAGGGCGGCGAGGGCGGGGAGGGCGGTGGCTGGAAGCGGCCCGTGTTCTCAGGTAGGCAGAGGTTTCCAAGCTCGTCCTCGGCCACGAAAGCGAGCCGTCGAAAATCCTCCTGCGAGAGCGAGCTCACATCGCCCGCTGGGGGCGCGATGAAGACAGGGTCCATACCGTTCGTGACGGGCGTGTGCCCGCCTCCGTGGGGCGCAACGATCATGTTGAAGCGCGACGAGTAGAGGATGAAGGAGTGGCCCGAGAGGTCTTCATTGTGCCCCTCGCCCGTGTATGGCGACTCGTACGGATTGAGGATGAACTCGAAGCCGATGTTGTGGAAGTTGACGAAGCCGGACGCGATGTGCCGGAAGACGAGCAGGGTGTTCTCGGGGATCGAGCTGAAGTCTTGAGAGGTGCACACGCGCGAGCCCGAGGTGTGCGAGCACACGAGCGGGTGCACGTACATCTGAGGATATCTGTGGTGCCGGAGCAGAAAGGTGTGTGTGACTGGAGTGGTGTCGCCAGAGTCGCGTACGACGCCCGCCGTCTCGTGCCGCTCGACGTCGAGCGCGAGGCGGTTGAAGTGCGAGCGGCCGGTCCAAAAGAGGAGCTGTGTGTCGTCGGTCATCATCCAATCCTGCAAGCCACCGCCGCCTGCGTACGGGTGAAGGTACTTGTTGTTATAAGTCAAGTGCCGCAGCACGAAGCCGGACGCCCCGCACTCGACGGTGGGCGGCGGCGAGGGCGGCGGCGAGGGAGGTGGTGAGGGGGGGGGCGAGGGGGGCGGCGGCGACGGGGGCGGCGAGGGGGGTGGCGACGGCGGAGGCGGTGAGGGCGGCGGCGAGGGAGGCGGCGGTGACGGCGGCGGCGGCAGCGGCGGCGGCGAGGGCGGCGAGGGCGGTGAAGGCGGTGGCTGGAAGCGACCTGTCCCAGTGGGCAAGCAGACATGCCCGAGGATGTTCTCCGCCACGAAGCCATAGTTGGTGTACTCGGTAGCCGTGAGCGGCTGGTACTGGCTGAAGGGGACGAGGACGAGCTTCATGCCGTTTTGAACTTGCTGGGTGCCCCCATTCTCGGGCATGACAGAAAGCAAGTACGATTTCATTCTCAGCACAAACGCCATGCCGTTCGTGCTCATGTTCGTCGACATCCCTGGCCTCGTACTCCATGTGCCACTATACTCCTCATACGGGTTGAGAAGGAACTCGAAGCCGAGCTCGGCCCATCGTTGAAGCCCCACGGCGCCACGCGTGCCCGATTTGAAGACGAGCCGCGTGCCATGGGGAGGCGGGATGAGCGGCTGCGAGAGGTCCTGGCATGTCAGCCCGCCCGAAGTGGCAGAGCACCCGAGCGGCTGCACGTACATGTTCGCGTAGCGATGATGGCGCAGCAGAAAGCTGTGGTCGACGACGGTGCGGTCGCCCGAGCCGCGAACCACTCGCTGGGTCGGGTGTGGGTCGATATCGAGGGCGTGGCGCTCAAATTCCGCACGTCCCTCCGAGAAGATGAGGGGCGAGTTCTGCGGCATCTGGAAGTCGCGACTGCCGCCGCCGCCATCAAAGGTTTGCACATACTTGCCGCCCGTTCCGCCAAAGATGGTCGTGCCACCCCAGCGCACGGAGCGCAGCATGAAGCCATCGGGGCCGCATTCGGTGAGCGGAGGGGGCGCGGGCGGCGGCGAGGGCGGCGGAGACGGTGGTGGCGACGGTGGTGGTGGCGAGGGCGGTGGCGACGGTGGCGGAGAAGGCGGGGGCGGCAACGGTGGTGGCGAGGGTGGTGGCGGCGAGGGCGGAGGCGGTCTTGGGGGTGGCGATGGAGGCGAGGGCGGGGAAGGGGGCGGGTAAAAGTGGATTGGTGCCGTGACGAAGCTGATCGCACCTAGCACAAGGAGTAGTTGGGTTGAACGCATGGGAGTGAGTGTGTGCGGGCCGGCCTTCCTTGGCTTCCTCGACCAGCGAGCCAACCCTGAACGCGCAGACCGTGAGCCACGAGCCCTGAACACGCAACCTGGGCAATCCAGACAGGGTGAGCCGGTCCCAAAGACGTTAATGGACGGTTGCGAAAGTTGCTGAAAACCACACACATCGCATGCAGGATGTAGGTCGAGAGAGACATGTTCAGAACTTGGCATGGGGCTCGGCCCTTGAATTTGTCTGCAACGACGGTGACTCTCGACGCGAAGGAATCCTGAATTCATACGTTAAAAATTTGGCGGTGAGACTGCAATTGTTCGCGTGATTGGATTCCTAAACGATCGGCCGCGACGTCTGCCCGCGATGCTGGGGAGCGATTGTGACGGCGAAGTTCGATCGCTGCGCGCACGCGTGACGAGCCTCGAGGCCGAGCTGGCTCGCTTGCGGCATTTGCTAGTGCCAGCTCCAGCGCTCCCTCAGCTGGACGCCACACACGCACGCCGTCTTTCCTCTTACGAGTCCTGCAAACGTGAGAAGCGACGGAACACCAACCTGCTCCGGCTGCTTCCAAGTGCACCCGACGCCGACATGAGCGAGCACGACGGCCGCTGCAGCCGTCGGTACGGCGACATTGACTCGGCGTGGGAGGCCTGCATGGCTGAGCCTGCGTGCGCGGGTGTCGTGCGCGACAATGGCCTTCGCTGCCGAGGCGGCGAAGCGAACCGCAAGCGGGCGCTCGGCAAGAACCGCGGCCGCCGGTCGGGAGATACGCTCGACTTCGAGCTGCGCGGCGGTGGCGTGGCCCAAGGCTCGACCACCGCCTGGATTTGCGGCAGCCGACTGAGGGCGCTCACGCCGGTCGCCGGCACAACATATCGCCGGCACAACAATGTGAAGCTCAACAACGCAAGCGCAGCGCAGGGTTACGTGTTCATCGCTCTCGGCCCGTGCGCGCTGCCATCGTACAACTGCTCCTTCCTGCAGGAGGCGCGCAACGCCATCCGCGCGCTACGCGAAGTCGACAGCGCACGGCCGATTGCCGTGCTGAGTGACGGCGGCGTGCCGACGCAAGCGCTGCTGCAAGCGACCGAGGCCGACCTCATCACGGTACTGGACTCGTATTCGGGCGCCGCCCGGTCAGCAGGCACGGCCTCTGACCTGCGCGTGCGCAAGCTGCTCGCGTACGGCCAGTCGCCCTTTGAGTCTACAGTCTTCTTCGACGGCGACACGTTCGCGCGCACTTCGAACGTGGCCATGCTCTTCGCGGCGCTGGAGCACTTTGAGCTAGCAGCCGCCTTCGAGTGCTGCCGAATCGACTACGGGTACAGCGCCCTCAATTTCGACAAGGACGACTTTTTCCGCGGCTGGGAGATGCAGACCGGCGTGATGGCATACAGGAGGACCCCTCGCTTGGCAGCCTTCTGGCAGGCAACCATTGACGAGTTTTCAGAGCGGGAGGCCTACTGGATGAGCCGTTCCTCGGGCGAGCAGGGCGCCGCCACGCTCGCGCTCTCGCGCGTGGACGTGCGCTTCATGCCGCTCCCGCCCGTCTTTAACGCCCGCCCGTACACCATGATGCACTACGTCAACGTCTTTGGCGTGCCAGTGTACCACGGCAAGGATCTGTGGACCCGCATGGACTTGCAAGGGAGGTACGAGCCTAATGCAGACGCCATCATCAGCCAGCGCATGCTTCGTGATTGGAACGGCACCGCCGAGGTGCTGCGTACCGAATTCGTCTCCGGCCGCACCTCGCCGCTTCTGATGAAGTCGCCGTGGATGACCCCAGTGAGGGGCTAGCTCCGCATCCAGAAGCCGAACGCGAGCCTAACGCGGTCGGGTACGCAAAGCCGGTATAGTTGCGATGATTGTCGGTATGAGCCTTTTGAGCGGGTGTATACTTTTACGGTTGAAAAGTCATTGTGAAAGAGAAAATGAGGTTAGATTTACGCCGTGTATCGTTCGGAGCCATGCGGTCGGGGAGTTGGCTTCAAATCATTGAGACATGCCGATCCACTGAGCTCCACTCAGGATACACACCCACAGCCACAGTCCCACACAGTACGAGGATGTGAGAATATGAATACAGAAAATGCACTCCGATGAGGTCGTCGTACGAACGTACGCAGATCCGACGTACTTGCAGCCGCTTAGCGCGACAGCAGGCGCTCCATCGCCGCCTTCGGCACGGCAAGGTCGCCACCGATGTTTTTGTTCGAGTTCGCATACGTGTTGGTGTCGTACTTGGCCGACTTGGGGAGGGCGGCACCGTACTCGGCGGTCTCAGCGCCGGGACGGCCGATGGCAACCGTGACCGAAACGGGCTCGTAGCCGGGCTTCAGGGGCTTGGACGCGCCAAGCACAGCGTTCGAGGCCGCCTGGCCCATCCACGGCGCCTCGAGGGCCGCCGTCATCAGGCCGCGCTCGGCGAATGCAGGAGCGGCGATGGCAGCGAGGCCGCTCGCGGCAGCGACCTTGGCAAGGATGTCGCGGCGCGAGACGCCGAGGTTGAGCGCCGAGGCGGAGCACGCGAAGAGGCAGATAAGGTGCTTGGCGTGCATTGTGTTTTATTGCCGAAAATGCGAGATTTCCTCAGAGATTTCCAAATGAATGCAAAAAGACTAATTACATTTCATGAATTGGACAGCCGGGTACCCCTGGCGAGGGTCGGGACATCGATTTCGGACGCGTACGTATTCACCATAAAGAAGGAATTCATACGATGCACGAAGTGTCCCGACCGCACCCCGCCCCGCTCTCCCCGATCGTGCGGCGGGTGCGGTGTCCAGTCGTGGCTGTGGTGTGCGGGACACCACCGCAATCGGGACAGAGAGTGGGCGGAGTGGGTACACACTACACTGGCACACGACGCCCAAGCTTACTCAGCGCCACTTACCCTCCTCTGCCTGCTTGTCAGTGAGCTTGGCCTGTAGTGCCGCGAGCTCCTCCTTGATTGCGGGCTCCTGCTCGATCTTATCCAGCTGGTTCTTCTCGAGGGGCTTGCCGCCCGCCTTGAGCTCTTTGAGCTCCGCAATCTGGCGCAGCTTCTTCTCAACAGCGCGCACCTTTTTGCCGACCGCATCCGGGTCGTTAGGGTCCGATTCAGCGCCAGCGGGTGCGGGCGGCGGCGGCGTGGGCACGGAGCCATCCTTGGCCTTCTGCTTCTGCTTCGGCTTCCCTGACGTGGCCTCGACCGGCTCTGAACCAGGAGGTGGGCCACGCCGCAGCGCAGCGCTGCCGCCCGCCTCCTGTGCCGCGGCGAGCGCCGAGAGGCTGCGGCCGCTGCCGGCCTGCGCGTGGGGATCGTACACGCCGGCAAAGCCCGCACCGCCGCCGCCCGTGGCCGCGGCGAGATCGCTAAGCGACAGTCCCTTGCCGCCTAGGCCGGACGCGCTCGCGCCGGCGCGCTGGCCGGGCGGCACGTACTTGGTGGCCTGCGAGGTGGGTTTCGGTGCCGAGGCGGCCGCAGGGAAGGCGCGCACGTCGGCGTCGGTTGGCGGCGGGAAGAGGCTCGGGTCCATCGGACGCCACATGGCGAGGGTGAGCTCGTCCATTCGCTCCTGATGCAGCAGGCCGCCCGCGCAAGACCAGACACGGAAGCCGTTGTCGACGCGCAGGCGCGGGAACAGGATGGCGGTGAGGAAGTAGCGCGAGCAGGGCGACCAGCCGTAGTTGACCGTCATGTGCGCGTCCACGGTGCCCATGCATTTGAGACTCTTGCGGTCATAAAAGGAGAGCTCGCCCGACATGTTACCAAAGCCTGCGAGGCAGAGGAAACGGCCGTGCGGCGCCCACGAGACGGTGTTGCGCGGCGCCTCGCCGAACGAGTGCGTCACTTCGCATTTGAGGTTGAAGATGCACGCCTCGGGCGGAGACACGCCGAAGATGCAGATGAACTCATCGCCCAGAGGGGACCACTGGACATCGTGGATAGCGCCCTCCTTGCGCAACGTCACGTTGAGCACCTTCTTGCCGTCAAGTGGCATGTAGTAGAGGCCGGTCTCGCCCATGTACGACTTGCCCGTCGTGTCCACGTCCGTGTGCGTGTGCACGAGCAGCGCGCCACCAGTCGGACGCCAGCGCATCGCCACTTGGTCCGCCTTGAAGAAGGATTTGGTGGCGAGGAAACGGCCCTCACCGAAGTCCGGATGCTGCCACAGACGGAGGACCGCGGGCGCCCCCTTCTTCTCGGGCACGAAGGTCGCGATGTGGTGCGGCGCGGCCGTGGGCTCGATGGAGCACTGCATCACGTTCTCGATGCGCAGCTTATGCTCAGCCGCTGGCGTTGGCGCCAGGCCGTTGAAACAGTGCACCTCGTTGGTCACGAGCCGCAGGGCTATGGCCTCATCGACGCTCCAATGGAGGGCCGGCCAGAGCGCCTTCTCGCCGAGCACCTTCTGATGCCAGCTGCACGCGAGCTCACCCGTCGCGACCCGCCACACGCGCAGGTTGCCCGTCGCCTCGTCGCCCTCCTGCATCCGCTCCCACGTGAGCAGGAAGGTGGCGCGCGGCGAGAGCGAGAGCGCCTGGACCTGTGGCCGCGGCATGGCGAAGGCCTCTGCGCCGGTCGCCGCGTTCAGGACGCGCACACCCGTCTTCTCGACGACCGCGAGGCAGCTGCCATCTGCACTGTACGTCGCAAACGCCTCAGTAGGGTGAGTCTGGAGTGCGTCGAGAGTGGCCACCTCTCCAGGCTTCGGGGTGCCAATGACGAGTGCCTTGGCCGCGGGCTTTCCACGAACAAACAGTCCGACGGGAGGACACGCAGGAGCCGAGGTCGCCGCCTGCTCGGGCGGCGCCATTGACCCAGCACCCCGGCCACGTGCACACGCGGAATCGGCACACCCAAGTTCTCGCTCTTCACGCGTTGCCTTCACTTCCATGCACTTCCCTTCACTCATTCACAACACACCAACACGTTCGCGCAATCGCGCACACGTGAAGACCTGCACGCAACACCAATCCCAGTGGGCCCAGTGACCCCGCTCCCTCCACCGTCCACTCGACCGTCCACAGACCTATACCACAGACCGGTCTGCTACAAACTCCTCTCGCGAGCCTTAGCACAGTCCCTGAAAGCACTCGTCGTATTCGGGCATGCTCTGTACGGAGTGCAGCGGCCTCTCAGCAGCGAGCGGCGCCAGCTCCCAGACAGGCTGGACGAACCGCAGCGGCGCGCTCACCGCGCCGCCCGCCGCGCCGCCAGCGCTCGCGCCGCCGCCGCCCAGGTCACTCTCGCTGGGCCACTCAAACAGCGATGGCCAGCGCATCACAGGAACAGCGCTGTCGCTCGTCGGCTTCCCCAAGGCCGCCGTGACTGGGAAGGGGCGCGCGGCGCCAGGCTGCACGTAGGAGGAGTGCTGCTCAATCGCCGGCCAGAAGGCCACCATCAGTGAGATGCGCCGCCGCTCGCTGCCCTCTGCCACGCCGCCGTCGTGAGCAACCGGTCCGTTGCCCGGCACGACGCCGTGTAGCACGCGGCCATCGAAGAGCAAATAGCGATTTTCGTGAGGCGTGACCATCCAGCCGCGCTTGGAGAGGGGCTGACCCATTCGCTGCTCTGTGACGAGCGTTGGCCCGCCGATGCCGCCCGTCAGATACAGCGCTGAGGAGACCAGAGGGTGGCGTAGGCCACCTTCACCCTCCTTATCAGAGTCAAAGTGAAGCTGATGGCCAACCCCATGTGGGCGGCAATGGGCCCACCTGATGAGGGAGGCAATCATATGTCATCAGCGGTCATCAGCGGTCATCAGCGGTCATCAGCGGTCATCATCCTGGGCGGCAATGGGCACACCTGATGAGGGAGGCAAGTCGGGACCATCGGTGGCCATCAGAACGCCATCTGGCTCGAGGGTTCGATTTGGCCATGGGCCCACCACTCAACGTAGCGTGCAGCACGCGCACGTGGAAAGTGCTTGCACGCGATCGCGTGCAGCGCGCCGAGCACGCGTTCGAAGCCGATGCGCGGCGCGACGTCGAGCGGATGCACATAAGAGAAGAAGGGCGACGAGCCACATGCATAGGCATGCCTTACAACACGAGAGACGAATCGGCGATCATCAGCACAAAAGTGTGGAGCCACAGCAACGGCTGTTGGTTCGACCACCTACAACTCACTCAGACCAAAAAGGGGATCCGGGCGCAAATGCCGTCTGGAGCGAGCGAAGCAATCCCGGCGCAAGCGCGCTGTCCACTGCGTGCGCGAGCTCTGGCGGCGGCGGGCTCTCGGGTGCTGAAGTCTCCGACTCGTGGTATCGGAGCACTGCCGGTGAAAGCCTGCAGATGAAGCCGCCACGGCGCAGAAGATGGGCGGCGAGCGGATCGTGGTCATCACGCTGGCACAGCAAGAGAATGAGCCGTTCTCGCGACCGTGAACGCAGCTCACGCGCCCGTGAGGGCACGTTGAGCAAAATTGCAAGGAAGAGGCGGATGGCAATGTGAAGATCGTTCAGGTTTCTCGCTTCCTTGCGAAGCCGTTCGGCGTTGCTGTAAAAGAGATTTCCCTGCTGGAGCGTCAGGGCGCGTGGCCGTTTGCGGCTCAACACTCGACAGTCGAGCGGACACAGGTGCGCGAGAGGCCGCATTCGTAAAGTGTTGTTCCACGTGCGCGCGCGTGCAGAGCCTGGGGGTTTTGAGCACAGACCTTGTAGAGGGTGCGTGTGAGTGAGGTGCGTCGCGACATCGCTAGTGATCACACTCAGAGGGTGTGTGAACTATTCCGGAGAAATTCCAATCCAAAGTCGTCACACTCAGTGCACCACAAACAGCGCCGGCTTGCACTTTTTTTTACATGTAACCGGATACGTAATGTTTAGATTTGAACACTACGGACAGCATGAACACAATAAGCCTGACGGGTGACGCAGATAACCGACTCGAGCGAGGCGCCACGGCCAGGCCGCAGGCGCCAACAGGCGCGTCGGTCCGCGGGGCGGCGCGGCTGGTGCTTGCTTCGCGTGTCAGCGCGAGGAAAAAAGCATTTAACGAATGTCCCTGGCTCAGGTCACCGCCTCGTCGAGGTCTCCGCGTGACGTTCTCCTTCTCGCGTGTGAAAGGTGCTGCGATCTCAAGTTAGTCGGTTACTCGAGTAGTCCCAGTCCCTATGAGCAATGAGGGAAATGGCAAATGCTTGGAAATGCCTGGCCAAGAAACTGTGGTCGAAACTGTAGGACCGTATTGTTGGATTTAGTTCAAAAACAGTTTTTCAAGAGCTACGCGATTCGTTTAAGGATTAAGCGCGCCCCATATCGCAAAGCGCGCGCGCCACCTCATTGGCGAACGCGATCGGCGGGGTTGGACCCGCCGGGTTGAAAACGACGCCGTCGAGCATCGTGCCCTGGTCGAGAAGATACTGAAAGAGCTCTTGACCCGCCAGCCGCATCGAGACGTGCTCGCTCGGCTTGCTCGCCGCCGCCACAAACGCTTGGAGGGCATCCTGTGTCGTGAACGCTGCCACAAGGCGCCGGCCTCCATCCACATCCGGCACGAGGGCCATGCGGAGTGAGGAAGAGTCGCCCGTTGCCTGCGCGCACAATACGAAGAACGCGCCCGTTCGAAGACGTGAAAAGGGTTCGGAAACCTCGAGCGGCGAGCCATCATGCAGCCTCTGCAGCAGCGCCTCGACCACAGTGGATTGCACGAACGTAGCAAGCAGAGAGGTCTCAGTGGCGTCCAAGACCAGAGGTGCTACGTCTGCTTCGTAGTGAAATCGAATCGATGATGTTTGTGCGGCTGCCGCCGCGAGCGCTATCCCGTTTACGGGCTTCAGCATTGACTCGGATGGGGCGGCTGCACCGCAGTACACTTGGCAGTCGACCAACTCACCATGCTCGTCCACATCCGCGTACCACTCGCCGTGTGCCACGATTTGGCGGCAGAGCGCTCCCAATGGGATCGACTGGTCCGATGCGCGAGCGTCGGCGCAGCGTGCGAGCCACTCCGCAATCGACATGCCGCGCGCGACCGTTGCAGCGACTCACATCAAAAAGCGCCCGACACGGCGGCCTTTTTATAACCAAGGGCTGTGAAAAACAACGTGCACGACGCCCCCGCGGAGGCGGCGGGCGAGCGACCCGCCCCACGACCGCACGCACTCGAGCGCCGGGGCCGTTCGTTGTTGAAAAGGGGTCGTTTTATTTGCGGTTTCATCATTCTTATGATCTTTATCGGATCGTTCCCTCGGGTGTGGTGATTAGTGTGGTGAGATAAGTACCAACATAAGGAGATCTTCACCGCGCATACAGCAGTACAGAGATGTGCTATACGCATGATATGAGTGGTGAAGTTGTATGATTGTACACGTACTACTGTAGATCCATCGCGACGATCGACGGTGACCGCGTGCGCGAGATCGGGCGCGAGATCGGCCCACGCACGCCGCAAGCGAGACGTGCTCACGCCAATTTCTTGAGCTTCTGGCCCGTGTGGTAGACGACGTTGTCCAGCAGACCTACAACGGTGTAGATGCCGCCTATGACGGCGCATATCTTTGTGACAAAGGAGGAGAAGCTCTGTGTCTCCTCTTGCACGACGACCATGACCGGCGAGATGTCGTAGTGGAAGGCCGCGTTGGGCACCAGATCGGTGTCGACGTACGCGTCCGCCTTGCCCTCATACCATTCTAGCTTGCGTGGCTGGTACTCATTGTAGTTAGCCTTGTAGAGGTACGTGTGTTGCCGCTCGCCGTCGAGGAACTGGTACTGGAAGGGCACCACCTTGAGGTAATGCTTGAGCGTGGCCAGCTCCTGGTGCATCCCGTACGAGGCGCTCAGCAGCCCCGAGCGCTGCTCGAGCGGCAGCACGTGCCGCAGTCGGAACGTCTCCTTCAGCGAGGAGAAGATTAACTTGTCCACGTGGTGTGTCACGTTCATCGTGCGCATGTTGAACGAGTGCTCGGGCGAGGCGGCGGAGATGCGCAGGTTGCCCGGCACGCGCGAGATGCGCACCGAGCCGGTCAGCATGCACCCTTCGCCCTCGCCCACGCTCGCCTCGACGTGCTGGCCCGCGATCTGTGCGGTACCTAGTCCGCCGCTCGACTTTGCGCGCGGCAGGCTGGTCTCGATAAACTCAATAAAGGCGTTCGAGTCGCGGTCGCCAAGGTAGTTCTCGTGCGCGTGCAGCGCCTTATGTCGGTAGACGCGGATCGTCGGGAACGCGTGGATGTGCTGCGTCTGGCATAGGCTGTGCGCGTTGGCGGCGGTGCAGTCGACCTTTGCGACGCGAACCCGCGACGCAAACGGCTTTCCCCTAAGTTCATTGTGCGTCTTGATCCAGATGGGCTCGAGGCGCTGCGACCAAGGGCACCATGGCGCGCCAAAGGCCAGCAGCACGAGCTCAAAGTGGCTCACGAAGGTCTCAAAGTTGTCCGCGTTGAGCTGCGCAGGCCCGTCATCCTTGCCGAGCGCCTTGAGCATCTCCTCCTCGTCGACTTCGATCTTTTCGTGCTTGACCGCCCGTGGCGCATCGACGTGGAACTCTTCCTTGTGGCCAGTGCCGGGAGCGACGCGCACTTTGAGCACATCGCTCGAGAGGTTGGTCAGCGCGGTACCCATGACGTCGAAGAGGTCGACGCTCGCAAAACGGCATGGCAGCCGCTCCATGGTGATGTTGAAGAAGAGCCTCATGGTCGTGTCGCCCGTGTCGTCGAGCGCGACGTCGGTACTCGTCGTCATCTTGAGGTATTCCGCGATGTTGGAGACGAACAGGTAGGTCATCAGCCCGGCACACACAAGAGAGAGCGCGCCACCAAGCCTCGTCGCGTCGGTAAGGTCGTTCGGCACCTTTGGGTACAGGTGGAGCTGCTGCAGAAAAGAGTTCCTTTTGGACGGAGAGAGCGCTGCCATTGGTGGTCGACAAGGCCCGCCACTGCGCTGAGGATGGCGTCAGGCAGGCGCTGCCCGGCCGAGCGCTCGACGGTGGACCCAAGGCTTGGTGCCGATGCAATCGTGTGTGCTGAGGTGGCAGAAGTTCGGAGGTGTGAATGTGATGGGATTCGGACGCATGCAAAGTGGGGTGGGGGGGAAAGGGGGAAGCGGGGAGAGGCAGTTTTAAAGCATGGCTGGTTCGTCGGGTCGTGTGGATTGTGAGCGTGGGTTATGTGACGGGCGCGATTGTGGCTGCACACCTGAGTCTCTTGTCGGGCCGTGCGGATGCTGCTCCTCAGGTGCACTATGCCACACGGCTGTGCCACCCGTTGGCCGTGAGTGTGGCCGCTGCCGCTGCTCCTGCTGCTTCAGCCTCCGCAGCTGCCGAAACACAAGCTTCTGCCGCATGCACTACGTAGTAGGCTTCGGCCTGCTCGCTCGCGGTCAGCTCGCATTGCAGATGGCGCTCGAGCGCGTGCTCCCGAACCTCTTCCCCAGTGAGGAGGACTTCGTCCGTGTCGTGGTACTTGACCGTCGGCCGTGGCTTGAACGGCAGCCCCTCCCATGCCTCGCCTCCGCCCAGCTCGTCGAAGAGCTTGGCGGGCAGCCAGCTGACGCCGCCCACCGTGTTGCGCGAGTGCAGCACGGCGCGGAGGTGGGCGCCGAGGTTGAACGCATTTTGCCCGACGGTGGCAAAGTTGAAGTCGTGCTCGTCGCCGCGCGTCTCGCCGTCGTGCGCGTGCGCCAGGGCGATGGCGGCGAGTCGTTCGCACGTGCCCGACTTGGTGGTCGTCATGTCGCCGACGAACGCGCCGCCCGCCTTGCTTCGAGCTCTCTTCTTCGAGACGGGGCCGTCGGCCAACGCGGGCACCGCGCGCACCACGATGTAGCTCATCTTCGCCGAGTCCGTGCCCGTGACGAAGAGGCCGAGGACCGGCTCGGTGCCGTCTCCGCTGTAGCGCGTCGACGGCGGGTCGAGGATCAACGCGCCGCGGACGTAGGCCTCGGCGGCCAGCTGGTCGTCCGAGTGGATCATCTCGTTGGCGACGCGCGGGTCTCCGTACTTGAGCCCCGCGGCGGCTACGCGGCGGCCTCGGCTCGGTTCATGCAGTGCACGAGTCCCTTGCCCGGCGCCGAGAGCTCCATGCGCAGGAACTTGGCGAGCTTGAGCACCTTGATGAGCAACCCCGGCTGCAGCTGGTCGTAGAAGAGCCCCGTGTCGAGGATCAGGCCTCGCTTCGCGCCGAGGAAGGACACGAGCCGCGTGAAATCCGGCATCCCCGCGTGGGTGCCAGAGCGAGCTCGGCAGCTCGCCGACGGCTCCTGCCAGCCGCGCTCGCGGAGGCTGACCTCCGTCGCGAGGAGGGCGCGCAGCATCGTGGTGCGCTCCACCCTGTGCTCCGCGTTAAGCTCCGCGGCGAGTTGCTGTGCCAAGATCTCCAGGTCGGCGGCTTTGATCGAGCGCAATGTTGTACACGATCCAGTGGCGCTTGAGCCCGCCGTCGTAGATGAACGCGTAGTCAAGGAACGTGGTTGGCCGGCGACAGGTTGGCCACCATCTCCGTGCGGTAAGCGTCCAGCCGCGCCTCCTGCGTGTCCTCGCTCGTGCGTCGCTCGGCCTCGTCGGCCTCGTCGCGCTGCACGGCTGCCACGGCTTCGTGCGCTCGCCGCGTCGCCGGCCCACGTCGTTGCTGCCCGTCATGAGGGTCAACTTGGGCGCCCGTCATGAGGGTCACGAACTGCGCTCCGCCACGCCGCTGATCGTTGCGAAACATGGAGTTGATGCGGCTCTGGCTGAGGCCGCGCTCGCCAGTGGCCGCTTTGAGGAGGCGCAGGTACGGCTCGCTTTTTGTGACTTCCGCGGTGAGGTTCGCCACCTCCTCCTCCTCCTCCTCCTCCTCCGCCTCCTCCTCAATACAGTAACTGCAGGCCTTTACGTGTGGCCCGCCCATGTGAGGCCAGATCCCACAGAGCGAGCGCCAGCCCCCCTCCTACCCCCTCCGAGCCCCAATACACTCCCCGGCACACTCCCCTTGGCGCGTACTCGGCGCGCAGCTGCCCCGGGAGGAGCACACTCATACATGTACCTTGGCTGGGCCACACACGCTCGTGGAGGTGGCTCTCTAGTGGCTCTCGTTGTCGAGCAGCACGCCATAGAGGGCCAGAGAACCGCCAGTCCAGTCGCCGCGTGAATCTTCCTTCAAGGCTCTCGCAGCCAGCTCAGGCCATTCGGCCATACATGTAGCGGTCCTCGACTCATCCGTCATCGACATCGTCGGACGCAAACGTCGGCCTCAGAATGCAGGACTATTGTTTACGGTACGTTCACTTACCATAAATGGGACGGACCCGCCCGTCCCGTGTTTAGGCGATAAGCCATTCACATGCAGGCACATGTTTCGGTCGCAATTGACGCGAGCGGCTCCACCGATAATGCGCCGGTCCCGGCTTTTGAGCTCACGAGCAACGAGGGCGTGCCGCTGGCCGCGCTGCCGCACCTCACCGCGCTCGGCGAGCGCTGTCAGGTGTACATGCGGCGCGCGCTAGCCGAGCAGGCTGATCCGCGGGCGCACCTCTCGCTCTATCCAGATCCGTTGCAGGGCGTGAGTATCGCGCCACGGCCGCGGGCCGACGATGTGCGGCTCGTCTTCTTTGTGCTCGCTTCGCGGCCGAGTGCGCTAGCGCTCGTGTCCCGCCTCGTGCGCGCTCTCTACAGCCCGGTTCACCTCTTCCTCGTCCACGTCGACCTCAAGGCGAACGCCTCCGTGCACGAGGCGCTCGTTTCATACGCGAGTACGCTTGCCAATGTGCATGTGCTCAAGACACGGCGGCTCGTGCAGTGGGGTGGCTTCTCGATGGTGACAGCGATGCTGGATGCCATGGCTTCATTCGTCCAGCGCGTGGACTTCGACTTTTTCATCAACCTGTCCGACAGCGAGTTGCCCCTGCGCACGAGCGAAGAGCTCACCGCCTTTCTCGGGCGCTTCAAAGGCCGCGCGTTTGTGCACGTCGACCCGCCGCCATCCGCTGCGGGCCGAAGGGGTGAAGGAGGCGACGCCGCGACGTCAGCAGCGGCGGCGGCGGCGGCGGCAGCAGCTGCAACGGTTGCGCCCCGCTTGGAGGACGACGTCGAGCTCGAGCAGTTCCCATCCCCATCCCCTTCGCAGCGCCGCCGCCGCGCCTTTTGGGGCGGCGCCTTGCGTCGGCACTCCGTCATAGAGTGCGGTGGTTTCGGATTCGTCAGTGTCAATTCGAGCGCCAACTCGAGCCTGACGCGCCGCTCGCCCGGTCCGGCTTGCTGTTACGGCCAGTCGGGCCCGCTGCTCCATGCGGCGGTGCCCTTTGCAGCGCCCGAGCCGCCCCGGCCGTCCTATGGCGAGTTCCGCGGCACGCAGTGGGCCATTCTACCGGCGAGCCTCTGCAGGTACCTGATTGCGGCTGATTGCGGCTGATTGCGGCTGATTGCGGCTGATTGCGGCTGAT
>ENA-UOXO01000980-UOXO01000980.1-mixed-culture-metagenome-genome-assembly--contig:-NODE-980-length-20973-cov-45.103499_pt1 | contig 20973 bp, 16 predicted proteins | sample MGYA00238162_ERZ761640 | MGnify/ENA primary metagenome ERZ761640 (study PRJEB28914, sample SAMN08778297) | mixed culture metagenome | isolation source: Freshwater growth medium | place: USA...
TCAGTACTTGTGTTGACCGAGGGGAGCGGAGCCGTCCTTTGAGACGGTGGTGGAGCGCGGGGGGACCGCGATGACGACTGACTGACTGAGACTGGAATTGAGAAACGAGGCCGCGAGGGGCTCGACGGCACGACGGCCGGGTTTGATCTTTTATGCACTGGAGCGATCTGGGTGTCAGTGTGTGTGTGTGGGGGTCGAACTTCATGCAGGTTTTCGGAAAGGAGGGGTCAGGGTGAGGTCGGCAAGCACTTCTGCTTCTGCGGGCGGTGTGAAGACGAGATTGTACGTGTTGGTGTGTTGTGAATGAAGACGTTGTACGGTGTTGGTGTGAATTCATAATGAAAGTTTCCCTTGTACTGTCTGAAGCGCCTTGACGTACGCGTACTACCAATTGTTATCACGCTCGACGGCTCGAGAATCGTGAAGTGGGCCGAAGATGCCGCCGAGGGGACCTCACCGCGGCGGGCGTGGGCGAAACGCTGGACGGATTACTGGGAAAAAACACGCATCCTGATGTGCGCCAGAACGCTGCACCCTACACGGCAATCATGCAGAATGCCGGCTTCGGCAGCTTGGAAATACTGCTGAAGTACGATGACGTTGAACTAAACGAGATGCACGACCAGCTCATAAAAGATGGCATTCCCCGAGGCCACTCCATGGAAATCAGGAAGCAGATTAAACTACGAAGACCCAACGGTGGCAGCGGCAACGCTGGCAGCACGAGTGCCATCGACCCCTCCGTGGGGCCGCCCGCACCGCCGCCACCGCTGCCGAGGCCGATGAGCCCCGAGGAGGTTTACATTGAACCCTCGACGAGACGACCGCGAATGGACGTGTCTCGCGGTGAGGCAGAGCAGGTGGAGCGCGCTCAAATTGAGGAGCCCGCAGATAGCACGGCCGTGGAGCCCAAGCACAAGCGCTTAGGCAAGAAGGAGAAGGCTCCGCTTCCCAGCTTCATTCCAGACTACGTTGAGCCTCCATCGGGCATGGTTGAGGCCATCCGCGATGAGCTCGAGGAGGTCGCCGCCACGCCCGTCGGCCTCGCTGGCACGCTCTCAGAGCCGCGGGTTGACCGCAATGCAAGGGCGGCGCTGCTACGCGACGCCAAACAAGCAGCTCCTGGCGCTCCAGTGCCCTCTCCCCCGAAGGGCAGTCACCACCGTCCCCGCTCCGAGGGAAGCCATCATCAGCCCTCAGGCGCTCGCTCCGCGGCGGATACACTCCGAACCGGCGCATCCATCCTGGCGCACTTTCCCAGATTCGAGCCTGGCTCATCGCGCCTCAATCGTCTGCGAGCAAGTCCCGTGGCGAGTGGCTGAGGAGGCTCTGCGAGCATCGCCGTCCGGCGGTGTGCTGCATCTTCCCAGCCTCCTCCACTATCCGAGCTCGGCGCCCCTGATGCCCCTGGTGCTGAGCGAGCGCATCGACGACCAGTCCGTCGATCGCCTTCAGACGCTTGGGTTGCTTCCGCACATGGCACGGCTCTGCGCGGTCGCCCGCCATCCGGTGGAGCCCAAGAGCGCCTTGTTCTTCGGATGGCCAGAGCTTGGCACCTTTGCGGACGTAAACGCGACCGGCCCATGGTTCGCACGCCACCATGGTTCGCGGACGCTCCTCACCGTGCTCCACGGAGTCGCGGTGGGCCTGTGCGCTCTGCACGGGGCAGGAGAGGCGCACGGCGCGGTGACACCCGCAGCCGTTGGCATCCGCCATGATGGGGGCGCGTGGCTGCGACCGTGTGGCAGCCTGCACGTGCGTCCGGCATCCGGGTCAGCGACGCTGGGCGAGAAAGCGCTCGCACGCGATGCCGACCTACGCGGTCTTGGCCGACTCCTCCACGAGCTCGGCAGCGCCGGGGCATCGGCCCCGCCTGCTGTGAGCGTGGCGCTGCTGGAGCTGGCACCCAAGTGCGAGGCACTCGAGCTCACGATGCACGAGGTGGCCTCCAAGCTCGCGGACGTGCTCCGCATGAGCGTGCTGGACTCCTCCGCGGCGCCTGCAGTAGCAGACCTGCCGCCTGCGACGCAGCGCTGGTCCCGCCTTCGCGTTCTCCTCACGGCTGCTTCGGCCTTTACTGAATCGGCCGCCAAGCAAGCACTCTGCCTCATTTGCCTCGAGGAGGTCAGCACGCTCCGCGGACTCGCCTGCCCCGAGGGCCACCTGATCTGCTCGGCATGCCTTCAAAGGTACATCTGTAGCCTTGCTGGCTCGGCAAGGCTACGCAGTTCGAATGGTGCCCTCGACTGCCTCGGCGCCCACCTGCAGCCCTTCTCCTTTTGCCGCAACATGGTCGAGCCCCTCCTCTTCGGAGATGCCCTGCGGCTCTACCTCGAGACGATGGAGACGACGGAGACGCCGGGCGAGGGAGAAGTGCAGTGCACTCCCGAGTCGATACAGCCAGAGCTCCACGAGGCCCTGAACCTCAGCTGCCCATCTTGCGGGGTGTTCTGCGACCCGGATCCAAACGGTTGCATCGCGATGAAGTGTAGCAGCTGCGACGTGGCGTTCTGCTGGCTGTGCTTTCAGCCCTGCGGCCGCGTTGCGCACCCTCACTGCCGCGAGGTGCACGGTGGATACTTTCCGCCGAGAACCGTCGTGAACCAATGGCATCGGCGCTCCGATGGCGCCAGGTCGACGGGGTGCTGCAGCGCGCGTTTGGGGAGCGCCCGGCGCCGAAGCTCGCGGTGGTGGTGGAGGTGGGCTGCTCTCTGGTCTCAAGAACTCTTTCGGCCGGCTCCTCAAGTTCGTCCCGTCTGCGGAGGGGGTTGGCGCAGCCGAGTCGGCGGCAACGGCGGCGACCAAGGCGGCGACCAAGGGGGAGGCTGCGCGCTTCGCGTCCAAGCGAAAGGAGGCCTTGCGGGAGGAGGCCTTGCGCCTCTGTGCGCGGAATCTCGCCGACAGCGAGATTCGGCTGTGGCCCTTCCCGACCGTGGAGCCGTCAGTGGGAGGCATGCTCGAAGTTGTACCGCACGTGCAAGCGGCGCAGTTTGGGCGGATCGACGAGCTTCGAGCGCTCCTCGACAACACGCCGGAGCTGATCGACCAGGCCAACGACCGAAGCATGGCGGCGCTCATGGCCGCGGCGCACGGAGGGCACACTGCAGTCGTCGCAATGCTTCTTGAGCGCGGGGCGGACGTTACCCGCCGGGACGATAGTGGGGTGAGCGCTCTGGAGTTTGCGATCAGGGAGGACAGGCAGGAGGTGGTCTTGGCAATCCTCGACCACGCGGGGCCGGAAGTGAACGCGGTCGGCCCGCGCGGGGGGACGGCGCTGCTGGTGGCTTGCGAGTTTAGGCGTGAGGCGATTGCGCGGGCGCTCCTGGATCGTGGCGCCAAGGTCGATGCACTCAAGAACAGGCTCGATATTGAGTCGGCCAGAATGCTCGCCAAGATCGGCACCGAGAAGGGCATCATGCTGTTTGGCATCAAGCGCGACCAGAAGGAGGCCAACTTTCGGAACCAGGGCCTCAGCCCAGGGGACGCGATCCTGCTTGCGACTGACCTTGTCACGGGCGGACTGACAAGCCTCAACCTCAGCGACAACCAGCTGTGCGGCCTCGATATGTGGGGCAATTGAACTTACACTGCAGAGGGCATCACAGCGATTGCCGACGCTCTGCGCGTCAATGGCGGGCTGACGAGCCTCAACCTCAGCTACAACCAGCTGTGCGGCCTCGATCGTCTTGGAAGAGGAACTTATACTGCAGTGGGCATCACAGCGATTGCCTACGCTCTGCGTGTCAATGGGGTGTTGACCAATCTGCGCCTTCTTGGCAACAACATCGGAGCTGCAGGGGAAAGAGCGGTACGAGACGCGGTGAAGGACCGACCAAAGTGGTTTTGAATTGGATCTGTGATCAGAAAGTTGTGCGATTCGCTGACTGACAGTATCTCGTGCTGTGAACGGTCGTATCTTTTCAGGCGGTCGTATCTTTTCAGAATGAGGCTGTACCACATTACGCATTGGTTCGTGCATTGTTTGTGCTGTGAGGTGAGCGCGGTACGCGGTACCGTCGCGAGCATGAGAATGAAGCGAGTGTGAATGTATACGAGGTGTTGCCCTTTACGATCACGTGCGCGCGATGCGTCACTATGTTGAAACAGCATAGGGTATGTGAATCTGCTTGGTATGTGAGTACCATAACACTCTGCTACCTGCGTTTTATGTCGTTATGTGAGTCTGCTTTCCTGTCTCACTCTGATAGAAAAGAGTTTATGTGCGAGTGAAGTTAGTTATTGAGACACAGACACACCGTACATGTAGTACAATACGGCGTACAGTTCGAGATACCTACTGCAGGGGAAAGAGCGGTACGAGACGCGGTGAAGGACCGCAGTGGATTTGAATTTAACAATTGTGTCTGTGATCTTTTGTGCGGCGCGTCTGCAGCTCTCCCAGCTCACTGCACTCCAAGGGCTGCACTCTGCAGTCTCAAGAGAACTGCTCAGTGACTGCTGTGAAAATGTGTGGACACTGCTGCCTGTGCTATGTGGCGTTTTTGCTCACGCTGGCAGTCTGCAAAGGGCTGTGCGCAAACGATTCTCGAAACATAACCATTTGCCTGTGAAAAGCCGCCCGCGCCAAGGACGCCAAGGACGTGCTCGCCGCCGTCGAGCGGTGCGTCGACCCACTCTGCGCGCGCCTGCCTGCGCCGAGCATCGTTCGTTTGTGAGCGTGTGAGCGCTCTGGTGGCCTTGACGTGCTCGTCTGAGATTCAGTGACGCTCACGTCACGGCCATTGCGCGATCGATGCGCGTTAGCCGTTTCCTCCGTGTGGAGGGTCCCAGCGCTCCGCAAGCCCGAATACATGAGCGGTTCCCAAGCGCGAGTCCACCCCTCAGCAAGAGGTCGTCAGGCGCACGCGCATCATCTGACCTCGCACGAGCGCCTGCTTGAAGGAGTACTCAGGCCTGATTGCTGGAATCCTCCCGTCCTGCACAGGTGCCACGCCGCAATCAAGCCATGTTCCTCACCCGCTCCGAGTACGACCGTGGCGTCAACACTTTCAGTCCCGAGGGCCGCCTTTTCCAGGTCGAGTACGCCATCGAGGCTATTAAGATCGGGACCACTGCCATCGGCATCTGCACGTCGGAGGGCGTTGTCATTGCCGTGGAGAAACGGCTGCTCTCGCCGCTGCAGGAGCCGGGGTCGGTGGAGAAGATCTACGAGGTCGACTCGCACATTGGCGTGGCCATGAGCGGTCTGTCCGCCGACGCGCGCACGCTCGTCGAACACGCGCGCTCCGAGTCGCAGTACCACCGGTTCACCTTCAACGAGCCGATGCCGGTGGAGTCGCTCACGCAGGCGGTTTGCGACCTGTGTCTCAACTTCGGCGAGGGCGACGAGGAGCAGACGATGGCGCGGCCGTTTGGCGTGGCGCTGCTCGTCGCTGGCTGGGATCACCACGGCCCGGTGCTCTACCACACCGACCCCTCGGGCACCTTCACGCGCTTCGACGCCAAGGCCATCGGCGCCGGCTCGGAGGGCGCGCAGACGGCGCTGCAGGCAAGCCTGATTGCATGCTGATTGCCCCCCTCATCAGGCAAGCCGCAGCCCAGCAGCCCCGTGCACGGAGATGCGCCCGCCTCACCCCCGCTGCCTGTGCCTGACCGCGTGCCGCTCGACCCGCCGTTGGTACGCCGTTGGTACGCAGGAGCAATTCCACAAGAATCTGACGCTGCTGGAGGCGGAGACGATGGCGATCACGATCCTGAAGCAGGTCATGGAGGAGAAGCTCGACGTGAGCAACGTCGAGGTCGCTTGCGTCAAAATGCCGCCGGCGCCGCCGGAGGTGCCGCTGACTGCCGCTTGCCACTACGTACCGGGCAGCAAGCACAAGCCGCAGTTCGCGACGTACAACAAAGCCCAGCTGGAGGACGCTCTCAAGCGCGTGGCGGCCGCGTCCACCAGCTCGTGAGCGGTCGCCCGTGCCCATTCAGGCAGTGCCTCGCGGATGCGCGCCCTCGCAGACAGCTCGCGTGCAGGATGCCGACGCCGAAGCGCACGGGTAGCCACACGCGCACAAGGCTGCCAATCGACGCATGACGGCTCTGCCGCGAGTTTGGACTCACTGCACAATGGGCAAGTGCGCCTCGCTTTTCAGTTTGTCTTGTTTTGGACACACGCGATAAAAGACTCCGCAACTCTCTGTCCATACGCACTCACAATAAAGTGTAAGCTCGCGCCCCGTCAGCGCAAAATTTCACAAGTACAAAGTTGCCAAGTTTTTTGTTCGTCGGCCCGGCGCCTCCTCGGCCGAAAACCCGCGGTGCGCGCGCTATTCTGCTCATTGGGTAATGTGCCCTGTGCATATCTAGACGGCCCTCCTAGGCGACCAGGCGCCTGGTGCCCCGACGCGACTCAAGCGGACGGCTGTACATGCTATGGCCTCCTGTGCACTGAGACAGTCCGGAGTGGAACCACAGCACCAATTCTGCGCTGGCGTCTGTGGCGTCGCGCGTGCCGAGATGTGCATCCGATGAAGCTTGATATGTGGCCTAAACGACTTACCTTGCTGGTTGCAACCGTTCGCAGATGAGCGCGGCATACAAGGCCGAGACCGCGCCGGAAAAACAAAAGCGCGAGGAAGAATTCCGTGCGTCTCAGACGGTGCGCAAGTGAACTCACTGTCTGAGAGCCCTCTGCAAGCCAATGCCACACGGGCGCCCCAAGTAGAGCGCACCTTGAGGCCATGCACTCTTCACACAACTGCGAGTTTCGCTCTGCACACGACATCCATGCTCGCTGCACATGACAACCATGCACCTCAGATTCCACTTCATCGCGTCGAATTCACGATATGGAGCCCGTGACTCCTATGTGCCTCAAATGTTTCGGGCAGGAGCTTTGCAGCGCGCTCCCGTCGCTCGCCACTACTCTGCAGGAGGCCTTGGATTACACGATCAAGAACGCCAAAGACGACCCGATGTGAGTGCACCCTCTCCCCATGCTTGACTTTGCCTCATGCGGCTTCAGCTCACGCTGCTCGCGCGCGCGCATCGCAGGCTTGACCCAATTTCCGCGGTCGCTGAAAAGTACGTACTGAAAAGGGGCGGCGGATGTGTCGTGCAGTGAGCCGGCAAGCGGCGCATCAGCGCGGCAGCCCACGCACGAGAACCTCACGAAGCGCTCACGACTCTCGCGGGTCGCGGCAGTCTCACTGCGTGACTGGGGTCGAAAACGCCTCACTTCCCTCACATCCCGTTAACATCCCGTTTGCAGTTTCGCCCGTTTCACACGCTTCACATCCGACGATCAACTGGATCAGCATCCAATCAGCATCCAATCTCATCGTGCGCGCGCCGTGCGGGCCCGGGGGGGGACGGAGGGGGAGCCGACGACGGGACCGGACGCCCGACACGGTCGCGAGACGCGACTGGACGCCGGCCCGCAAGACATCAAAACCAAAATTCGGGTGTCGAATGTGACTTGTGTGGAGTGTGCCCGACCACGGGGGGTCGAGCTGAGTTTATAAACTGGCAGTTTTGCGGGAAAATTTGATCTTATTATCGGGCGGATGCGCGGATCCGCGTTCGCGAGTCGCGATCCGGCTCGTTCGTCTTCGTGTCGTTGCTCGGCCCGTTTCGAGCCGTCCGGGTCGCGGGGGTGGCATGTGTGTGGAGTGTGCGGCAGTCGTGCGGTGTCGGATCTACCAACGCGCAACGGTCGTACAGATGTTTCAGGGGATCGCCAGACCTCCCGCATGTATATACCGATTGCGTTCCGGCCCACTTCCGACTTCGGCCGCTCCGCGTCCGCGTACCGTGTCCCGGTGACCGTGACGCGGTCACCAGTATCTGACGAGTGACGACTGAGCGTGAGTACGTGGCAAGGTGCACACATTGAGGATGTGCAGCCCTACCATGTGTCGCATGCGCTGTCTTCCGGCCTTCCGGCCTTCTGCACCGCCATCTGCCTCGCCACTTGTCGGGTGATTCGCGGCTGATGCCAGCGAGAGGTGCGCAGTGCTCTTTGCGGCCCTTAGGTGGCGCCCAGAGGCGTGGCTACCCGCGGCGCGTGCGCTCTATTGCTGGCGCTGGCGCGGGGCGCACTGCACGATGTCGTCCACGCGCAGGATCATTTCGGCCGCCTCGGACGAAGACAGGACGACCTGCTTCTTGACCTTGTACGCATCGCAGATGCCGTGGGCCCACATGTCCTCTACGGTGCCCGTGTCCATCTGCAGCCCAAACGAGTGCTTGCCCGCAAAGTGCTTCGCACGTAGCTCGGCGACGAGCTCGGCCGAGTCGTATCCCGCGTTGTCCGCAATGTGCATGGGCATCGCACGCAGCGCGCGGGCGTACGCCTCCATGGCGAGCGACTGCTTGCCTCCGATCTCTTGGGAAGCTTCATCGACGGCCTGCGCCATGAGCATCTCGGTGGCACCTCCGCCGGGGATGATGCACGTGTTCTTGACCGTCTGCGAGAGCACGCAGAGCGCGTCGTGCAGCGAGCGGTGCGCCTCGTCCACGACGTGCTCGTTGGCGCCACGGATGACGATGGACGAGGCCTGCGAGTTGGGGCAGCCCGAGAAGCGAATGAGCTTGTCCTCGCCGATCATGACCTCCTCGATCAGGTCGCACCGGCCGAGCTTGACTTGATCCGGCGTGTCGAAGGTGGAGACGATGTCCGCGCCGAGCACGAGCGCGAGCCGCTCGGTGCCGTCAAAGTCGGTGTGCTCGATGGCCATCACGCCCGCGTCGGCCATCCGCTGCTCGGGCAGGTTGTAGATCAGCTGCCGGTTGCAGAAGACGTTGCAGCCGTGCGCGAGGATGCGGTCGACCTTGTCGAGCATCTTGGCCTTCTCGGCGGCCTCAATCTCGGCCACCTTGGCCACCGAGTCCACCTTGACCTTCGAGCCGTAGATCTTGACCTTGTCCGTGTCCATGGGCGTGTTGGCCACGAGGACCTTGCAGTTGGTCATGCGCTTGGGGCAGCCGACCGAGATCTTCTTGTCGAGGAGGAAGCCGTCGGGGTCGAGGTACGAGTCGGTGAGCGTGCCGCCGATGCGCTTGATGATCTGGATCTGGTCGAGGTTCGTGCTCCCCTTGAGCTTGAGCACCGCCTGCACCGCGATCTCGGCAAAGTGCTCCTTGTCCTGCGACAGGACCTTCGAGGAGAGCGTCGTCTTGGCGATGTTGATCAGGTCCTGGCGGAAAGCCTCGGGCGACTTGGAGTTGTCGACGGCGGCGGTGTCAAGCGCCTTGAGCGCCGCGTCGCGCGCCAGCCGGTACCCTGCCACCACTGTCTGCGGGTGCATCTTCTTCTCGATGAGCTCGGCCGCCTGGCGAAGGAACTCGCCCGCGAGCACGCACACCGAGGTGGTACCGTCGCCCACCTCGTCGTCCTGCACCTTGGAGATGTCGATGAGGACCTTGGCCGCCGGGTTGTCGATGAGCACCGACTTGAGGATTGTCGCGCCGTCGTTGGTCACCGACACGTTGCCGCCGCGGCTCGTCGACTGGAGGATCTTGTCCATGCCCTTGGGGCCGAGGGACGACTTGACCAGGTCGGCCACCGCGAGCGCGCCAACGATCGAGGCCTGCGTCAAGGCGGTGAGCATGGCGGACGCGGAGCGCGGTGAGCGTCACGCACCCAAGTGGACATCGATGCGGGCAGGGATAAGGTGTGGCGGGGACGCACCATGCGGGCCTGCTCGCCCTTGGCTTCCTGGCCGCCCTCCTCAAAGAGATTGACGGGGGCAAACGCATCACCCATCATGATTGAAGAGGAGAGTGTCGACAGCCTGCGATAATGGCGCAGCGGGACGCGCTTCGTGTGAGGCACAACGGGCCAACTGGCAGCCCAAATCGTCGGCTGCCGGGCGCCGGCAGCGGCTGGCGACGCGGCGCAGGCGCAGCTGCGCGGGGCATGAGGTCCATCGGGACCAGGGTGCTGGACCCACGCGCGGGGCGGCGTGCGCAGCGCCTTGGCCGATCGCAACGGCCAATCGGCGCGGCATCGGCGAGCGCACGAGGATTGGGAGTCGCGGCTGTTGGACGCTCTTTCCCCACAGCAAAACAGTTGTTCACACCGCACCTCGCAGCGTTAAACCGAGTCAGACAGCGCTCCAACCCATTGCCCTTATGATACCCCTGACTGTAACCACGACTGTGCAGATAAAGGCGCCCTTTTTTAATTTCTTGCTGAATGGGAAAAGAAAAGTTCCTCTTAGTCACCTTGCACCTCGTTTTGGGCGCGCACATAAGCATCGGAGAAACATTGCAGGCAGCCGACCTGGAAAAGTTGGCGTCTGTTTCGTTGAAGCCTGTTCAGTGTTCACAAACGCAATGCTTTCGGAGGTGCGCTGCGTGGCGATCCCGCCCTTCGCCTTGATGACATGTCCTGACCCGGACCTCTGGTGCCACACCGCAGGATGGCGCGTTTAGCGACAACGGTGACGAGTTTGACCAGGAGGAGGACCTCGCCGCGATGGCAGCAGAGGCGGCCGCACTGCGCTCGGAGGCAGCCGCGGAGGCCGACTCGGCTGAGAATGCTGCCAGCACGGCTGAGATTGCAAGGCTGAGGTTTCTTGCCGCCGAGGCTGCTTTGGCGGATGAGGCCGCAGCCACGGCCAAAGCAGCAGGTCCGAGCGCCACGCTGCAGACCATCCCTTCGTCGGTCGACGTGCGCGACCAGCCGCCACCGCCGAAGCGGCCACCGAAGAAGCCAACGCCCACACCCCCACCGAGCGAGCCGCCGGCGCGGCGCGTGCCGAGGAAGGTGCGTGTCGAGGCGCCGGTGGAGGCGCCGGCGGCCTCCAAGTCGCTTCTGCCAGAGGCGCCAAAGGTCGTTTCGTCGCGACGCGTGCTTGATGGCGAGGGCGACTGGCAGCGCGCCTTGACGCAGCGGATCGACACGCCCGCGCGTCGCTCGCGTGTCGGGCTACGCGCAGAGCCCCTCTCTCTCGCAAGGATGATCTGGCGCAGCGTGCCCGACGGAATCAAGAAGCGTCGCAAGGAGGTGGGGAGCACATACAAGGTGCCAAAGCTCGACCTCTCTCAGATGGCGCTCCTCTATTCGGCGGGCGATTCCCTCGCGGTGGCCGCAATGCACTCGCTCGATGCGCGCACGCTCTCCGCCCGTCTGCCGCACGGCCCTCTGCGTCCTCTCTCCCGACAGCTGCCGACGCGGATGCCCGCGCTGACCGAGCGCGTGCCCGACACGGCGCTGAGCGAGCGCATGCCGCTGCCAAAGCTCTCGCACACCGCCTTGCCGCCGCCGCCGCCCGCCGCCGTTGCCTTTGCGGGCGCGCCGTGCGCCGCTTCCGCACCAGCCGCGCCGAGCGCCGTCGCGGGCTCCACCCACGACGAGGGCAGCAGGGCGCTCCCCACACTCGGCGGCGCGGCTGGCGGCGCGGCCGGCGGCGCTCGTCTGCCGGCGGGCTGGGTGATCCTTTGCCAGGAGCGCGAGCAGGTCGTCGAGCAAGCGCTCAACATGGCGCTGCGCCTCGGCGGCTTTTACGCGGCAAACGCCGCCGGTGCCGGTGCCGGTGCAGGGGCAGGTGCTGACGAGGGCGGCGTCGAAGGCGCCGCCGCTCATAACGCCACTCATGGCGCCGCTCATGGCGCCGCTCATGGCGCCGTCGCGCTGCCGTCGAATGTGGTACGCGCCGCGGCGGAGTGCCTGACCGCACTGCGGCGCACGGGCGTCGCGATCGTCGAGGCATTGTTAAGCTGGCAGGCCGCCGTGGCCGCCGCCAGCCGGCGCACCCATGAGCACCGACATGCTCTCGAGCAACGGCGCCAACGGCTCCTCGGCGAGAAGCGATCGCTGCACGCGCTGCGCCAGCGCCGGCTGCGAGCGGCGGCGCGTGATTACGGCGACGTGTCCATAGCGGAGTCGCAGCCGCCGCCTCGCCGCCAGAAGGCGAGCGCCGCCGACGGCGACGCGCCCACTGCCCCCGCGGCGGCCGGCAAGTTCCCGGGGCTACGGCCAGCGGCCGCCGCGCAGCAGTCAGTGGGCCTCTCGCGCTTGCGCTCCGACCTCAGTGGTGGTGGTAGTGGCGGCTGTGGCGGCAAGGACAAGGAGCGCGAGGGGTGGGGCGGCGTGAGCTTCTCGTCGTACACACTCCACTACGCGACGGCGGCGCCCGGCTCGATGCAACGCTCACGCGAGGCGGCAGGGCTGTGGGACGGGCATGACTATCTCCTCAAGCTGCTCTCGGACGTGTGGCGGCTGCCGCTCCCCTCGATGTCCGACCCGTTCGCTCTCCGCTGGTTTGAGCCGGGCAGCCCGTTCGCGCCGACGACCGAAGAGCTGCCGCGCCTGCGTGCTGCCGAGACGGCGCTCCACCGGCTGGTCACCGCCAAGCAGGCGGCGGCCCTGAGCGCCGTCGAGGTCGGCGTCGCGCTCCGGCTGCAGCGGCTGCCCGAGCGCACGCCCTTTGGCGCGCCGGCTGAGGTCGTGGCCGAGGCGGCCGCTGCGGCCAACTGGCGAGTGCTCGCCTCCGTCTTCTACGGCGACGAGGGGGTGGCGGGCTTTATGCAGCGCAAGCGCCATCAGTGGCGCGCCGAGCGCGCGGCCGCCATGTGCCAGATGAGCTACCGGCGGACGGCGCTGCTCCGTCGCGTGCGCATGCGCATGCGGGCAAAGGAGGAGGCGGCCGCACGCGTGGTCCAGTACTATTACAAGAACAAGCTGCTTGTGGGTGGGTTGGCCCTCAAGCTCGTCAACCTCGCGCACGCGCAGATGGAGAAGGAGCGCGAGAGGCGCGCCGCGGAGCTCGTGCGTCGGCGGCAGGAGGAGCGGCTGCGGCTGGGTGAGCGGGCGGCCGCGGAGAAGCGCGAGCGTCGGCTGAGGGCGCTCCGCTCGGCGCTGCGCGAGTACGCGGCGGGCGACTTTCTCACGCGCGTCATGCGCGGCGCCCTCTCGCGCATGGTCAAGAGGAGGCTCAAGCTCAAGCAGAGCGCCTTCCTGCGCAACTTCTCGGCCGACGGCACGGGGCACGCGCTCAACTACATTGTCAAGTTCCAGCGGCGCGTGCGGCTGTGGCTCGCGCACAATGAGCTCTTCCAGTCGCTCTACGAGGAGCACCGGCACGCGCTGCTCATGCAGCGCACCGCGCCCGAGCACCATGCCCTCGAGGCCTTCCTCGACGCCCGCGAGCCCGGAGTGGCCCGAGCCTTCGAGGCGGCGCACGCCGCGGTCGCCACCTCACGCCCGCGGCTGCGCGAGCTCATGCAGGCGCAGCTGCGGGTGAGCCGCGGCCAGGGTGAGCTCGCAGGCTTGCTCCAAATCGAGGAGATCGAGGGCCAGCGAGGGGGGCTGCCGCTCCCCTCGGGGGGCGTGCCCGAAGCGAAGCGGCTCGTCGCCGCCGCCTCGTCGAAGATTGAGGCTGCCTCGCGCCACGCCGAGACGGCGATGGCGGAGCTCGAGGCCCTTGTCAGTCGGCGAGCGCAATGTGCGGCGGCGCAGGCGCTCGCGGCCGAGATCGAGATCTCGCACCCGATCTCGTACCCGATGCTCCTTGGGATGAGCCTGCTGCTCGGCGAGGGGTCCCGCCGCGCGGCCGCCGACGCGGCCGCGGCCACCGAGGCGCTGCGGGGCGCGTGGAAGGCTCTCGAGACGGCCTCGACCGAGCTCGCGATCTCCGAGGCGCAGGCGAAGCCGAGTGAGGTCCAAGGCCGTCGAGATCGCGCCTCGCGCCTCGCCGCTCGCATGCCCTCTCTGCGCGCCGAGGCGACCGAGGCCATGCACCACCTGCCCGTGCACCATGAGCTCCTTGGGGTGCTGGCCGCCGCCACCGGCGAGCGTCACGTGCTCGCGCTCGTGCGCCAGCGCTGCCAGTGGCGCCGCTGGGGCATGGCGCGCATGGAGCGCATCACGGCGCTCACGGTGCTGCGCGGCACACGCGCGCCCGCGAAGCAGTACGCTGCGCTCCAGCGCACACAGGCGGAGGCGCGCGGGATGGCGAGCGTGCTCGATGCTCTCGCGCCGTGCACGCGCTCGCCCCCATGCTCCCTCGTGCTGCGCCCGGCTGGGCTCTCGAGCCTGCCCCCGACCACCACGGCCGCCTCCCTCCTTGCGGCGATTCGCGAGCACTTGCTGCCGGACCTCGCCGAGGCGTGCGGCGTGCACGCCAGCCGCTTCGAGCGGCTTGACGTGGCGTTCGGATCGGGCGGGAGCGCCGAGATGGGCGAGCTCGGGCTCGAGCTGCTCGCTCAGGACGGCGCCATCGACTTTGGGATCCGGATCCATCACGAGGAGGGCTCATCCAGCCGAGATTCAACCTCGCTACTGCACCAGCTCCACAAGGAACTGCCCTACGGCGAGGTGCCCATGCGCCGTCTCGCGCGCGCGCTCCGGATGCACCCCGCGCAGAGGCTCGAGTTCCGCGTCGTCTCCACGGACGAGCCGCCCGTGCAGCGCGTCAACGTGCGCCGCGTCCTCTCGGAACAGCTCGAGGGCTGCAAGGCGGAGGCGCAGGCGGCGCGCTCGGCGCTCGACGATGCCATCGTCGCCAAGCGCAACGAAGCGTCCAGGCTGCTCCCGGGCTGCTTGGGGATGCGCACCAAGCCGATCAAGCTGCGCCTTGCCACCGCCAAGGGCGCGCAGAAGCAGTGCGAGGGCCTCCTCAAGCTCGTGCCCGAGCGCGCATCCGACGATGACGAAACTCTGCAATTCGAATGGTTGCCGAGCGTGATCGCTGAGGCACGTGAGAAGGTGGATGCGGCGCTGAGCGAGTGCGAAGGACCGCTGGGTCGGCTGCTGCCGTGCGTCGAGCAGCGCGAGGCGGGCAAGCGCGCCCTCTCCGAGGTGACCCTCGCGATGAGCGTCCTCTCTGCCGTCAAGTCGCTACCGGTCGAACCTCCCCTCGAGAATGCGGGCAAGCTCATCACGGAAGAATTGCACGGCGCCTTCTACCAGCACCGCGACCTCGTCTACGCGCGCCGCACGCTCGCATGCGCCATCTCGCACTTCGCGGCCAAGCTCACGTTCACAGTCGCGGGTCTCGTGCCCAAGGCGGGTGGCAACGATGTGATCGGAGAGGTCGCCTCGTCGCCCATCGGCGCGCGGCGCGCGAGCGCCGTCGTGATGGCCGGTGGCCCGGGCGGCGGCCTTGGAGGCAAGGGGTTCGTCGGCCCCTTTGGCGGCAAGGGCGGCGGCGTCGGTCGAAGTGGTCCGAAGACGCCGAGCGTCGTCGTGGGCGCCAAACGGACGGCGGGGGCGGGCGGCGGGTTGCGGGTGCTCGACCCGGAAGGCTCCCTCGCGCGTGTGAAGGCGACGATGCTCCTCACGCCCAACCCTTCCCTCTGGACTCCACCCAAGGCGACAAGAGTGCTCGGCTTCGAACCCGAACGCTCGGGACGACGCGCTCAATACGACGCGGATCGCGCGTCCGCCGGCGTGGAAGAGGGGGCGTCGGCCAACGAGGCGGCGCCTGTGACGAGCTTGATCACGCCCGAGCGTGTGGTCGAGATGTGCGCGACCTTGGGCATCGCCCTCGGCGGCGGCGAGCCCGAGTACCACCTCGCATGGCTCGCTGTCGAAGCCCTCGCTGCGCCGCTCCCGCCGCTCTGGCGCCGTCTCGAGCGCCCCAAATCCGCGACCGAGAGCGCCGTCTCGGGCGCCGAGGCCCACCCAGGGCGCGCGCCGCCCTCGCCCTCGCCCTTGCTCAAGCCGCGCCAGCCTGCCGCCACGGCTCTCGTGGGGGGTACGACCACACTCGCACGCTCGCCAGTTGGCGGCGCCGTGCATGGATCCGCCGAGATGCAATCTCAGATACCATCTCAGATGCAAGCGGCGGGCCTCGCCTCGCCTCGGCACGCATCGAGGGCGCTCGAGTGGGACTTGTCCTACGACCAGCCGCCGCTTGCGGGCCGTGGGACGGACGACCAGTACTACTACGAGCACACGGTGAGCGGCGCGCTGCTTGCCGAGCACCCGCTGCTGCCCGTCTTTGCCCAGATGGTCGCCTCTGAGCGGCGCCGGCGCGACAAGCCACGCCCATGGACCTCTGTCGAGGACTGGATGCTCTTTGCGGGCGAGAACGAGACGATCGTCTTCTTCAGCCTCGCGTCGCGCACGCGCACGCGCGAGGTGCCCGCTGAGCTCCTCACTGAGCAGCAGCGCCTCATCGACTTCCGCTCGGGCGCTGCGACGGGCGCGCCCATGCCGGGCGCTGTGAGTGGTGCTCGGGCGGCGCCGCCATCCCAGGCGACCCTCGCTCGCGCGCGCAAGGAGATGGCGCTGGGGCGGCGGCCTAGCCTTCGCGAGGAGCACACGGAGTACGGGGTCCTCGGAGGCGTCCAAGGGGTTGGGGGGGGCTCGGTAGTGGGGGGATGCTCGGCTGCGGTGCGCGCCGCCGCCAAGCAAAAGAGTGCGGAGCTCACAAAGGCATCGCACCACTTCCGGCACGCGTCGCTGCAGGTGCGACCTCGCGGGCTGCCCGAAGTGCTTGTAGCCGCGTCGCGCCTCAAGGTCGACATCTTCGCGCAGCCCGCAATGCTCTGGCTGTGTGACGCGATCCTCGCGACCGACTACCTGCCCATCGCGTGGACCAAGCATAGCCAGAGACGCGATGTGCTCGAGCGCATGGGCAGCCAGCAGACCGACGCCCAGGGGCTCGAGCTCTTCCTAGGGCAGCTCTCTGCCGCCGATCGATTGCGCTTCACTGCACTAGGCGAGGTGCCCAAGTACCACCACGCACTGCTCCAGGCGTCCACGGAGCAGCATCCGCTCGAGGCCGTCGCCAAGGACGTGGAGCGTTACCTCTGCGCCGCACCAGGCAGGGCCGCGTGAAAGGCCCCGTGAGCCGCTGCCCCTTTGGGCGAGGCCCCCCAGGCTGTGCCACGCACCAATATAACCGACGGTTCTAGCTCGTCGTGCCGCCGGAGAACGGAAGGGACTTGCTTGTTTACGTGGGGTGGGAAACTCATACACAGCTTCGGCGCGCATGGCGAACGCTGGCGGCATGGCAGCCATGCACGTGTGAACACTTTTGATGAGGTAGTCCTTATAGACCGCGTCGGAGACTCAAAATTTGGCTGAAAGATTTTTCACAGTACCTTTTGGTGTGGTGAGCGCGGGGGGGCGACGACGGTATTCTGACTTTTTGATTTCACACTCCACTCTGTGAAGTCATCGCGAAGGCAGGGAGGCAGCGACAGGGCCGACTATCGGCCCGTCAAGATGCAGAATCTCCGACAACGACTCTCCGCACGTGCATGGATAGGCCCGGAGACAGGCCAATGCGCAACCGGATGGTCAGCGAGGACTCGTGCGAGGACTCGTGCGAGGACACCGACGGCGAGCTGCTGGATGCTGCTCCGCGACGCAAACCGCAATCGCGCGCCCGCTGGCTGGGGCTCAGCTGCTGCTTCTTCGCCTCGGTCGGTCTGATGATGCACGGGCTCCTGCGCGAATGGACGGACGCAGGCGTGCTCAACGTCGTCACCTGGAACATCGCGGCCATCAATAACAACCCGTTCGAGTACTGGATCACGCACAACGACGCAGACTACAACAAGCTGATGGAGGATGTGCAGACTTTCATCGACGCGCCCGGCGAGCGCGACGTGCTCGTGAGCCAGGTGTTCACGCCGGCCATGTTTGGTGAGCTCAAGGCGCTCATGGGGGCACGCCAGTGGCCCGGGCTCGATGCCGTCGAGGAGCGGTGGACGAGCGACCTTTCGCAGCGCAAGATCATCAGCGGCTTCCTCAAGGACAGTGCGCTGGGCGAGAAGCGGCTCACCTCGATGCCGGACCGCGTGACAAACACGATCAATGTCGCGGGCGGCGGCGTTGCCAACCGCCCGACGGTCATCAACTGCTTCGGGGGTGACATGAGCTCAATTCCTAGCTGGTGGGCCGAGTGGAAGGGGTTCATGTTTGAGAAGGCGCTCGCCCTGCCCGGGCGCGACGGCGGCGTGACGCAAACGATCCCCGCGTCCATGCTGGCCAAGATCAAGCGCTCCAAGTACCCGGCGATCACCGAGGCCGAGGAGAATATCTCGGTGCCCCTTCAGACCCTTGCCCAGGCGATCTTTGACGCGGTCCTAGTCCACGTGGTCAACTCGGTCTCCCCTGGCGCCAAGTGGCAGCGGCTGCAGCAGCAGATGTGCGACGCTCTCAATCGGCGCAAGAACGAGCGCACGCTCGCGATCCTCGCGCGCACGTACAGCGATGCCACCATCATCTTCCTGCAGGAGACCGCCTCCGTCTTTGTCAAGACGACCGAGGCCCACCCAACGCTCGCCTCGAGATTCTTCCTCGCCAAGGCGGCGACCCTCGACGCGAAGCGCGACCAAAACTCGATCGTGCTGCTCTCGCGCGCCTTTTTCAACGAGGCCACCCTCGCCGAGCACACGAGCGCCGTCATGGGCGGCTTCGACAAGTCTGTACCGGTCGCGGACGGTGATTTGCTCGTCGTGTCCGTCGACGACCTGATGGGCCGCAAGTATGCTCGCGGATGACCTCTGATGACCCCTGAGTGCCACGGATGACCTCTGATGACCTCTGATGACCTCTGATGACCTCTGATGACCTCTGCTGTCCCCGAGTGCCACCAGATACCTGCTAGCCTCCTTCCACGGCGACACCAACGGTCTCGCGACGCTCCCCGTGCTCGCTGCCCTGCACAAGCTTGCCCTCACCATGCCGGAGCACCGGCTCGTCTTCGGGCTAGACGCGAACACATATGAGGTCGGCAGTGGCTCGAAGCAGGGCGTGGCCGAGTTTGCGACCGCCTTTGTGCTCGACGGGTACACTTCATGTTGGGGCGACCGGCCTGACCCCAAGAGCGATACCACTTACAACGCGCGCACCTTCTTGCAGCCGCAACTCCAAAAGGCGGCGCGCATCGATGAGAAGGTGAGCAAGGGCGACAAGAACCCGAAGGATTTCATTCTCTTCTCGAAGAACGCCTTCACGCTCCAGGCCGCCACCAAGGACAATACCGGTGAGCGCCGCTACATTACGGATATGGTCTTCCCAATGATGGCCACTGATGGCCACCAATTGCCTCCCTCATCAGGTGAGCGCCGCTACATTACGGATATGGTCTTCCCAACGCTCAGCTTCCCTTCCGACCACGGCATCGTCGCGGCCTCCCTCGCGGTCCGGTGAGCGCGCCGCGGGACGGGAGGACGCCGCGCCCGGGAGGACGCCGCGCCGCTCTTCGGCCCAAGAACCGGTGTGACTTGAAGAGAGTGCTGGTGCTCGTGGGGCGACTTGGGAATGAAGGTGCAAGGTGCTACAGATGCAACGTCCGAATCGTGACGAATCTTGTCGAATCGCCAAACCGAAACGTGACGAATCTCATCGACGAATCTCAAATCCGCAATCGCCGATTCCGCGCCCTCGCGTGTGGCTGCGGCGCGTGCCGGCTCGGGTCGTCGCGGGCGATCTTGATCCGGAACCGGGCGCGGCGGGTCGGTGGCCTCCGGGCCGGACTCGGCAGGACCTGCACGCCTGCAGCAGACCTTTCGCGGGCCCGCTCCGGTCCGCTCCCCGGTGCATCTATGAGGCTCGACAAAGTTTGTCAGATCTGTTTCGGCTTTCGGTCCCACAGCCGTGCGCGGATTGCATGTGCATGTATACGTGCTCATGTAAGTACTAAACTCCGATACACCGAACTGGGAGAGAACTGGCCCGGACGCTCGGAGCATCCCGCGTTCTGAGCTTCTGACGCTCCCGCCCCGTGAAAGCCGTGACAGATTCACCGAACAGCGACACGACGTACTCGATAGCTTTGGTTCGTGTTGACCCTGTGAGAATCTAACCCTCCAAGAGTGCATCGCCCCGCCGCGTCGCCAACGCTGCTGCCGCATCCGGATTCAATCGCCTGAGCTTTCGCAGCTCGATGAGGCATGCTTCAAGGTTCGCCTGCTCGCGTACCTTATGGGCACTTTCCCACTCGCTCTGCTCCTTGATCCCGTGGGTGAGCCGGCCACGCAAGGTGCCAAGCTCTAGCACAATTTCGGCGTGCCGACGCTTTTGGCACTCGAGGGCTTCCTGGCCCTTGGTCAGCTGCTGGCGTAGTGTGTTGACTATCCTCGTGTGCTCCTCGGCAGTGCCGTGCTCCTGCCGCTCCTGCTCTTCCTGCCGCTTGCGAATATTGTCGCGCGCCGTTTTGACCTCGCGCTTCTTGCTCTTGAACTGGGCGCGGGCGAGGTGGAACGCAGCATCGACGGCGGGGTCGCCGGAGCTCTCCTCATCTTGGTCGGCCATTGCGCGAAGAGCAAGTCAAGTCAAGTCAAGTCAAGGTTCACAGCTGTTGAAGCAGAGTTCAGTTGCATTAAGTTCCCTCCTTAGCCTCTAAAGCCTGCCCTGCCAGAGGCGGGGTCCGAGCGATCGTGGAAAAACCGAGAACGCGAGCACGATGAAACGACGTGAAACGGCTTCCGCAGCGAATCCGGTTTCACCGAGGGACGATCCAGCGTCTGCACTTTCGAGAGCGCATACGTAATGGCCCAGGGCGCTACCTTGCAAAACTACAACAACGAGCTGGTCGGGTGCATTGAGGAGGTACGTGCGTCTGCACACGGCCGCGCGCACAGCGCGCGAGTGAGGGCCTCGGCTCACGTGCGGAGGCGCCCGTGCTCTCGGTTCCCATTTCGGACTGCTCACGATGCCCTCGGCTTGCTTGCTGTTCGCCGCAGCTTCGGGAGAAGCGTGAGGAGCTGAACCGATCGATTGCTGCTGACGAGGAAGAGAAGGGTGCGCCATCGCCCAAAGCGCACCGCTGACGCAACCCTACTGGCATCTTCCGCCTCGCTGACCTCGACGACCGTGGTCTCCCCATGTTCGCAGCCAAGATCCAGAATGACCTTCGCATCCTCACCGAGCGGCTGGCGCGCATCAATGACAACCTTGCGCGCAAGGTTTCATCGCGTACAGAGTACGATAAGACGATCACCGAGACCGAGGCGGCCTACTCCAAGATCATGGAGGCGTCGCAGACGCTGCTGCACGTGCTCAAGCGCGAGAGCGTCAATCTGACGAAGAAGAAGCAGGCTTCCTCGTGA
>ENA-UOXO01000998-UOXO01000998.1-mixed-culture-metagenome-genome-assembly--contig:-NODE-998-length-20784-cov-40.917941_pt1 | contig 20784 bp, 18 predicted proteins | sample MGYA00238162_ERZ761640 | MGnify/ENA primary metagenome ERZ761640 (study PRJEB28914, sample SAMN08778297) | mixed culture metagenome | isolation source: Freshwater growth medium | place: USA...
CTCCCTCATGGCATGCTGATGGCCTCCCTCATGGCATGCTGATGGCCTCCCTCATGGCATGCTGATGGCCTCCCTCATTGCAGGTGAGCCTGGTCGACGGGAGTCTCGAGGCCGCGCCCGACAGGGAGGCGCGAAGGCGCATGCTCGTGGCGCTTGTCGGCACCCTTCGCGTCGGGGCCGTCTCAGGCCGCACTGCCAAGGAGAGCTTCCTGCAGTCGGTCAAGATTTTCGGCTCACTTTCGTGGAGAAAGATCTCGCGCGTCGTCGACGTGATCGAAGAGGTGGTGCTAGGGCCGAATGAGTTGGTCATCAAGGAGGGAGACCAAGCTGACTCGATGTACATTATCGAGGAGGGCGAATGCTCGGTCTCGCAGAAGGGCACGAGCGCGGCTGACGGCGAGACGCTGCTGCGCGTCCTCAAGCCGGGAGATTACTTTGGGGATAGGGCCTTGCTCTTTGACGAGCGACGCTCGGCCACCGTCACGGCCATCTCGAGGATCAAACTCATGCGGCTCGATAAGGAGTCGTTCCGCGTGCTGCTGAGCGATCTGCATGCCGAGCTGCTTCTACGCGTGCCCAGGGATGAGCGCTGGAAGAAGACGGAGCCCTCGCCCCATAGAGCCGCCGCATGGGTCCAGGCGGGGGGAGGTGCTCGTGACGGCGCTCGCGGCGAAGTTCACCGACGCTTACATGTGACATCCCCCCGCCTCCGCCCCAGCATGCGCTGAGCCCATACTGTATAGTCTACATACCGGTAAGCTGCCTCGTGTCCTGATGTATCGACCATCGTGCATGCATCATGGAATCGCACCGGTCCCGAAGACAAGCGCCGTCGCGGCGCCGGTTCCGGAGTTCGTCAGGGGTTTCGTCGAAGATTCCCACGCTCCAACTTTTCCCATTGCAGAACGATCAGCGAAATTGCTCCTGGCGCACCGGACGATCTCCTGTCATGGCAGGATGCGTTACAGGAAACGAGCCGCAGCCATCTCGGCCAACGCTCGCGCGTGTTTCCGAGCTGCGTGCGCTGTATGGAACGCCCAGTACTCTGTCGGTGCCCGTCGATAGTGGCGCAGCAGCTCTCGACAACGGACTCTCCTCGTCGTCGAGTACTCACTCGAAGACTAGGCTAGCTAGCACCGAGACGTCCTATTACGTCGCGTCTGGATCTTCCACACCCCTCGGCACCAAGGAGTCCGGGCTGCCAGCTACGGTTGCAGAGCCGGCAGCTTCAGATGCGCATCCGTCTCCCTCGGCTGTGGAAGAGCCAGGACGATACGATGCCACCGTCAGTGAGCTGGCGTTGGTTCGCGAGATGCAGGCGGAGGCTGGCGGCGCCTTTAAGGGCGTCGATGATTTCACGGTACTGCGCTTCCTGCGAGCGGCTAAAGGCTCAGCGAAGCACGCGCGACGGCGGTACGCTGATTACGTGGCATGGCGCGCGGCGGAGCGTGTGGACGAAATTGAAGGCGAGATGATCCCGCCCGATGCGGAGCTCGCGGCGCGGCTCGCTCCCATGCTGAATCCGCGAATCCTCGACGGCTACGACAAGCTCGGGCGCCCCGTCGTGTACTACAACATGGCCGCGTTTGACATAGTCTGGATCCAGAAGCACGGGCTCCTGAAAGCGCTTCTCCGCGTGCACATCCGCAACCTCGAGAGGATCCTCAAGAAGGTGAGCGCTTCGCCCCACCCGGAGCGCGGCCACTTGTATATCTTCGACGCCGGCGCACGGCCCGTTCGCCCGAACGTCGTCACGTTCATGCGTGGCTTGGCTTGTGGCTTGTGGATGGACATGGCAAACGTCGGCCAGTGTTGGTACCCTGAGCTCATGGGCTGTATGTGCATCGTGCGCGGCTCGTCGATTGGCGCATGGTGCGTCAAGCAAGTGAAGCGCATCCTTGACCCCGAGACCGCCGCCAAGTTTGAGCTGCACAGCGGTCCGCCTTACAACATAGTGCGTATGCATCTACCGGCATCGATCCTTCCCCCGGAGGTGCTCAACACAGCGCCACACGAGGAGAAGGAGCTCAGTAGCAAACATGCCGACAACGAGGGGTCCGGCGGTGAGGGAAGTGCGTGGATCACGATGGTCAGCGGTGGATAACGATCAACGATGGCCATGATGAGCGTGCTGAGTGGATATATGCGGCATTCTCGTGCTGGGAGGAGCAGCACCCCCACAAGTGGGCACAGTGGGTGTTTCGACGTAGAGCAGCAGCATGAATCACGTGAGGTGCGTGAGTGTGTCGGCGAATCTGTGATACGGGTGTGTGGTTATCCGATCGGTACCCGCGTATCCTAGATCTGTCGGTGGCCGGGTGGTTCGGGTGTGCGTTAGAGGTGTGCGCAGTCGGCGCGGGGAGGGGACGAGCTCTAATCCCTATGTTCGATGGAGGACAGGAGACACTGGCACACAGCTGCATTCGCCCAGCCCTTTCCCAGACGCGACGGGTAAATCGGAAGCGGGGCTCTCGCTCCTGGCATCTCCATCTCCCTCCATTTTGGCATTTGGGGAAGGAGATAGCTCACGACGACGATATCCTCCAAACTCCGCCGTTCGTGGTTCGAGGTTCTTGCCGTTCATTCTTCTCGTTCGAATGTCCTGGTAGGAGGAGCCACCACAAGAGCCACCGCCCGGCGCGCGCCCAGATCTCGATAAAATAGACCAATCGTCGAGCCAGCTGCGTCGAGCCGCTCTCACCCGCACCACCACAAGTTGGAAAGATGCTGTGCGAGGATCGCGCAAGAGGCTTGTCGCCGATAAGCTCGCCTATGGCAAAGAGCCGAAAGATGCCCGGCGACCTGCGCCCCGGGCCAGCAATACTTGCCCAGTTTTGACTTGTCGACCCCCAATTGTGCTCCCTCCACAAACTCCTCCCCACACAACGAGAAGCGTGCGCCGAGAATGCGCAATTCGCGCGGAATGGCTTCTCGCGTGCCCGGTTCGTCGCTGCCGACGGACGCCTTCGAGGACTCGCTCGAGGCCCTAGTCGAGCACGTGTCGCTCGCCACATCGGGCGGCAGCAGAAGCTCTTCATCGAACAGTGGCGGCTATCTCGACTCCTTCTCACCGGCTGACACAGGATTCCAGGGGCTGCCAATGCCCGCGCCGCCGCTGCCCGCAGCTCCACCACCGCGTGCCGCCGCCATGACTTCTGCGCCTTCCGCGGACATTCACCCAGGCGACTACGGCGTGCTCGTCGGCTCGCCGTCCGGGCAGCACCTGCAGATCGACATCATCAGCACTTGGGGAGACCCGCACTACGTTGGGCTGAGTGCGCTCGAGCTCTTCGACGAGTACGGCGACCCGATCGAGCTCGATAGCCCGGAGCTGCAGGTGCGCGCCGATCCGGCCGACATCAACGTGCTGCCCGAGTACGGACACGACGTTCGGGTCGTCTCCAACCTCTTCGACGGCACGCTGCGCACCTGCGACGACGCGCACCTGTGGCTGGCGCCGTTCACGCCGGGCCGGCGCAACTATATTTACATCGACCTGGGCGCGCCTCGCACGCTCTCGATGCTGCGCGTGTGGAACTACAACAAGAGCCGCATCCACTCCTTTCGTGGCGCACGTCTGCTCGAGATCCGGCTGGACGCGCAGGTGACTCTCCCGTGGATGGCCGCTGATGATGCCGCGCCGCACTCTCGTTGATTGCCGCTGATGATGCCGCACTCTCGTCGATTGCCGCTGATGATGTCGCACTCTCGTTGATTGCCGCTGATGAGGTCGCACTCTCGTTGATTGCCACCGATGATGTCGCACTCTCGTTGATTGCCGCTGATGATGTCGCACTCCCGTTGATTGCCATTGATGCTGCCGCACTCTCGTTGATGGCCACTGATTATGCCACGCGCAGGTGATCTTCCTTGGGGAGGTGAACAAGGCGCCAGGTTCGCTGTACGAGGCCGAGGCGGCTGCGGAGCCGATCTTATTCACGATGGAACCGGCCGTGCTCGCGCGCCTTGAGGAGCATGATCATGCTCTCTTCGAGTACGAGCCGGTCGCGGAGCTCGAAAGGGCCCTGATTGCCACTTGATTGCCACCTGACTGCCACCTGATTGCCACCTGATTGCCACCTAATTGCCAACGGATTGCCAACGGATTTCCAACGGATTTCCAACGGATTGCCTCCCTCATCAGGTACGAGCCGGTCGCGGAGCTCGGGAGTGCCAGCCGCGAGCGGCCACGCACGGCCGAGCGCGAGCAGCAGCAGGCGCCTTCTTCCCTGCGCCCCACAGAGGAGGAAGTGCCAGAGGCGGTGCGCTCGGCCCTGACACGGCCCATGACAGCTGCACTCAGCTTGATGCAGAGCTGCGCGGGCGCGGGCGCGGCGGGCGCGGGCAGTGGCCTGCGCGGCGGTGGCGGCATCGGCGCGCTCGGCGCCGAGTTCGGCGACCAGCACGGCGCGCTGGTGCCTTCACTAGTCATGCTCCAGGACTATGCTGTGACGCTCCATCCAGCGGGTCGGGTGATCAAGCTCGTGCTGCTCAGTACGCTTAATCGCCTCTTGATTGCGTCTGGATGGCGTCTGAGTTCGTCTTGATTGCGTCCGAGTACGTCCGAGTGCGTCTGATTGCGTCTGAGTGCGTCCGATTGCGTCTTGATTGCGTCTGATTGCATCTTGATTGCGTCTGAGTGCATCTGATTGCGTCCGAGTGCGTCCGAGTACGTCTGAGTGCGTCCGAGTGTCCTTCCGCTTCAGGCACATGGGGAGATCCCCACTACATTGGGCTCAACGGGCTCGAGGTGCTGAGCCCTAGTGGGATGGCACTGCGGCTCTCGCCCACGCAGCTGCTGGCTGACCCGCCCGCCATTGCCTCACTGCCCCATCTCAAAGGCGATCCTCGCACCGTTGATAAGCTCGTCGACGGCGTCAACTCGTCGTACGACGACCGTCACATGTTCCTCGCGCCGTTCACACCCGGCCGGTCGAATGTGGTGTGTATCGACCTGGGGAGGGTGGAGCGCCTCGGCGCGGTGCGGCTGTGGAACTATGCCAAGACGTCGACGCGGGGCGTGCGCTCGTTCGAAGTGCTGCTCGATGGGAGCCTGCTCTACAAGGGCACCGCGCGCCCGGCGCCCCTGCGGGTCGGCTCCGCTCTCCACGCCCCGACCGACTTTGTACAGACCGTGCTCTTCACCGACAACGAGGAGGTCATCCGCGCGGAGGCAGCCCACGTGTATACGCAGGAGGACCTTGAGGATGGGCTCCAGATCTACGATAACGGCACGAAGCTCAGCGGCTCTGCAGCGGCGCGCCCCGATGAGATCCAACGACCGTCCACCTCTGTCGTCGGCGCCGCGCCCCCCACAGCGCGTAGAGGCGCTCGGCCGACAGCCCTCAGCGGGCGCGTCTCGGGCCCCGCCCCGGGCGTCGTACTGGGCGCGGGCAGCAGCTGCGCCTGCGGGCCCTCGCTCATTGCGAGCAGCAGCTGCGGCCCAGCCCTCTCGGCACGCAGCTCCGAGGCCCGTTTACGCACGAGGCAAGCTTCCCAAATCTAGGCCGCAACTGAGAAGCAGAACTGATAGGGGGCCGAGTCAAACATTTTTAACGAACATTAAGATGTTTATTACCGTCGCGGCTGCCTCGCGCACAATTGCTCGCGCACGTGGCACGATTGTGCTGGATTTGACATTCGTGGTCATCAATTCGATTGGCAAAGTTCTCGATGTACGATGAGGAGCTATGTGATGGATCCCGCATATAGCAACCAAGCACCTCCACAGTCAACCCCCCGATAAACATTCTGAACCTCGTGGGGTTTTGATTGATTGATCATCATCCACGGGACCGGTGTCTGTGCGTCTTGCCGAGATGGCAAATTAACGTGAACGTGGAACGATTGATGATCACTGTCAAGTTCTCGTCATCTCGTCGAGCGCAAACGCCTATAGGGCGTGCACGGGCGCAATTGACAGACTGACCGTAGACGGCCGGGATGCTGGAGGCGATGGTATTGGCGAAAGTGATCGAAGAACGAAAGAGGGCTGCGGAGCTCGAGCGTCGCAAGGAGCAGCTGCAGCGGCAGCGGCAGGCTGACGACCGTGCCGTTGCACACCTCGTTGGGCAGATCGATAAAGGAAACACAGGATTTTTCAACCGAACTCAGGTGCGGCAGCTGCTAGCAGCTACCATTGGTAAAATTGGAACACCCGTTGACGAAGACGGGCTCGACATGGTCATGACGTGCGCGCACCAGAAAGCTGGTACCTCGCCGACGCTTCCCAAAGAGCATGCGATGGTGCCGCGAGCTGCGCTGCTCCATTCGGTGCACAAGTACAGGTACTATCTGTGCAATCGCGATCGGGTGAATCGCTTGTTTGCGCGGTGGGACTTCGACCTCAACAACGGCCTCGATGCCACTGAGCTCGGATCGCTGATCGCTTCGCAGGAGGCCAATTTGACTGCGTCGCAGAAGCGGGCGAATTCATTGGGACTGATCGTGGAGCTCAGGCCTACAGCAGCCGACATCGCGTTCATCATGAGGGAGTGCGATGCTGACGCGAACGGTCTCATCGACAAGTCTGAGCTTCTAATAGCCCTGTCACTCTGGGCGGAGCTCGCAGACCAGAAGATGGCCACACAGAGCGCATGCTGCTTCTCAATCTCCTAACCGTAACGATGAAGAATTTGGTCCCAAATCGCTAAACGCTATCATGCATGATTGTACTTTATACAGGCGCGTGTTCGCTCCGAACGGAATTCATCAATGTTGTTTTGTGTGTACATGCGACGTCACTCGAAGGCCTATATATGGGCCCACCAAGCCAGCGACTCCCAGGATCATATCATACCCATACCCTAATCGTCGCTGTCCGATTGCGCCGCAAGGAATGCGGACAGAGCCACGGGCTCGGTCGCCTTTCCTCGCGGCGCTGATTCCACATCATGTCGATGCTCATGTCGATGCTTCTTTTTGTGCTTGTGCTTGAGGTTGTGCTTGTCGCTTTTGTGCTTGTCGCTTTTGTGCTTGTCGCTCTTGTGCTTATCGCTCTTGTGCTCGCGCTTCCTCTTCTTCTCCTTGCGATGCCTCGGCCCCTCACTGCTCTCACTGTCGCTGCTATCACTGCTATCATCGCTCGCTTTGCGCTTGCGATCCTCGGCCACTGGCTCACGCCGCGCAAGCCGCGCCTCGCGTTCACGGTCCAGCATCTCGCGATGCTGAACGGAGAGCAGCACCTCGTGATTTTCCGAAGCTGCCGCCTCCTGTTGCTGGTGCTTTACCCGCGCCTTGAATGCATCCCATCCCTCTGCGCCTCCCTCAGCCTTGCGCTTCTTGATCTTCTCGGTGATGGTTGGCCCTGCATCCTCGCCGGAAGGCGGACGGCTGCGAGCCGGTGGCAAGAACGCAGCTCTCGCGCCACCTTTGCCCTTCCCTCCCATGGCTCGGGGCACTTCTCTCGGGGCCGAAGCTGCCTCGCCCCGACTCGCGTCCGCGACGAAACTCACCGTTTCGTTCACACAAGTTTCCCGGATCTTTTTTGTCTTCGTGGGAGGGCCTCCAACACGCCCAATCACTCAGTCACTACCTGTACCCCCCGCCTTCAGCTAGCGTTCTCCCTAAGAAGTTCCTTTTCTGGTGTCCGGTCCACCTGGCTGTCCTAGAGCGGCACGAGCGCATGCCGCGACCTGTGACGCGATGAGGGCACCAGTCCTGTAGACTGCCCCCGCACTAAGTACGGTGCGCGCTCGCGGCGACGGCGCGCGCGCGCGTGTGTGTGTCCCGGCCGTGCTCCGCCGCTCAGCTGCGCTTGGTCCGCTCGTCCTGCTCGAGTGGTGGCTCCTCCTGCTGAAACGCCTCGATGAGCTCCTTCTGCTTAGGGGAGAGCTCGCGAGGGATCATTACCTGGAAATGCACGAATTGATGACCAGACTGGCGGGCGCCCGTCACCTTGATCCCGCGGCCGGTCATGACACGCCGGTCGCCCGTCTGCGTACCCGCGGGCACCTTGAGCGACACGTCGCCCTCGAGCGTTGGGATGACAACCTTGGTGCCCAGCACTGCCTCGGCCAGGCTGAGACGTACGCGGACGTGGAGGTCAGCTCCGTCGCGTTCGAAGACCGGATGCTCGGCGACACTGATCTGGACATAGAGGACGCCGGGGCCGGCCGGCCCGTCCTCGCCCTTGCCGTTGAGGCGCAGGTTCATCCCATTGTCCACGCCCGCCGGGATGTTGACCTCGTGTGAGCGAACGCCGCCTGATGGCGAGCGCCACGAGACAGTCTGGCGGCAGCCATTCGCCGCCTGAAGCAAATCGAGCGTCACGCCCACTTGCACGTCGCGCCCGCGCGGCGGGCCGCGCTGCTTTCGCACCTGCTCTTCGAAAAATGTAAAGAGGTCCTCCGCACTCATAGACCGGCCGCTCTGGAAGCCGCCAAAGCCCTGGAATCCTCCGAAGCCGCCGCCGCCAGGAAAGCCTCCGTCGCCGCCGCTGCCGTCCACGCCCGCCTTGCCGAAGCGATCGTACGCGCTGCGCTTATTGTCGTCGGAGAGGACCTCGTACGCCTCGGACAGCTCAGCAAACTTTTTGGCCGCAGCCGGGTCGCCCGCGTTCGTGTCTGGATGGCACTGCTTCGCCTTCTGGAAGTATGCCTTCTTGATGTCCGACTTGCTCGCGCCCTTGGGTACGCCGAGCATGGCGTAGTAGTCGTCGTCGCCGCCGGCGTTGGACGACATCGCTCGTCGCGCTCCGCCGCCGCCACCGATTCCGCAGCTGCTGCTGCTGCCGCAGCCACACTGAAGCGCAGGTCGCGAGGACGAGGGCGTCGCCACGTAAGCGCGCAGCAGCGCCGTTCCGGACGCGCGGCCCGAGCGCGCGCGCGCGAGGAGACATGTGGTCGGAGTCAGCGCCGTCGGCGCTGGAGAGCGTCCGAGTGCGAGGCGCAGAGCCGAAGTCGGTCGGCATCGAGAGAGATGCATTGTGTCGCGGTTGCCACGTCGCAATGATGCGGGGGTTTTTTTTTATTCTGGGAACTGGCGTGCCTCACGTTTACACCTGAATCACATTAGATCCAGCCTCGCCACTTCACAGCCAGCGCCGCCAGAAATGGAGCAGTGCACCGTGCTGTGTGGTTGCCCCGCCCGCGGTCGCAAAGCGTGAGAGCTCACGCCGCTCGCCCGGCCAGCCCGCCGACACTGTCACCATGGCCGACTCGCCCGCAGACTGCAAACTCACAAAGTGGCCGAGTATAAATGGGAAGCTTCTCTGGTGCAAGGAAGGGCAACCAGAGATCGGACTGGATGCTGATCTTCACTGGCTTATTAGGCGCGTCACGAGGATGCAACGCTTCGTTCTTGGCAAGCTGTCGCGCACGGAGCTGCTCTCCACACTCGAGGCGATCCGGCGAATCGTGATGCCCTCGGGCGGCGCATGCGGCATCGCGTGCCTTTGGCCGCTGCTCTCGTGTGTGCTCGCCAACACAAACAGCCAGGAGCGCCAGGACCTCTTCCTCTTGCCATCGCTGCTGCACGCTGCCGACTACCGGCCGGGCCTCTACGTGGAGATTGGCGCATACGACGGCGTCAATATGAGCAACACGTATATGTATGAGCGCTGCTTCAATTGGACTGGGCTGCTCGTTGAGGCGCAGCCGGACAACTTTGCGGCCCTCAGACAGCGCAGCGGCCGGAATGCAACGATGGTCCATTCTGCCGTCTGTAGCGCCGGTACCGATCCGCCGGTCGTGTACATGACGCGGCCTCGCGACGGAGAGGGCAACATAGCGAAGCAGGTTAGCGATGTCGGCAGGAACCAAACCGAGGCGAACCGGACCGTGGCGGTGCCGTGCGCGCCGCTCTCGCGCCTCATGGACACAGCAGGCCTTGCCCAAGCCGACTTTTTCTCCTTGGATGTCGAAGGGGTGCGTGCGCGCCAAGCCATCGCGCACTGACACGGGAGCCGGCAAAGCTGCACCCCAAAGCTGCACCGCCGCCTCAATGACTGCCTCCTGATCGACGTCTTGTTTCGCATAGGCGGAGGAGCTGGTGCTCAAGACCGTGGAGCCGGGGCGCTTCAAGATCATTATGGTCGAGACAGAAGCCACCGTCAGCACTCTCGACTGTAGGCATGCTGTCCATCTCCGAAACTGTCGCAATGTTGTGTTGCAAGTGAGCGATGAGGGCACGATCGCCCGCGTCCAGCAGGCTCTCTTGAATGCCAATTTCAGTTTGGCCACCGACTTGTCAAGCATCAACAGGGCGACGTACAACAAGAACAAGGTCTACCGGCGCGCCGACGTGTCTAAGCCACGCCACCACACGCCGCCTCGGAGACCGCCGGACAACGGAAAAGCTATATACTTCGGAGATCTAATACGGTAGCCCTAGTGACGAAACCCCCCTGTTATAGTAGCGTCTATAGGCCCCGTGATAAGGCCCCGTGAGCTTGCTCTTGCTTAACCTTGCGCCGTTGCCGTCGAGCGGGGGTTGCACTTATTGCAGGTTGCGGGTTCAAATGTCATACCATGACTCGAGAAACACTCCGCTCGAAGGTCTCGATAATGCTCCACTCCCTGCCTGTTCGCAACCGCGCAGAAACACTACACTATCGCTGCTGGCTAGTAAGAGAGAACTCTGAGATGAAAGAGTCTACACGTCTCGGTCACGCTATCTCTTCTCTACACGAGATGATCTCGCTCACAAAGTAGGATCGGCCTCGAGATCCTGGATCAGCATGCGCAGCCTATGGTTCGGCAGCAGCGTGCTGTTTGGCATGATGCACCCCGTGAGCGGCGAGGTCCGATGAGTGCGCAGCCAATGCTCGATCGCGGCCCGCTCGTACGAGTGACCGTCGCCCGCAATCACCGGATCTTGCATCACCGCGAGGGTGATCGGACAGCGCAGGTCGTTCTTGAGCGCCAAGCGGCGCACCTCGGCAGCGGCGCCCGCGCTCGAGAGCTGCACACCCGCGAGGCCCGCGGGTGCCACCCCGCCTGGGTAGCCCTCGCCGCGCGTGCGCGCCTCGAACTGCTCACGCATCTGCTCACGCCGCTGGGAGAGCTGGGCCTTGAGCTGGCGCAGTGAGAGGAAGAGCACGACAGAGGCGGACGAGGTGAAGACGAGGTAGAGATCCATGGGAGCGTTGAGGAAGAGGAAGTAGAGGTCGGCGTTCGCGTGCGTCTGATTCTGTGTGTGCTTGAGGAAGGTCTCAGCGAGAATGAAGAGGAGGAAAACGAGCGCGAGCCCCGCGGAGCCTATGAAGTGCGCGGCGACGTAGTTGCTCTTGCAGTGCTTCGCGCCATACCAGCCGAGAAACCCCGCGGCGAGGAAGAAGGGTTGCAGGACGAGCAGCGTGGGCGAGCGCCGCCAGTTGGTAAGTAGAACGAGCGAGAGCGCGATCTGCACTAGGCAGCCGTTCATCACGAGGTCGCGCCGCTGGAGCATGGGCGCGTCGTCGACGTCGAAGATGAGCCCAGAAAATATGCTCGAGGCTATTGGACTCGAGGCCTGGGTGCTGGGGGCTTCGGATAGGGGTTGGTAGGCGGCCATGTCTCTCAAGTTGCGTCAAGTTCTCGTGAAGTTTGCTGCGTGCAGGCGTTTTAAAGTTAAGAAAGGCTTTCCTGGGCAGAGTCGACCGTAGGCACGACCGAGGATGGAGCGTCATGTCGGGCACGGCCATGGAGTGTCGTACTTGTGCCCACTGCAACTCACCCAACATGGCGAAGTCGCGCTGTGGGCAATGTAAGAGCGTCTGGTATTGCGACCGCGAGTGTCAACGGCAGCACTGGGGAAGCCACAAGGCGCAGTGCAGATTGCTCACACTCGCGCTGATGAGCGCCTCCACACAAGCACAGGCTGCAGAAATGCTTTTCTTCGAGGCGGCGACCGTTCAGACCAGAGGCGCAGCGGGATGGGAGCACTTTGTGATCGACGGCGTTGACTTTCTCGCCGTGGCCAACTTCTTCACGTCTGCTCCTGGCCGTCAGCCCAGCATGACCACGGATTCGGCCGTGTACACGGCGACTACCGACGGAGTTCAATTGCAGCTGACCGAGGTGCAGCGCTTTCGCACGACAGGTGCACACGGGGTCGCGCACCTCGAGAGTGGCGGCCGGCACTACCTGGCCGTGCCCAACTATTACGGGGGGGATGCCGTCATCCTCCGCTGGGATACAGCTGCACGCCGCTTCACGGAGCTGCAGCGGGTCAAGTGCGACGGTGGCGGCGGAGTGGAGGCGATGGACGTCGGCGGCCGGCCGATGCTGGCCTTTGCCGAGTTCAACTTGGGCATAGCGGCGCTGTATGCGTTGGACGAAGAGCGCTTCCAGCTATGGCAACGCGTGCCCGCGCCAGGCTGTGGGGCGATCGCGCACATGCGAGTGCCAACTGCCGATAGGGGGCAGAAGCTGCTGATGCTCGCCGCAAGCTACGTGACCCGGCAAACGGGGTGGCGCACACGTTCGACCATCTTCGCCCTGAACGACGCGGGCTCAGCCTTCGAGAAGCACAGTGAGGTCGCCACAGTCGGGGCCCACGATGTCGAGGTCGTCAGCGTTCACGGCAGGCACTTCGCCTTCTACTCGAACGATAAGGACGAGCGCAGCACCAAGCAAGATTCGGAACTCTTCGAGTGGGTCGGACTGTTCCCAAACGGACGTCTCGTCAGTCGGCAGAAGGTAGGTCGCCATCGATGGCGCGCGCGCGCGCACGCGGCCGACCTCCTCCTCGCCCGGCATGCAAGTGCTCACCACGGCGCCTACCCCTTCCCCACAGGTCGCCACTGATGGCGCGCACGCGGCCGAGTTCTTCTCGTCGGCCGATGGCAAGTCTCACTTTTTGGCCGTGGCAAACCTCGGCGATCGGCAGGCCAATATGTACAGGCGCGACAGTGTGGTCTACGCATTCAACCCCTTGGCGGAGGAGGGCACCCCCATGCTGACTCTCCTTCAAAAGCTGCCCACCCTCGGTGCCACGGACTTTCTTGGCTTCTCCATTGGCGGCGTCACGTACCTCGCCGTGTCGAACGAGCAGGACGACACGCGGGGCGGCGATGTAGGGAGCACCATCTGGACCTTGAGGGACACACCAGAAAAGGGTCGAAGGTCGGAAGAGGGTGTGCGGGATGAGCTGTGACGCGACCCACCCCACTTTGAACTGAAGAGCGACCCAGTCAGTCAGTCATCATTCACCCAATCCTCTCCTCGAGGTTTTCAGCGCCTTGGCTTGCAGAGCCAGAGGGGGCAGCGTGTCTGCATACAAATGAAAGTCTATGTCAAGTTTCGCGCCGTATTGGGCTCTCCTTCCGGTGGATTCGATGATTTGGAAGCGGCTCTCGAAGTCCTATCGGCTCCTGACTGCTCACTTGCCGAAGCATGGCGCCAAAGCCCAAGGCGCGCGCTCCGCTCGCCGCCTCGCCAGGCGCCGGCGGCGCCGCCGCCACGCAGGGCGAGCGCGCGAACGCGATCCTGCGCATCCGACCGGCACTCACAGAGGAGGAGGGCCAGGACAACCAGGCGCTACAGTGCGACCGCGGCAACCGGCTCGTGTGGACGCTCGGCGAGCAGGACGAGGCCGAGATGGGCGACCTGGTGCCGCGCCAGTACGCCTTCGATGAGGTGCTCGAGATGCACGTCGGCCAGGCCGAGGTCTTCGACATCGTTGGCATGCAGCCGGTGCAGGCGGCGATCAACGGCAACGTGGGATGCGTGCTGTGCTTCGGCGCGAGCGGCTCCGGCAAGGACTTTTCGCTGCGTTGCGAGCGGCCCGGGCAGGAGGGCATTCTGCTGCGTGCGCTCGCCCTCATCTTCCAGGGCTCCGCCTCGCTCGTCGCGCCCTCGCCGCGCGTGACCTCCTTGCTCGCCGCCTCGATGCTGCGTGAGGATGATTACAAGGCGCAGAAATCGACGGGCGCGGACGTGCATGTGGCGTATCTGCTGCTCACGCCCGACCAGACGGTGCACGACCTGATCGGCTGCACCGAGCTCAACATCCATCCGGGCGCCCTCGACGACGTCGAGCAGAGCGGCCACGCGGCTATCTGCCAAGACGCGAAATGGACGAAGGCGACGACCAAGGAGGAGGTGATGCGAATCTTGTCGAAGGCGGACTCCGCGCGCACGGAGGCGCTGCCGCGCGAGGGCTCGCACTCACTCATCCTGTTGCGCGTCGACGCGGGCGTCGTCATCTTCGGCTCGCTCGCCTCCATCGACGCCATGCGTGGCGCGCCGGGGGAGGAGGCCGCGAACGAGCCACTCGCAAACTCGATTGAGGCAGCAGGCAAGTGCCTCGAAGCCCTCTCGCGCTCGAAGAAGGCGACGCCGCCGGTGCACGAGTCGACACTGACCACGATCCTCGCGCCCGCGCTCGGCGGCCCCGGCGCCTCGCCCGAGGGCGTAACCACCATCCTCGTGTGCGTGCACCCTTCGAAGCGCAAGCTGGCCCTCACGCAGCAGGCGCTCGCTTTCGGCCAGCTCGCGATCGCTGCGGTGACGCGCACGAAGGCATCGGCGTCGGTCGACTACCAGGCCCTTGCCTCTCAGCTCATGGCGCAGCGCGACGCCAAGCAGGAAGCTCTTCATGAGCTCGAGGGCAAAGTGCTTCGTCAATTGCGTCCACAGCTCGAGGAGGTGATGAGGCAGGAGGTCGAGATTAAGCAGCTCGCGCAGGCGCTCGCGCAGACGCAGTGGGAGGCGCGCACTTTCGCATCCAAGGAGTCGCAGCTGCAGAACCAGCTCGAGATGCTGCGGCAGGAGCACGCGCAGCGCATGTACTCGCTCCGCGCCGAGCGCACCGCTATCATGGCAGAGCTCCAGTCCGAGATGAGTTCCGTCAAAGGCGGGCGCGAGTTCGCGCAGCAGCGGCAGCAGCACGCAGAGGACGTGCAGGCGATCGGCATGCGGCTGCGCTCTCTCCAGAGCTACGTCGAGACCGCCGAGGCGGAGCTCTCTCTCCACGAGGAGAATTCGACCAAGGCGCGCGCCGTGCTGCCCGGCGCGGCGCGCGAGCTCGCAACGCTCGCGCTCACCTTTTCTGAGGACGGGCAGCAAGCGGAAGCGGCGGCGCTCTTTGCGCACTCGCTCTCGATCCTTGAGGCCGCCTTTGGCGCGACGCAGCCAGAGCTCGCCGCGTTCAAGGCCGAGGTGCAGCGCGTTGTCGACTCGGGCGTGCCCGCGCAGCCCACCGGCGGAGGCAACACGCGCGGCGGCATGCGCCCTCTCAATCGGCAGCAGATCGATTGAGATCGATTGAGATCGATCGCAGATCGATTGAGATCGATCGCAGATCGATCGAGATCGATCGCAGATCGATGGATCTCACCGGTCGAGCTCTCGGCGCGACGCGTGAAAGCGGCTGAGATCGATTGAGATCGATTGCAGATCGATGGATCTCACCGGTCGAGCTCTCGGCGCGACGCGTGAAAGCGGGTCAGCACGACGCGCCGTCGCGGGGGCACGGATGCGCTCCCCGCGCTATTGGCTGCGTGGGGGAAGTGGGGAAGTGGGGGGGATGTGACAGCAGCCCGGAGGCGCCGGGCCGAGGCGCCCGAGGCGGCGGAGCTCAAGGAGCGTCTTCAGTGGGACTATGGCGCGGGGAATGGGGCATGCATCAGGGCGGGGGCGTGCTCGCAGATAGGCTGCGGTGGTGTGGGTACAGTAGAGCGCACGAGACACAGACAGCCAGGGAGGTATGGCTGGCCAGGGGCGGCCAGGCGGCCTTGTCATCGGTCATGGTCTGGCGGAGGCGCCGGCGTTCGGTTCAGCGGTTCGGTTCCGCTGACCGGTGAGGTCTGGCTGTCCGAAAAAATCGGTCATCCTAATCGCCATGGTTGTGACCGAAACGCGAAAGAAGCCGACTCGTTCCGCGTGGCGTCCGGTCGTACCACGCGTACGGGTACGCGTGGACCGTGGTCGGCGGACGTGCGACCTGTCTCGTCGTCGCCTCACCACGCTCCACGGTAACGACTAACGTCGACGGTAGACCTAAAAATTTAAACTACCTGCTCCTACCTCCTACCGGCGGGCTACGCATACACGAAGCACGAACACGCGCTACACGTCGACCGATATGTGTGTACGCGAACCGCGCCCGGAAGACCCGCTCCGGCAGCCACCCCGGCACCCGCGCACCGCGGGGCGCGACCTCGCCGTACCGCAACGCAGAACGCTGTACCGAGTACCGCCGCGCCGTCGCTCCGATCCGGATACACCTAGGATACACCTCAGGATACACCTGTCTAACTGTCCGATACACCTGTAGCTGTACGCCTGTCCACACGAGACACGACGAGACCGGCACGCAACCGAACGAACACCCACAACCTTAACAACCGACGAGTGGACCGTAAGACCGTATGACATCGGGCCCGACCGGCCGTACACCATTTCGGCGAAGCGTACTCGACCCCGACACCTGTCTGCCTGTGTACCTAGCCCTCCACGTCGGCCGCCGTGCGTCCTCGTGGGTCCAACGCGGCCTCCGATGACTCCGAGATGGACTCCGAGATTGACTCCGAGATTCCCCCCGACCGCCGTGCGGGGCCTCGTGCAAACGACGCGGCCTCCGTGCGCATCCATTGGGTCCACACGTACCTGAAGAAAGAGGCCATCAGATCTCCTCAGCGGCCATCAACCATCAATGTGGAGGCAATCAGTGTGGCAACATCGATTGGGTCCACACGTACTGCATGCGGTGCCAGCGCGAGCTGCGCATCCACCTGAGCACGACGGCGCGCAGCCGTGTCCTTGGGTACGCCTCTGCGGCGACTTCGGCCTTGGGGACTGTCGCCCCAGACGGCTGACCTCCCGATGCTGAGGCGGAGGCGGCAGTGCTCGAGCCGAGCTCGAGTTGAAGGCGCCGCAGCCGCTGACGTTGGCGGCTGCACAGGCGGTTGCCCCCACTCGTCTTGTTTGTCGAGCTCACCAAGCCGGCGCACGATTCGCCCTCGGATCGCGTCGCCCCCCCCCCAGCGATCCCGAGCGCGCTGCGCTTGTGCCAAATGATCTGGGCGTAGAGGTCCTGACGCTCAGCGTGCACAGATGCGAGTAGCGTGCTCTCGAGCTGCTCGAGCAGACTGAGGGCGGCGACCGCCGCGGCGCACGTGAGCCCAGCATCGGGGCCCATCATCGCCCGACTTTGTACGCTGCTGACGACACGCGAAAGCATGAGCACTGCCGGGTCGATCTCCTGGTCAAAAGGTGGTGATGGCGGTGAACATGTCGGTGAAGCCGGCATGGAGTACGCTGGAGGAGCCTGCCCGGGGATGTAAGCTGAGGACGACTGCTCGTCCCAACTGCCTGCGGAGCTGCTGTGGGTCTCCACACCTCGGTCGGGCCGTCTCAACATCACGACGGAGACGCGAGTCTCTGCGCCCATACATGGGTCGACAGGTCTGCAACTGGAGTCACAGAACAATCCGAAGAAGGAATCGGAGTTTTCTGGAGATCAGATCTTCCATCTCTCTTAGAACTCTCCTCCTAAGTCCAGAGGCTCCGCTCGCCCGAAAAAACCCCGATTTATGTTCGCTACCCGACGGCGCGACAAAGCGAGAACTATGAACCCTCCTCGCCCGGCCTCACGCTATAGTGTGCTCGTGTGGGCGCGCCCCACACTTCTTCGAGGTGTGGCCGCGACATAACTGTCACTGACTGTGTCGTGTGTGAGTGTAATTTCTGATGACTGGATCGTACAAGATGGGGACGTGTGTTAACAAGAAAGGCGCCGCAGTATAGACCAGCGGTGCGGCGCAAATCAACGAACCTCACCCTCCTCAACACTTGATCCTCCTTAGTTTCCGCGGTGTCGCGAATGTTAACAGCCCTGTTCACACGGCGCAAATCCTGGAGGCATTGATGCCCTATCACGCAACGCGGCAGCCACCACGTGACCACCACCACCACCACCGTCACGGTCCGCCATCCTCAACAACCACCTCGCCCTTCTCCTCGACGGCCAGCTCATGCTCCTGGGCCAGCGGCTGCTGCGCGCGCCATCCCATCTCGTGTCGTGACACGTCGCACCTACGCTTTGCGCCGAGCTGTGAAGGTGGTGGGCCGTGCGGCTGCGCAGGCAAGCCCGTGTACACGCGGCCCGGCCGCACCGGTTCCAAGTCGACGACGACGTACCTGCACGATGTGAGCTCCTGCGCGCAATGGGGCGCCTTCCACGACGTGCTGGCCAGCTCCCTGCCGCCACACCAACGCAAGGTGACCGTCCTGCGCGAGCCGTGCAGCCGCGCTCGGTCGCTGCTGCGGCATTGGCACGTCGAGTTTCCGAGCACGCACCCAGTGCAGCATGTGCGCACGCTCAGTCAGTTCGCCATCTTCGTGCGTGAGCACTGGGCGGACGTCACTCGGCGGCCGTGGTCGGAGGCCGACCCGTCACGCCATCACTACATTGTCGGCTGGCCGCAGGCGTGGTACGTGGACGCCTGCACACAGGTGCTCTGCTTCGAGCGGCTGGACGCCGACCTTCGCGGCTATTGCGTGGCCGAGCGGCTGGGTGCACCATGGAACTCGACCACGAGCGACGCCCGGCAAGGCGTCGAGACGTACGACGAGGGGTGCGCAGCGATCCGCGCACTCTACGCAGAGGACACACGACTTCACGAGCGTCACTGCCGCGCCACTGCACTCGTTCCGACTCCGGCGACGGCGACGGCATTGGAGTCTCGTCAATCTCGTCAATCTCGTCAGTCTCGTCGTACGCTCGGGCTCGCTGCGACCGCCGTCGCGCCCAACACGTCAATCTCGTCGATCTCGTCGATCTCGTCGATCTCGTCAATCTCGTCGATCTCGTCGATCTCGTCAATCTCGTCAATCTTGCCTGCGCCGGATGTGGCAGCTCCACCCGACGGCGCGGCGTGCCGCGGACGTGCGGCGCTGCTGCTGGTCGGCTTGATGGGCGCCCAAGGGGCGTCAACCGCCCACGCAGCCGCAACGGCACGGTTGCAGCGCGTCTCGCTGCCGGGCTCGCGCGTCTTCGCCGTTGGGGAGGCTCTAGAAGCTCCGGCGCTGCGTGCTTACTTGAGCCCGCTGCCGAGCGGCGCTCTCGGCGCTCTCGGTTTAGTCTCACCGGTGGCCCTGGAACGCCCAGCCTTCCTCCCGCCGAGCGCCGCGTTTGCGACCTTCCCGCCACCATCGCAGGTAACGTCGCGTACGCTCGCCGCCACCTCGCCTCGTCAATCTCGTCAATCTCGTCAGTCGTCGCATGCGCTCAACACAACGCCTGGACCACTGCCCTTGGGCAGCGAGAGTGGCGACACTCGAGAGGATCTCGCGAGGATCTCGGGCGGAGCTCGGGCGGAGCTCGGTATGATCTCGCGACACTTGGGAGGATCTCGGGAGGACCGCGGACGTGATGCGGGCCGTGCGCAGTGGCATAAGCTGCGCAGCGCTTGGACCCTAATGGAAGCGAGTGAGCGTGCTGAGGGCAGACGCCCCTTCGACATTGTGCTCAAGCTGCGTTTCGATGCCACGCCGCTCGGCACATTCCAGCCCTGCGCCAGCTTCAATGCGGCGGCGGCCGCCGGTGCTCTATTGTTGCATGCCGCCTCCGATAAGGTCTTTTGGGGCCCGCGTGCCGCAGTGGCCGTTGCCATCGAGCTCCACGAGGCCCTTGCACGGGGTAGCTTTGGTGGCGGCGGCGATGGCCTTGGAAGCACTCGTGTGAGCGTGCAGAGGCTGCTGCAACTGGCAGAGGGCGTACCCCCGTCTGCATGGTCCGACCGCAAGGGTCCGCGCCAGCATTACAACAAAGTCGCGATGCTGCCGTACCCCTTCGCCGCCACGGCCGCGGTCGCGGCCTCAGCACGGCGGCTGCCGCCTCAAGCGACGGACCCCCGGGCTCATACGCTACTGCACCTATACGCTGCACTCTCAATGGGGTGCACCTCACTCGGCGCGTACCGTGCGGACGTGAGCGAGCGCGGCAGCAGCAGCAGCCCAAGGCACGAGCCCGTGTTCACAGCACGCCTTCACAGCAGCAGCCCAAGGCACGAGCCCGTGTGCCCACCGGTCCCCACGATCCGGATGGTCAGTGGTGCGCGTGCAGGCGCTCCCACCTGCCTTGCATGCAAACGCTCACCATGGCGCCCTAGCTTCCCCACAGGTGCGCGTGCGAGCGCTCTCGATCGGACTGGCACCACCTTCGTGGCGGAGCGTGACTTTCTGATCTGGCTACTCCATCGGAACGTGACCGTGTGCGATCTAGGCGCGGGCACGAGCGAGCTGCTCTACAAGGGAGTGCCAACTCCACGCCCCTCGCTGCCCTGCCCCGCCCCGGCGCGTGTGCCCGAGCAACGGACGCCGCTCGACAGACCACGTACGAATGACGGCACGTTGTGGAGCGGCGCCACGCTCGGATGGCGTCGGCACGCGAGCAACGTGGCCTGAGTACGGTCGTTCGTGTCATGACGATTGTGCTTGCGGCCTCTTGTCCGCTGTCCGGCGGCGGTCCCGCAGGTCGAGGCGTGGCGTCGAACGAGACAGACCAAGACCGAAGACGCAAATTACCATGCCACACACGTCGATCCGATCCGTATGTTGAATGTTCAACCTATGAGGCCTGTCCTATACCTCGCCTCCGCAACACGTACCTCGTACGTGAACCCGCCGTCCGATACAATACGGTACGCCACCTGTCCACAAGACCACAACCAAGCCAACTGCCCGGCCCGGGCCGTGACCCATTTATAACCTATAACGAAGAACTCCGCCACCGCGAAACTCTCACGGCTCGTTCGTTGCTACGTCGTTCCATCGCGTTGACGTCGGTTCGCGTAAAGCCTGCCGAATCGATGTCAACTCGGAAGAGGCCACCTCCGGTCGCTTGCTCGGAGTCGTG
>ENA-UOXO01001001-UOXO01001001.1-mixed-culture-metagenome-genome-assembly--contig:-NODE-1001-length-20748-cov-45.628957_pt1 | contig 20748 bp, 26 predicted proteins | sample MGYA00238162_ERZ761640 | MGnify/ENA primary metagenome ERZ761640 (study PRJEB28914, sample SAMN08778297) | mixed culture metagenome | isolation source: Freshwater growth medium | place: USA...
GGGGGGGGGGGGGGGGGGGGGGGGGGGGGCGGGGGGGGGGGGGGGGGGGGGGGGCGTCAGCAACGGTGACGGCGACGGCCTCGGCGACGGCGACGGCCTTGGCCCTGGATGCGGCGGCGGCAGCTGGGGCGGGCGATGCGGCGGCGGGCGACGTGTCCTCAAGCTGCCGGGCACGCTTGGCGTTGCGCGTGGACGAATCCCGCGCTTCCCCACAGGACTCACGCGCTTCCCCGCTGCCCTCTTCTGCTGTGGACGTCTCAGCCTTAGCGCCCTTGGCCTTACCACCCTCGGCCTCACCGCCCTCGTCCATGCCGTCCGTCTCCCCTCGACCCCCTTGCCGGCGCTGCAGGCGCGCCGCGCGCACTGCCTGGGCCTCGGCGACGGACATCTCCATCGCAAGCTGACGAGCACAGGAGCAGAGGATGCTCAGTAGGAACTCCATGCAATCAACGACCATCAAGGGCCATCAATGGCCATCAAGGGCACTCGCCTTGAGCATCATCTGCTCTTCCCCACTCGCGCCCGCCGCCGCCGCGGTCGTCCAAGAGCTAATGTTGGCCGCGCGCCGTCTTGGGCGCATGGGTGGGGCTGCGGCTGTCCCCCCACCGTCACCGCCACCGTCGCCCCCCCCACCCTTACCGCCTGCACCGCCCCAGCCCCGGCTGCCACGCACGAGCTCACGGGCCGCCGAGACGTTCGCGTGCAGCCGGCTTTGCTCGAGAAGCATCAGGACAGCGCGCCCCACGTCCATTTGGTTCGCCTCGAGCGCCACCGCCGCTTGCTCCGCGCCAAACCCCATCGCCTCGATTTCCGTTATGGCCGCGGATCTCGCGGCGTCACCGCCACCGCTACTGCTGCTGCTGCCACCACCACCGCTGCTGCTGCCTCCACCACCGCTGCTGCTGCCTCTACCACCGCTGCTGCTGCTGCCTCTACCACCGCTGCTGCTGCCTCTACCACCGCTGCTGCTGCTGCCATTTGCACCCTCAGCGCCCTGGACGGCAGGTCTGGCGATAGCGGTGGGCTCGGCGGCGGCGGTGGCGCGCGGTGCGGCTGAGCCCGCGCCTGGCCCCTTCCGAGGCACCCCGCCATCTTTTCGGAGAGCGCCGGTCGCTCCTCGTCCGATCTCGAGTGCATCTCCGGTCGCTCCTCGTCCGATCTCGAGTGCAAGCTGCCTCTCGGCCATCTCCTTGGCGGCTTCGGCTGCGGCCATCAGGTCGGCCGCTCGCTGAGCGGCCTCGGTGGCCTCCCTCTCCGCCTCGATGGACGCGGCCTCGGCCGCCTCGGCCGCCGCCGCCGCCATCACCGCCTCCGCCGCCGCCAGCGCCACAAATTTCGGATGCTTGCGAGCGTTGCCTCTGCCTGCCGCCAAATTAGGCAATGACAGTGCCATATTAGGCAAGGACAGTGCCATATCATTATACGGCACGGCCGTGCCTGCGCCCGGCTCGGCGCCCGCTGCGGCCACCGCCACCGCAGCATCGTTAGCATCGGCAGTATCCGGGGCGGACAAGGCCGCCGATGTCGCCGCTGCCCTTGCTTTGGCGGCGGCCGCCGCGCCTTTCACAGAGCCTCGACGTGCTCTGCCCGCCGCATTGGGAACCGACTGCGCCGCCCCACCCTTGGGGTTCGTCATCTCTCTTGGACTAGCTTCCTTATTGGGACTACCTTCCTCGACCTTGAGGCCACCGGCGCCGCTGCCGGCGCCGCTGCCGACGGCGCTGCCGGCGGCGCTCCGGCGTGTAGGCTGACCCTCGGCGGCCTTTGGGATGAGTTCGTGCCGCTTCAAGTCACCAAAGAGGACATAGGGGCCCGGCGGCATGCGATTGAACAGGCATTGCCACACGGGCGGACCTCGACGTCCAGAGCCCTCCTCCGCTGCCTCCACCTCCTCCTCCTCGTCCTCGTCCTCCTCCTCGTCCTCGTCCTCGTCCTCCTCGTCCTCGTCCTCGTCTCCACCCACATCTTCATGGTGCGATCTCCTCCGCTTGCCGCGCTGGGCGCTCAAGGCGGCCGCGGAGGCGGCGGGCGCGCTGCCCAGGGAAGCAGAGACTGGGGACGGGGCTGGGGCGAGCGCCGCCAGCGCCGCCAGCGCCGCCAGCGGCCTGTGCGCCGGCGGCGGCGGCGGCGCGGGCGGCGGCGGCGGCTTGCCCGCCTCAATGTCGAGCAACGCTGCGATGCCGTCGGCCAAGCACACCTTGCTTCCACGTAGCGTCCACAACTGATGAGACTTGGCAGCCTCCCGAGTCAGGCAGTCCCGTGCCGCCCCGCGAGCACGATCCCACTGTGGCCACTCCGCTTGCACGGTGTCGACGATGAGCTCACGCGCGACGGCGCCGCTAGGGCCGCCGAGGGTGTGCGTCGCGCGCACGATGAAGCCGCGCACGCTGTCGCGCGGTGGGATCTGGGAGGCGGCACTCGGGTGCCCAAACATTTGGGTGCCGCCTCTCGATAGCGTGTGGGGGGGGGGAGGCGCCGACTCGTATTGGGCACCCGAGTCGGCGCCGTGTTGGGCGTCCGCGTTGGCGCCGTATTGGGCACACGAGCCAGCGCTGGCTTCCTCGGTCGCGCAAGTGAAGGTGGCGGCGGCGGTCGACAATGCTCCCGAGGTCGCGGCGCCGTCGTGGGCAGAGGTGCGTAGCGTCAGACCGGCGCTGTCGTGGGCATTGGAGGTGACAGGGCCCTTGCGCACACGGCGCTGTGCGGGGGAGCGCCGGCCGCTCGGCTTACCGGTGCCGTTGCCACCCTTGCGCGCGCCGCCGGCGCCGCCGCTGCCGCCACTGCCGCCATCCTCATCCGCCTCGTCGTCGTCGTCGCCCGCCCCGTCGCCTGAGACGGCGCCCGCGACGGCGCCCGCGACGGCGCCCGCGACGGCGCCCGCGCTCGGACCGCCGCTACTGCCGCCCATACGGCGCCCGACACGGCGCCCCGCGCCCTTGGTTCCAATAGAACGCCAGTCAGCCTCGCCGCTCTCATCGTCAGATGCCTCCCCGCACGCTCCCGGCGTCCACCCCATCTCAAACCGGCGCATGTCGATGACGCACACGTCGTCCCCGCCAATGGCGCAGCAGCATCGCGTGGCCGCGTGCCCAAACGGCAACCAGAGCGGCAGCGCAAAGTTGGTCGACTCGGCGCAGTTGAGCCCCAAGTTGAAGCCGAAGTGGTAGGCCTGGGGCAGCTCGATCACAGCAAGGTTGTGCGCTCACAATCAAGGGCCATCGACGGAGAGCAAGCGCAATCAAGAGCCATCAAGGGAGATCCCACCTTGGGAAGCGTGATCACAAACTCGCCCGCGTACTGGCGCAGTGTCGAGCACCGAACTCCATTCTGCGCGAAGACGCCCGGCGCGATGAGGGTCGTCTTGTGCCGCAGGAATTCAGCGCACTTGGCGTGCTCGTCGGGCATGAGCTGCGCGCCGAGATCGAGCGAGATCGATCAGAGGGACCAAAAGACGAGACTTGAGGGCGCCATCAAGGGGTCATCAAGGGCCATCACGAGAGCTCGTCGGAGATCTCGCAGCGAGATCACGGGAGCTCGTCGGAGATCTCACCTGGGCGGCGAGCAGCTCGATCATCGTGGCGCACGTGGACGAGGCGCCGTACCACTGCTTGGGGGCACCGTAGTGCAGCTGCGGGTGCGCGCACGATCGAGTGCACCGAGTGCACCGAGAGCACCGAGCAAGGGTTAGGGGCAGCGGCCGCAGCAAAGCAACAGCAGATCAGCAGCAGCAGCAGGAGCAGCAGCGGCAGTGCAATCAAGGCCAATCAAGGCCAATCACACGCAATCGAGGCCAATCAACGGGCGCACATAGTTGATCGAGAGCAGGTCCATATCCTCATCAAGGCCAATCAAGGCCCATCACACGCAATCAACGGGCGCACATAGTTGATCGAGAGCAGGTCCATATCCTCGACATGCAAGCCGAAGAGGGCGCGGTACGCGCCAAAGTAGAGCATGGGTGTGTTGATGCCGTTCATCGGCTTGGAGATTGCGCCGTCGCCGCGCCGGAGCAGGTCCGGAAGGTTGTTCAGGTTCCACGGCTTCACGTCAGGAGCAAAGCGCGTGCCGTCGAGGTCGGCGCCGTACAGCGCAGGGCGTGCGAAGGCAAGCTCGGCCCAAAACTTGTCTTCGAGGTCGTCGAGCGTGTGCTCGTTGCGCACCTGCTCGCGCGACGCGTACGCCGTCGACTCGCGCTCGAAGCGCTCGAAGCTCATCGCCGGCCGCGTCTCGTGCATCAGCGCGTAGAGGCCCGATGCGTTGCCAGACGGCACAACGTGCTGCGCGATGGCGCCCGCGAGCCTGTACGTGGGCGGCGGCGGCACCTGCGGCGGACCCTGCCAGCTCTGCGGCGGCACAATCTTCGCGATGCCGCTCGGCCCGATCTGGCTGGCGATGGACGTCACATACGCCGCAAAGTTGGAGAACTCGTCGTCAGTAGGATGGAAGATGGGAGCGGCGAATGCCTCGCCGCCGCGCAATCCGACCGGACGCCACCGAGGGCGCAGCTCACGGTCCGACTCCTGCGGCTCCGCCATCGCGCGAGGCGCGCAACGCGTCGATGAGATGGGTCCGCTTTCCCGAGCGCGTGTCCGACACGCGAATGCTGATCCGAGTCTCGCGTCTCACGCAACTTCCGCGACTTATCGTTACAGTTACAGAACTTGTACCCCTTCCCAAGTTTGCCAAAGCATGCCACAGAACCTAGCCAATCAAAGGTACATGTACGCCAAGGCACCTCCACCGCTGGCTCAGAGAGCACACTCCAGCGGGTTCCACTGAGACTGGGAGCGTGTGTCGTTCATGTGGTCAACAGAATTCCCGCGGCGCTGGTGGTGGCTGGATAGTGTTGTCACCCCTTGTCCCACCCGTTAACAACTGTCCATTAAACTCAGCACAACCAGCATGCATTTCTCTCCTGGCTGTTACAGAACTTTCGTTTGTGGCCGCTATAAGGCGCATGCCGAGAGCTCGGCTGCCGACCTCAACGTTGGTCGCCGCGCTGCTCGAGCAGAAGAACACCAAGAGGAGGATCCTGCGGATCCTGACGCACAAGTACCACGATCCAACGGAGCAGATCTCGCGCGATGCCTTCGCCGAGCTCGTCGCCAATGCCCTCGCCGAGGACTGCGCCTTTAGCCACGACGAGCTGATCGCCGCCGCCCGAGACGTCTTTGACACCAAGATCTTGGCTTCAAAGACGCTCGCAGTGAGCCCCCGCGACTCGGTGAGCGCACGAGAGATCCTCTCCCTCTATCGCTTCGGGTTCACTGCGGCAGCGGGCCTGCCCGAGCCCATCGGGCTGCCGCAGAGCGTTAGCGTTCAGAGAATCGAGCTCGTGACGTCTCTGCGCGATGCGGCACGCATCTACGAGCGCGGAGGGCTGATGTCGCCGCGCATCGCACGCAGCCACGGCGATGCCGCCCTCTCTCCTAGCGCCGACGCGCCCTCTCCCCTCGCGCTCATCACGGCGCTGCCAACCGAAGCCGACGGCCTGGTTGGCCCTTACGATCGTAACGGCCTGGTTGGCCGTTACGATGGGCTCAACGCGAAGACCAAAGTCGGCAGCGCCGAAGAGGAAGGCGGCGCGCCGGTCGACGGTGCGGCGGGGCGTCGCTCGCCGTCGGGCCCGCCCTCGACTGAGACGCTGCTGCGGCTGGTCCAGGCGCGTCTGCGCACACAAGCCGCCCGGCTACGCGTGAAGCTCGAGAAGCTCTCAATCGACCGACACGGCGCGGCTCCCATCGACGAGATGATTCGAACCGTTCGGGAGATTGGATCTCGCGCGCACCCGCCGCTGCTGGTCGTGGGGGCGGCAGAGGCAGCGCTGCGTGAGCTCGCATGGAGCGTGGGCGATGGGCGCCGAGATGGGCGCGGGGCGGCAGAGGAGTGGGGCGAGCAGGACGCGGATGTGGGCGATGGTGACGAGGTGGAGCAAGGCGAGAATGTGACGCTGACGGGTGGAGTGAAGAAGGAGGCAACTGACGATGAGGGGATGCGTGGCGAGGAGGACGGCAGCAGTGGTGGCGATGACGTCGGCGGCAACGAGGCTCCGCAGCGGGTGCATTTGCTACCCTCGCTTCCTGATTTGGCAACGCGGCGGGTGCATGTTCGCCGTTTCGCCGCGGCGCTGTGGACAGTCCCCGGTCACCAACCGCCAAGCTTACCGCCGTTACCCGTGCCCAAGGGCGGTGCGATCACTTCTGGGAGCGCCGTGGTAAGCACTTGCATGCAGATCTCTTCTGGGATCGCCGGCCTCCGGCACAGCGCCAGCAGCCCGGCCGTCGCTAGCCTGCGGGCACCGGCCCGGGCCATTCGTCGGAAGTCGCTACCTAATTTGGCACTGCCATCACTACCTAATATGGAACAACCCTTTCCTCGGAAGCCGGAAGCCGCCGCCGCCGCCCAGGGCGGAGCAAGGAAGCCGATCACGCAATACGAGATCATGATCGGCACCGCGAGTGGCAGACGGCACGGCGGCGGCGGCGGCTGGGGCGATGGCGGCGGCAGCGTCGTCGTCGTTGTTGGCGGCGGCGATGACGGTTGTCTTCCTCCGATGAAGACTCCGGGCTCCAGCACCGCGTCCTCCCTGACAAAACCCCGCGCTGCTGTCGATACATCCGCGCTGCCCAGCTTATCGCCCTCCTCCTCCGCCGCCGCCGTCGCCGCGGCCTCCCCGGGGCTCAACGCGTTTGGAAGCGTCACGCGTAGTGCGATGCCGAAGGCGACGCCCCTAGTAGGCGCCGATGCAGCAGGCGAGGAGTTTCGTCAACCATGTGATGCGGATGTTGCAAGGAGGTCGAATGTGCGCCGTCACCTGCAGCAAGGCATCTCGTTAGCTGGGAGCAACGCGATGCTCCTCAAGCTTCGCACCAGGGTCCGCGAATGGTCATTGCATGCCGTCAGCCAGGTGCAGGTGCAGCAGGTGCAGCAGGTGCAGCAGGTGCAGCAGCGACAGCTGCAGCAAAACGCAGCAAAGCGCGCGGCAGACGCGCAGGCGGTCGGTCCTATAAGCGTGACCGCGTACTTGGATGAGGTCTTCCATCAGGTCGCCGGCGACGACGATCTTGCCGCCGAAGCCGCCGCCGATGCAGCGGCAGCCAAAGCAGCCGCCAAGACAGCCGCACGAAAAGCGGCGCGCGGCAGACGGCCGGGGATCTTGGGAGATTTCGATCTGGACGAAGAGCCAGGTGCTCCGCCGATTGTCGACCAGGTGAGTGAGGCATGACCACTGACGACCACTGATGGCCACTTAATGACCACTGATGACCACTGATGACCACTGATGACCACTGATGACCACTTGATGACCACTGATGATCACTGATGACCACTGATGACCACTGACGACCACTGATGGCCACTTAATGACCACTGATGATCACCGACACACCGAGCCTCATTGATGACCCCATTGAGAGGCGTAACGATCAACGCTCTGCCGATCGCCGAGCAGATCAAGAGGGCCCTGCAGCTGAACGCGACGAGAGTGATGGACCTGTTCCGAAGCTGGGATGAGAATGGCGACGGGCAGGTGTCATGCGCCGAGTTCCATCACGCGATGGCCGTCCTGGGACTCGAGGTGCCCGCAGAGAGCATCGACGAGCTGTTCGCCAGCTGGGATGCCGATGGCGGTGGCACGCTCGAGTTCTACGAGCTCTCCAAGATCCTGCGCGGCCCTGTCGCTGACCTCCCTACCAAGACAGCGCTCCCGGCCATCTCGGCCAAGGTACAGAAGACCTTCTCGCGCTTCGACGTGAATCACAACGGGTACCTCGAAATCCAGGAGCTGCGCAAGGCGCTCGAGCACCACGGCCTCGACTTAAGCACCGCCGAGGCCGGGCGCATCCTGAGCGTGTACGACGACAAGCCCAACGGCAAGCTGGACCTGAGCGAGTTTGCGCAGGTCATCCACGACCTGAGCGCCACTGCTTCCAAGGTCAAGCTGACCTTCTCGCGCTTCGATGCAAATGACAGCGGGTACCTCGAAATCCAGGAGCTGCGCAAGGCGCTCGAGCACCACGGCCTCGACTTAAGCACTGCCGAGGCCGGACGAATCATGAGCGTGTACGACGGCAATCCCAACGGCAAGCTGGACCTGAGCGAGTTTGCGCAGGTCATTCATGACCTGAGCGCCTCCCTACTGCACCCTACTGTGCAGCCGACGGCCAGCAAGGGGGCCACCCCACCCCCGACGGAGATTAATCGCAAGGCGTACCAACGGGCGATGGCCGAATTTGGGATGGATTTGGGCGCGGGCGAGGAAGGTGAGGCTGATGATGACCTCTGATGACCGCTGATGACCCCTGATGGCCGAATTTGGGATGGATTTGGGCGCTGGCGAGGAAGGTGAGGCTGATGATGACCACACTGATAATGACCCCTGATTGTTCCGTGGCTTGCATGCTGATTGAAGCTGATGGGCTCCCTCATCAGGCGAGGTCCTTTTCCAAGCCCTGGACGTCAAGGGGGAGGGTACGATCTCCATGAGTGATCTCCAGGCCGCGATCAAGTTCATCCTAGATCCACGGCACGAGACGGACCCGACAGGTCTGCTTCCACTGATGACCGCTGATGACCGCTTATGGCCACTGATGACCACTGATGACCTCTGACGATCCTCGGCACGAGGCAGACCCGTCCGGTCTTCTTCCACAGCTTGACCTCGAGGCCATTGCCTGCTGATGACTGCATGATGACTGCATGCTGATTTCATGATGACTGCATGACGACTGAAAGCTGACTGCATGAGGATTGCCTCCCTGATCAGGTCTGCTCCGCGACTCGGCCTCGCTGCCCGCTGGCCTCCTTAAGCTCTTCCAAATCGAGCACCGGTCCACGCTGGCCAATCCCTCGCCGACTTCGGCCAAGACGAAGACCTCGGCCAAGAAATCGGCCAATCCCACCGAACAGCTCCGGGCATCCCTCGTGGCGAGGGGGGAACGGGTGGTGGGCCTGTTCCGGCGGTGGGATCTCAACGGCGATGGCATCATCTCGAAGGAGGAGGTGATCTGCAACATGATTGCGCCGGATTGCTCCACATCATCAGAGGCGAATAGTTCTCATGAGAGGCTTCTTCCCATCCCCCCCCCCCCTCACCCACCCCCTCCTTTTGGGCGCGGTGCGCACAGTTCCGGGCGGCTCTTCCCGAGCTCGGCCTGATCTCGATCTTGGTCGGCCAGGCGGACGATCTTTTTGATCAATTCGACACGGACAGCTCGGGCGAAATCTCCTTCCACGAGCTCCATGCGATGCTTCGCAAGCCACCCCCCGCCGTGCGCCAGCCGCCGGCCCGTCGCGTGCAGATTGCCATCCTCGAAATCGAGCCGCTTCGCGAGCAGACGCGACGCAAGCTGCTCGAGATGAACATGCGCGCGACCATGCAGGACAACCTGCTGACCTGATAGTATGAAGGGCACGGATATGGTACCACGTGTTGACATACACCTTCAGTTCAAGCATTCTCCGACTTGACTTGAAGTTCGTGAAAACGGTTTGTCGATCTATTTGCGGAAAGACGAAACCCAGTTCGCAGCCATGCACCAGGCTCCTGGTGGACCGTGCGTCCTGCTGCCCTTCGCACAGCGGGTCGCACTCCTCATCCTATGCCCGCTCGAATTCATCAACTCCAAACTCTGGTCGGCTAGTCCCTTACTCGAGGCACTTTTCGGCGAGAAAATGAGCGAGCACGATGCAGGCCGACGCATCCTGTCTCCGACACGTGCGACCCGCCTTGCTGGTGCACTAGGCTGGTCGTCGAAGGCGGGTGTGCGGTGCGTGACGTTTAATGTTCAAGAAGCTGAGCACGTGAGCAGGCGTTGCGAACGCGCAACTGCACCGAGCACAGCTGGCGCGGCCACTGTTGCGGAGCGCGTGCTGCGCACGAACGCGGCCACGTTTTCGGGCGCGCTGCTGGGCGAGGACGATGTGGACGTGCTCGAATTCATGCGTGGCTGCCGCGAGTTCCGCGACACGATCTTGGTGCGGCTCGGCTCATTCAGTCGGCCCGCGGCCAAGCAGGTGACCGACAACCTTGCCAAGATCGAGGCCACTTACGCCCTGAACCCTCGACGCTTCGGCTCGATGCATGCGCTGCTCGAGATGGAGGCGCGCTCGCAGATGCATGCGCGCATGCGCACGAGAGGCCTCGCCGACCCGTCCGCCGCAATGGGTCTTCTTTGGGCGCGCCGCGGCCTCCAATATTGGATTTGTCTATTCAGGCCGCTGCTAGAGGCCGGGCTGGACGGGAGGACTGCCCGTCTGCCCAATCATGAGGACGCGAAGGCCGCGCATGGGGAGAGCCTTGGGCCGTATACAGGGTGATCGCCTCGGATAGCTTCGGATAGCTTCGGATTGCCTCGGCGTGCCTCGGATTTCCGCCGATTGGCTTCCTGTGATGGCCCCGGATTGCGCCGCTCGGATCGCATGATCAACTGATCAACAGGACGACGATGCACATGCTGAGGGTAGATGCCGATTGCCTCCCTCATCAGGTGGATGATGAACAACATCACGACGATGGCGACGCGCTTGACACCCAATGGCCACGGTCTCTCGCGCCTCGCCCCGGGACACAACGAGCTGCTCGAGGACATGCGGATTTGGTCCGAATGCATAAGTTTGGTGCTTGCGCGGGCGCGGCGACTACACGAGGCGCTCGGTTTAGAGGATCAGACGAAGACCATTTGACGGTTTAAACGCGGAAGGGGGCTCCGAAACATGCCGAAACTCAAATGCCCATCCGTGGGCGCTTTTGGGCTTTCGTGATAAGTGTGAGACTGTGTGACCCACCTCCTCCTGTGGTGAAGAAGAGATAGACGACATAGTGTTGTCCTTTGACAGAAGAGGGGTAAGTTGACAAACCCGCGCAGCACTACAATAGTACTCGCGGCGCTTTGCACCGCACCGGTACGACGCGACACATACACACAAAGGTCTAGCGGTACTGTACGAAACAGTTCGAGAAACAGTACAGTAAATCGACACCGGCTAGAGCTAGAGAGGGAGGGGGCGCGGGGCGCTCGCTTTTCGGCACATCGGCAGGCACTGTCGGCATTCACTGTCGGCCGATACGCGAGGTCAGTCACGGTTTTCATGATCGGTCTGCGAGGCCGACCAGCCAGAGCCGTCGTCGTGGGCCTTGCAGCTCGTGGCTGCAGCAGCATGGCCGCGCATGCGGGTGCCAGCCCGCACTGGGAGCAGCTATGGACGCAGAACGGAGGTCTCCCACAGGGCTCTCGCTTCGACGTTGCGGGCGTGTCGCTGCCGCTGACCGCCGAGCTTGCGAGGCGGTCCCTGGTCTCACGCGCAGGCATGACTGCATTCGTGCCCGGCTGCGGCCGTGCGTATGACGCGCTGGCTCTCGCTGAGCACGGCTTCGGCTCCATCGTCGCACTCGATCTCTCGCCGACGGCGTGTGAGGCGGCTCGGGAGGAAATTGCCAGGTCGAGCTCGTCGGCAGCCATCAAAGCGCGCGTGGCCGTCGAATGTGGCGACTTCTTCGAGATGCCGAGCCGACGATTCGACTTCATTTGGGACTGCACCTTCCTGTGCGCTCTCGAGCCTGCCGTGCGAGAGCGCTGGGCTCAGCAGATGAGCCAGCTGCAAGCTGCTCACGTGCATCTTCCCGATCGGCGCTCGTGAGGGCGGCCCGCCGTTTGCCCTGTCGGTCGAGCTCGTGCGCTCACTCTTGGAGCTCGCCGGGTTCGAGGCGACGCTCGTGCAGGACCAGCTGCCGCTCGAGGTGCAGCATCGCCGACCGGCCGATCCCATCGAGAGTGTGCGCTCGAGAGGCACCGCGCTCGTCTCGTGGCGGCTGCGGCGGAAGGCGCCTGTCTCAAGATAGCACCTGGTGTACTCAGCCAGGGATGATGGCGGTGGCAGGCTGGGCAAACGCGTTCGCGCGGCGGCAGGGCCCCACCCACCTCTGCATCACGATTGTCCTCTGGCCTCTGGCCGTGGCATCCGCACTGATGCGTGGAGAGCCGCGTTGACGAGGCGCGATTGGTTTGGGACCGGTGAGGGTCTTGGGTCCGCGGCCGCCCTTGTGGCAGGTACGCGTGTCGGTCGTTCTCTGTGTCTGTGTCTGCGTCCACACGTTCCCACCCGAAGATGACGTGTACCGGTGTGTGGGCCTCCAGGGGCTTGCCGGTGCACCGAGGGCGGTGAGGGACGGAGGACGCAGCGCGGCCGTGGGGGGTTCCCCGCGGCCGCCTCGGCACGGCAGTGCTTGTGGGCACGTACGTATTGCGATGCAGCCGTCGCGTGGGCGATAGATCGGCGCCGGCTCGCAGGGAGCGCGGCACGCTCGCTCCAGCAACGTTTAACGGATCGGTAAGTGTTTTAGGAATGAACACTCTCAGCTACTAAACCAGTCAACAACGTGTCAACGACCCAGTCACCCACTCTCATCGCTTGGGCTTATTACTTGGAGATCCTTTGGGCGGAAGACTGGACGACGCTGCTCCTGGACCAACGCCGCCCCCAACGACCACCGCCTTGCCGCCGCTCTTGGCCTTTGCCTCAGTGCCCACAGCCTTGTTCGCGGCCATGTTCGCTGCCTTGACCTTGGCAGCTTCCGCCTCGGCTCGCTCGATGATGGCCGCACGTCGGGCGGCCGCCTCCTTCGCCGCCGCCTTCGTTTCCGCCGCCCTCCGAGCCTCGGCCGCCTTGGCTGCGGCGACTTCCTCCCGGGTCGGTCGCTTCGCCTTCGGCGCAATCTCCGGCGCAATCTCCGACGCCTCCTCCTCCTCCAGTGTCCACTCCGCTGGCTCTTCCTCGGCCGCTCCGGCGTCGACATCGGACGACACGGTAATGAGCTCTGTCATCACCAACTTCATCGACGACTCGTCCACCTTGAGTGGAACACGTAGCGCGATGACGTTGACGAGTTCGCCACCCCCCTTCCCATCAAGCACAGGTACTCGTAGCTCCACGGACAGCTCCCTCACCGCCGCCGCCGCTTCTTCTGATGCACCCCCTCCCTTGAATCCCTTCCCGCGCCGAGCTGGTGCCACGTGTGGAATCAAGCTGCCGCCGATGGACCGCGGTGATGCCCATTTGTCCTCTGCCCTGGATTTGTCCTCTCCCCTTTGCTCCCGAACCTTGTCCCGAGCCAGCTCCCGAATCTTGTCCCGAGCCTCTCCCATACTCTCCCAGTGCGCTGGTGAGGCCAGCCACCTTCTCCTCGAGGACACTCACCCGCGCGCGCCACTGATGACGCTCCTCATCCATGCGTGCAGCCGACTCCTCGGCGTCCAGCGCCCGGCGCTCTGCCGCCTCAAGCTGCGTGCGCATCTGATGGGCGAGGCGTGCGTGCTCGCGCAGCAGGCCGAGGTGCCGGCGTTCGAGCTCGTCCGCGTTCTGCTTGTGACGCTCCGCTTCCGCGCGGCTTCCGTGCTCCTCCAGCCGATGCCTACTCAGCACGGCGACCTGCGACTGCGCGGCGTGCAGCCATGCGTGCAGCACGTTGGAGTCCGCCTCGTTCTGCATCGCCCAGGATTCCTGGTCGCTGGTCGCCATCGCCTCTGATTGTATGGCCGGCAATTCCGGCGTTGGTTGATCCAGCAAGAAGCTCACCCCCTTCTCGGGCTGCGCTTCCTAGAGCGAGGGCTCAACCGGCGCAGTGAGTGCTTCAAGCTTGTCCCAGAGTTTGTGCGCGTGCGATGAGACGGCAGCCGTTGCGCCGGCCGAGAGGTGCCGTGACGACTTTGCCTTGGGCATGACTGCGAAGGACGTTCCCAAAAACAAAAAGTTTCACAAGAAGCATGCATGCGCAGCATGAAAAACTTCGATGCGATGGCTCAATCGCAAACGCCGCATTTTCCAAGTTTCGGTTTCGGCGTATCGCAACTATTTGGAGAAACTTCCGCATATGTTTTTCCGCAACTCAGCATGGCTGAGGCTTCCACTGCCCCATCTCCAGTGACCCCGACTAGGTCGCCGAAGTTGAGCATGAAGGGCGCGGAGTTTCAGGCACAGCTGCGCGCCGTCTTTAATGAATTTGACGCGGACGGCTCGGGCTCTGTGGACACCGCTGAGATCCAGGCCATGACAGCAAAACTGGGCATGACCTTTTCGACGGAGGAGATCGAGGCGATGGTGCGCGACGCGGACACCAATGGCAACGGCGTGCTTGAGTTCGATGAGTTCGAGCAGGTGATCAAGGCACACTTGGGAAAGGGAGCGTCGGCCAACGGACTCGGTGCGTGCCGCAGCCGCAGTCGCGCATGCCGAAGCCGCAGTCGTGTACACCCGCGCCCTGCGATGTCCCCTCGCTCTGCGGGCTCACGTGCGAGGGTGTGCGCATGTGCCGACGGCCCGCGCAGGCTCCATCTTCGCCTCTCGCGCCAGTAGCATGTTCGGTGCGGCCTGGAGCAGCATCGTCAGCATAACTGATGCCTTCGAGTCCGAGCCGCTGAAGCTCCGACCGGGCATAGCCTACGAGAGGCCGCCCATGCAGTGGCCGCCTCCTGGGATGGAGAATAAACCTCGCGGTCCACCCAAGCCGCCGAGGCCCAAATCGCCGACGCCTGGTTCCGTGGAGGAGGCCGCGCTGGCGCCGCGGCCGCCCTCGCCGCCCGAGCTGCACGTGATCGCACACGTGGACGTGCATAAGAAGGAGCACACGCCCACGGCCGAGGAGATGCGCCTTCGTGCCCAAGCGTACAAACCGCCCAATAACCTTCTGAAGGGGGTGCCGAAGGCGAAATTCGACGACCAGTTCCAGGCGCGCACCTTCTTTTCGAATCAGCGTGTCTCGAGCGGCACTTCGAGGATCGACCCCGTGCAGGTATGAGGACCGAGCCGCGCCGCCGTACCGCGCCACAGTTGTTCACAGTTGTGGAGCTCCAGGAGCTTGGCTTCAGTCATGGCTTCTCTGATTATCTCAGCCGGTCTATCAACTATCATGGACTATCAGACAGTCCCCAGGAGGAATGTACAATGTTACTCTGTGTGTGTCCCACCGCAGACCGCACCCGTTGTGCGCTTTGCGAGGTCAGAGACGTTCCAGTATGAGAGCCGTTCGTGTGTGCAACACGTTCAGTACCTTGCATCGTGAACTCAGGAACGAGACGAACACCCCCGGGGTTTTTTGGACGAGGACGAAACGGCGAGAAAGCCGATTGGAAACACCTCCGATCCGCGGCCGTTGCAGGACGTCGCCAACGGCTCATCACTTCGCCCGGACATGGACGACCTCGCTGTGGTGACCGCGCTGCAGGAGATGTCGAGTTCGCCTCATCGCATGATGGCGAAGCCCGTGTCCAGCAGGTGCTTCGATCTCAACAACCAGCGAGTGCGCGATTCGCTCTCGCGCATCGCGCGTCCCGCTGCCGAGAGCGCAGGGACGGAGTCACACATGACGACCTCAGCATCGGTCGACTCGAATGCGGTCTCCGAGACGGACACGAGCGACATATGGGCCGCTCCGACCGCTCAGCAGCACGACGGATCCGGCCGTCGCGGAGCCGCCGCCCCGAGCACGCGCGGCGGCTCTGTGGACTCTGGGGCCGGTGGAGCCGTGGCTACTGCCCTCGTCACGGTGCCCAGCCCAGGGAAGCTGCAGCGGTCCAGCGCCGAGCGCAAGCGCGGCCGGCAACAGGGTCGACGGGCCGGCAAGGCTGCAGAGGGCGCCTCGACCGTGACGGGCAGCGATGCCGGAGAGGACGAGAGCGGCGGCAGCGGTGACGAGCGGGAGAGGAAGCAGGCAGCGACGCTCGCAGCGGCGGTGGCCGCATCTCACGCGCTGATTGCTGCCGGTGGCGATGGTGGCGCCATGGCCGCGGCTGGCAAGGGCCTCGACGCATCGGAAGCTTTGGCAGAGGTGGACTGCGAATCAGACCACGGGACGGGAGAGAGTGGTGAAGACGGCAACGAGAGCACCTCGGCGGCAGCCAAGGCGCCGGGCGACGCGAAGGGGAAGCCGACGCGCCGCTCGTCGCAGCCTTGGACCGTTGAGGAAGACACAGCGCTGCACCACGCAGTCCTGCGCCTCGGTGCGAAGCGCTGGTCCGCTATCGCTACGGAGGTCAGTGCCACTCCGATTGCCGCTGATTGCCACCTGGTTCCCTCTGATTGCCGCTGATTGCCACCTGGTTCCCTCTGATTGCCGCTGATTGCCACCTGGTTCCCTCTGATTGCCGCTATCGCTACGGAGGTCAGTGCCACTGAGTGCCACTGATGACACCTGACGGAGCGATCGAATCACGCGCTGTGCTGGGCAGGTCGTCGGCCGCTCTGGCAAGCAGTGCCGTCTGCGATGGTGCAAACTTAATTGGACCCGGCCGTTCGTGATTGCAAGCTGATTGGAAACTGATTGGAAACTGATTGGATGCTGATTATGCTCTGAGGACCTTCCTCATCAGGTGCAACCAACTTGACCCAGCCATCCGGCACGACGCGTGGACAGAGCAAGAGGATACAATCATCTTACGAGCGTATGCGACGCTCGGATCTCGCTGGACGGAGATCGCGAAGCTCATGCCCGGGCGCACCGACAATTCGATCAAGAACCGTTGGAACGGTACTGATGACCACTGATGACCTCTGATGACCACTGATGACCTCTGATGACCACCCACAATTCGATCAAGAACCGTTGGAACGGTTCCCTCTTTCGTACCTGTGGGGAACCGGCACCCCGATCAAGGTGCTCACCACGGCGCCACGCTCCCCACAGGTACCCTCTTTCGCAAGCTGAGCACGGACCTGACCAGTGTGGGGAACCGCATCCCGATCAAAGCCGCCGCGCTCTGCCTCGCCGCCGACGTGGCCAACGACGCGTTTGCCGACGCGGGCGCGCTCAGCACGGCGCTGGTCCTGAGCCGCGGAGGAGATTCAGCGAGCTCCTCGACGTCCTTGGCGGACTCGGCAGAAATTGCTATCGCGGAGGTCGCGGCGCTCGAGTAGACGAAACTGGAGATTGCTATCTCGATCTCGGAGGTCGCGGCGCTCGAGTAGACGAAACTGGAGATTGCTATCTAGGAGGTCGCAGCGCTCGAGTAGACGAAACTGGAGATTGCTATCTCGGAGCTCGCGGCGCTCGAGTTTGACGAAACCCTTCTTTGGACGAGGCTCTATGCTGGTGGCGTGGCTGGTGGCCTGGACACAACCCTTCACACCTCTGGACGAAACCCTTCACATCTCGGAGCGCCGTGGTGGGCAGGTGGAGCCGCCGTGAGAGACGGGGGCTTATTATGGCCCATGACCAGGCGCGAGGCGGGAGGCCGGCTGGGCGCCATGGTGGGCGCCATCTATAGTGGGCCACTGGCACCTAATTTGGGCGGGCGGCGCCTAATTTGGGCGGGCGGCACCAAGTGAGATCGATGCATGCACTCGACGTGCGTGGAGAGAGAAGTGCACCGCGGCACCAACTGGGCGGTCTCTCTCTCTCGCGCGGCACGCCGGCTGTGGAGGTGGGCGTATCCCTTTTTCCCCACCACGTATAAATAGCCGCGCAGCTGAGAATACGAATGACATGAGGGTGAGGAGGAATACGAGAACACAAGGTGTTCAGGTGAATCTTGGCGCATGCATACGGGTACGTTTAAGTGTCAGTCTAATGGAAGTGCCGAATAGCGTTACGTTTTGTAAAAGGCTCACCACGACGCCGTGCTCGCATGCACGGCCTCGACGATGCGATCGCGCTGCCAGGCTGCAAGCGCCTCCTCATCGACGGCGGCAGCAACGACGGCGACAGCGTGCGCGCCTTCATATCCGGCCACTTCTTCGGTTGCGCGCTCAACGGGCCGGCGCGACTGTATTCTACGTCGTGGCAACGGCTACCAGTGCGTGAGCGGCGGCGGCGGATGGAACCGCTCTTATCGCCCGCAGAGTGGTGCGTCCGGAGCTTCGAGGCGAACGCGGCGCTGCTTCCGGCTTTGCGCGAGCAGGAGGCTGAGCATCGGCGAGCGGGCTACGACGTGCGCTTCATCGACGGGGCGCTCTCCAACGTGACGGCGCCACAGGCACCGCGCACGATCACGACGTTTGCGCGCAACAAGTGGGGCAGCATGGCGACGTATTTGCCATTCGCTGACATCTTTCCCAACTCGAACCCTCCCGTGCTCTCCACGCGCGTCGAGCGCGGTCCCAGCTTCGCCGTCGAGCAGATTCTCGAGCGCGCGGTGGCTCTCAACTCATCGAGCGTGCTCGCGCTGCGGCTCGACGTCGAGGGGGCTGAGGAGTGGTTGATGGAGTCGCTCTCGCGCCGTCCTGAGCTCGTGTGCGCGCTCTCGTACCTCTTCGTCGAGTTCCACCACCTACCTGGGCAGCGTGCGAATCTGACGCGTTGGGGCTTGCCCGAGGATCTGTACGAGATCGTCAAGGGGCGCGTGCATACGGCGATGGAGGAGCGGCCCGGGTGCAAGCTACAGGTCTACTGGCGCTCGTTTTGGGCCGCGTGCGGCGACAAGCAGCGCTTCGAGTGGCTGAGCGCGCCGCAGGTGACCATTGATGACCATCGATTGCCACATAGACTGCCATTGAAAGGCCACCGATTGCTAAGTGCCACTCGAAGCCAGCCTTTGATTTGCCTCCCCCTCATCTTCAGGTGACCGATCGGACGGTTGAGGAGCAGGCCGCCCTTGACAAGGAGCGCGCGAACAGGGGCCGACGCAGCCGCGGCCGGCGTGGCAAGCGGAAGCTACTCACAGAGATGTAGAGGTGATCTAATTCGGTCCTGGCTGCCGCTTTGGACGCCCCCCCGCCCTGAGGAACCATCATGTCTGATGTCGGCGGCCATACATGCATCTGTAGAGGTAATGTGCTTTCGGATAGCGTTGTACCAAACCGGTGCGTGTCATCTGCGTACTGTGTGCACGGAAAGGTCGTCACGAAGGTAACACACATTCACACTTCCACATTCACGAGTGTTTCACAGCCAAAGGCCAAATTCGTCACCAGAATGCCGAGCCGATCGCAACGCTTGACCATCCTGCTCTTGAGCTGGCTCGTCACCAGCACTGCTCAGATCCCTTCTCTGCCACCTCCTTCGCTGCCACCACCCCCTCAGTTGCCCCCCTCGCCGCCACCGCCCTCGCCCTCGCCGCCGCCGCCATCGTTACCGCCACCATCACCTCCACCACCGTCGCCATCACCGCCGCCACCATCGCCCTCGCCACCGCCGCCGTCGGTGCCGCCATCCCCGCCGCAGCCACCTAGAACTCCGCCGCCGCCCTCGCGGCCGCCGCCGCCGCCGCCAAAGCCGCCCGCTGTGCCGCCCTATCCGCCACCGGTGGACTTTGCCTATTTCTGCCCTCCGGACACGATCGATGTCGGTTACAACACGTCCCGGCTCGGCTACGAACCTTCGAGCGGCTTCGTGCGCGCGCTGCACAACTCGACGCGTGTCGGACGGATGGTCGGACTCCCGCCTGCGATGCTGCCCGTCACGGCGGCTCCCACCCATTACGGAGGGCTCGTGCCCCCTGTAAGCAACACGTCGTTTGCGAACCTGGCGCCCTACCTGGCGCCCAGTCTCACCTGCGAGTGGGGCAACATTGGCCTTCGCGTCAACTTGCATCTGCCTGATGATCGGTGAAGGCCACCGATGGCCTCCGATTGCGTCTGATTGCGTCTGATTGCCCTCCGATGGCGTCTGATTTCGTCTGATGGCGTCTGATGGCGTCTGATTGCGTCTGATTGCGTCTGATTGCCCTCCGATGGCGTCTGATTGCGTCTGATTGCGTCTGATTGCCCTCCGGTGGCCTCCGACTGGCCTCCGATTGCCACTGACTCTCATTGACCCGTACTTTGGCACCAACCAGGCTGTACGAGTTGTACGGGCGCTTGATCTGCGTCCCGTTGGTGACGGCGGACGGCGTACTGCGTATGCTCACCCTACAAATGCAGCCTGTCTCGACGACGACGCTGATGGTGCGCCACTGCTGATGATCACTGATGGCACCACTGCTGATGATCACTGATGGCGCTTGCTTGCATCCTGAGTGCTTCGGATGGTTGGCCTCATCAGGTGCGAACTGCCTTTTGCGAGCGCTGGCTGCCGCCGCCTATGGCGCCGCCGCCCTCGCCACCGCCCGAGCTGCGCCCCACGCGCTATCTCGCCATTGAGCTCCACTTCAGCCCGGGCGTTGTGCCGATCGAGTCGGCCAACCTGACGACCGCGCTCGCAACGGCGCTCCAAGTGCGCTCCTGACGGCCTCTGAGTGCCTTTTCGAGTGCCACGGAGACTGCCACTGATCGATCGCGCTCGCGACGGCGCCCCAGTCGGTCGTGCTCACGAGATTACGCGGCGTGTCACCCCCGACGTTCAACTCGACGGTGGACGTGAGCCTCTCGCAGCGCATCGGCGGCCAGACGCTCCTCTCGGGGCGTGTGGGGACTATGCCACCCGCGCCGTGGCCCTGGCTCACGCATGCTCTCCTCTATGCACTGCCCGGGTGCGTGGACAGCAGCACAAACTCGCAGGATTTCGTCGGGTACGTGCCCCTCTGCGTCGTGCGCACGCTCAGCCTCACACTGCTTGCCGCCAGGCCGCCGCCGCCGCCGCCGCCGAGCGCGGGCCGCCGCCGTGCCTCTGATGAGGGAGGTCATCAGCATGCGATGCGCATGCAATCAGCGCAACTGCCGGCGAGCCGCCGCCGTGCCTCCGTCGCTTTCCAGGAGGCCGCCGGCACTGGGGAATCAATTGCAATTGAGGACGCGAGTGCCATTGAGGGAATTGGGGCGGCAATTAAGGAATCGAGTGCAATTAAGGAATCGAGTGCAATTAAGGAATCGAGTGCAATT
>ENA-UOXO01001002-UOXO01001002.1-mixed-culture-metagenome-genome-assembly--contig:-NODE-1002-length-20746-cov-45.564690_pt1 | contig 20746 bp, 14 predicted proteins | sample MGYA00238162_ERZ761640 | MGnify/ENA primary metagenome ERZ761640 (study PRJEB28914, sample SAMN08778297) | mixed culture metagenome | isolation source: Freshwater growth medium | place: USA...
GACGCGAAGAAGGCCGCCGCCAAGAAGGCCGGGGGCGGCTCAAAGACGGTAGGCAAGAAGCCGACGAAGCAGACGAGCATGAACGCTTTCGTTGGCAAGAAGAAGGCGGCTGCAGTGGAGGAGGAGGAGGAGGAGGACGATGACGACGAGGCGCTTCTTGGCGGAGGCTTCAAGAAGCCACCTCCCTCCAAGGGCCCAAAGATCACAAGCGCCTTTGCCGAGAACTCTGAGTCAAAGCAGAAGGTTGACCGGCGCGTGGTGCCCAACGCACGGCTGCCAAAGTCGCTGGCAGATCAGTTGCCAGATGACTGGACCGCGCGACAGTACTCGTACGATAAGGAGAAGAATCTTGTTTGGATCTTCTCACACCCCATCCACGGCGAGTACCGATCGGTTGAACTCATGAAAAAGAAGCTGGAGAAGCTCGGGAAGTTGGCGGCTACAGAGGCCGGCAGCAGCAGCAGCACCGACTGCAGCAGCAAGCGCCGGCCGAGCGGCGGCGTTTCGGCCGAGGACGGCGACGGCGAGGAGAACGCGGCGCAGGAAGAGTCGAGCCGACGCACCAGCCTCGGTGGCGGCAGCGACGACCTGGCGGCGCTCCTCGGCAATAAGCGGAAGCGCGAGGAGGAGGAGCAACATATGGAGGAGCGTGTGCGCGAGGAACTCGAGCAGCAGATGGACACAGGCATCCGCGTCAACCCGCTCCTCGCCAAATTGTACTGCGGGCGCTGAACGCGCCGCCGTGCGCCATCGCGTGCGCGCGACATCGAGGTGAGCGGTAGGTGAGCGGCCAAAACCAGGCCAACACGGAGCGCGGGGGCGAGTGCCGATGGAGTCAGATGAAGTCTACTGTTGACCGCCGCCCATGACACGGGACCTGTACTTCCGTTCCTATGTGCGTTGGAAAAGTCGCAGTTTCATGCGTCGGTGCGATAGATCTGGGTTGCTGCGCCGAAATCTCTCATCTGTGCACTGCTGACTGCAGGGTCATTTACGACCGCACTCAGGAACCTTTAGGAACCGCGACCGGGCTAACGGCATGCTTCTTGCTTGGCTAACGTGTAACGATTCTTATAGTCCGGGATAGTAAGACGAAAAAGCTAACGAGACGAAAAAGCTAACGGTTAGCCGACGTGTCGTCCGGCATTAAGTCCGGCAATGCGAGGCGGTCTCGTCGGCTCCGCGCCATAGCGCGCCAATCTGCCAATGCTCTGGCGAACGGCTCTACCGTAGTGGTGTACGCGATCTTAAAGGAACACTCCCCTGCCCGAAACCAACTCCCATGGAAAACACACGAAAAAACTTAAAAAAATCCAAAAACTCTCGTCCTCGGCGTCTCGTTTCACAGGGAAACACCTTCCATAAAAACAAAAAAAATAAATCTGCGATTCGGGCCGGCCCGAATCGCTGCAGGAACGACGTCCCGTTCGTTTCGGAAATCGGATTCTTCCTTTAAAAGACGACAGGCCGAGGTCGGAGGTGCGAGGACCTGTGGACCTCGCGCCTCCTCGCGCGGCGAGGAGACGAGCCGATAAGCGAGATGCTGAGCGCGAGAATACAACCCGCTGCGCGCGCGCGCGCGTGGGGTTGCGAGAAAATGGCTGCGTTTCTTCTAAACCCGGTTCGGCCTGTGAAGGATCTTCCGCTTGAGAAGTCAGCCAGAATCAAGGAGATTCCACCCCCCCCGCCCGAGGCCCGCTTCTCGGTAGCCGACGCGAGGGCGATCTCGGACAACGACATGATGCTGCTCTTGGCATGGGCAGGCTGCGCCACGACAATTGTCGCACCGCGGCCGATCATTCCGACCGTTCAGAAAATATCGGTCGCCACTGCTAGCAATCGAGGCGATCAGCAAGCCGATGATCGAGCTCCGCTGCTAGCAATCGAGGGTCCCACGTTCAGCAAACCGCTTTCAGCGCCGGATGCTGTGCCTGAGCTGGGTCAGCAGCGCGCCATCGAGCTGATGCGATCAGGCGCGCTCTTCCGCTACACGCCCGGCGTGCTCTCTGAGGCAGCCCTCGCCGAGCAGGCGATGGCGGACTACACGGGCTTCAGGTACGCCGTCGGCTTTAACAGCTGTGGCTCTGCGCTCTTCATTGCCCTCAAGTGTTGCGGCATACAGCCCGGGGACAAGGTGCTCTGCAATGCATTTTCATTCACTGCCGTGCCCTCTGCCGTTCACCACGCGTTGGCCACGCCGGTGTACGTCGACTGTACGGATGCATTCGTGATGGATATGGACGATCTCGAGAGGAAGATTGAGCCCGACATCAAGTTCGTGTTGCTCACGCACATGCGTGGCAAGGTGGCCAACATGCAGCGCGTGTATGCGATCGCGGCGAAGCACGGCATCACCGTCATTGAGGACTGCGCACACGCGCTTGGGGTCCAGTACGACGGCGTGCAGCTAGGTCGCTCGTCGCGTGTCGCATGCTTCTCAACTCAGCAAGCGAAGGCGATCAACTCGGGCGAGGGCGGTTTCCTGATGACGGACGACGACGAGATCGCAGCCAAGGCGATGTGCTACGCGGGTTGCTACGAGGACCTCGTCGCGCAGCACGTGAACGCGCCGCCTACGGCGATCTTCGACGCGGTGAAGAAGGAGATACCAAACTACTCTCTTCGCATGTCGGACCTGACCGCCTGCTGCATCCGGCCGCAGATCGACACGCTCGAGGCGCGCATCGAGATGTACAACAGGCGGTACGAGATGATCTGCAAGCAGCTCGCCCACTGCGAGCACCTCCACATCCCCGCCATCGATGCGCGTGTTCGGCCGGTAAGCGATTCGCTGCAGATCAACCTGCGCGGCATGAGCGGCGAGCAGGTGCACGCCTTCCTCGGGCACACAAAGCGGCGCGGCATGCCGGTCGGGCTGTTCGGCTCAGCGGATAACGCTCGCAATTTCCATAATTGGAAGTACTCGCCAATGGCCACCGGCGTCGAACAGACTGAGGCTATGATCAAGGCGGCGATCGACGTACGCCTCCCCTTGAGCTTCGCCGACGAGGACATTACCCAGATCGGCGCTGTCCTCCTCGCGGCGGTGGACGATACGTTGAGTCACCACTGAGCGGGGAGCAGGGCGCCCCTCGCCCCTCGCCAATCGCCACGCGGAGCGGAAGGCGGCAGCGGATCGGTGCTGTCGGCTTGGCTCGGCGTGAGCCACGCGAGGGCGGGGATTCTCAGGTGCGCTCAGCCTGACCACCTCATGGGTGCGTCATCCAAGGCTGCCGAGGTCCGGTGGTCGAATTCTTTGCACGCACTATGGCGCAAGATCGCGAGAGAAACATACGGTATTTCAACGAGTACGGCATGAACTGCATGTTGGCCAGGCATGTGTACACGAATCGCATAATTTTCCGAGCGCGACCCCGGAGAGGAGCCGGTGGCTGCGACCAAATAAATATGCTTGCACTAACGGTAACGGATCGGTATGACGTTCGCTTGAAGACGGGTTTTGGGCTTAAAATTCCGAAATTGCGACGATAGCCCGGGGCGCCCGGTCCCGCGTTCCCGCGGGACCGCTTTGCGCGTTATATTCCGGGCACGTGAGTCACCGGTCAGCGCCGTCCGTGCTGTGCGATGGCCTCGAGTCGCGAGACCGCCTCGATGAACCGTGCGTCGGGCGATCCCGCGCCTCGGCGCGCCGTCGCGCGCGGAAGCCGCGCGCCGGACTACCAAGCCGGTCAGGGCGGCGCGGCTCGAGGGACGCAAACACCCGTGACCGTCCGCCGTGGCCTCCCACGCCACGATCCTATACGATGCCACGACCCCAGGTCGAGAGTACAACTTCACACAGCTCCACTCACGTCTGTGATGGGACGATGGATGTGCCGGCTGGGGGTTCACACCAGCTTGGTTCACACCAGCTTGCGCCATCCGCCGGCGCCACTCGTCTCCCCTCGTCCCATGGACCGCATGTCGTCTCCGCCTCTGACCGTCCTCCGCAGCATCGAGCGCGCGCACCAGCCGAGCCGCTGCGAGGCCGCAGAGTAATGAGCTGCGATGAGGATCAGAGCAAGGGCCATTGGCCGAACACGTCGCATGGGCCAGAGCGCGAGCCGCACGGACACGAGGTAGGCGTCCGCTCGGCACGCCCGCCACGGCGCCCGCCATGGCTCCGTCCACCTGGCTCGCCAGCTGGAGAAGAGCCAGGGCACGCCCAAGACAACGGGCGTGGGCCGCCATCGCATCCACCACCGCCACCGACTGGTCCGTCCGCCATCGCCGCCAGCCGAGCTGCCGCCACTGCCCCTCGCGCTCGCTGGGGCGGCTGCGAGCGTGGGCCCAACTCCACTCCACTCCTCATCCGCGTACAAGGTGGTCGTCAGATCGATCGTTAGGGTCGTCAGGTCAGCCTTGGCCTGCTCGATCCAGCGCCAGAGCACGTCGCTCGCGGAGAGTGCCTCGCGCCCTCGCGTGGGGACACCCCATGCGCGCGAGGGTGCAATGCGGTCGTGTACTTCGAGGAGAGCCTGCAGCCATTTCTCGATAAGCGCAGCACGCGTCGCTTCGAAGCTCTCGCGCGTGCGCAGCCGTCGCAACCTCTGGTTGGCCACCCACTGCAGGTAGAGGATGCCCGAACCGAGCGAGCGCCGGCCCACCGACGGCAGCAGGCTCGGCCGCTCGGCGATCGCCTCGACCAGGCGCTGGCGCAAAGCGGGCCGCAATGCGATGAGTGCCATAGCCAGGTGGCTGCGCTGTGTGGTGAGCCTATTCATCAAGTGGCTGCGCTGCCGGTCGAGCTCCGCGTAACCCATGGGAGAGACGGCGCGCAGCAGCGTGCAGTTTGTCGCCCGCTCCACGAGGTTCAGAGACGTGCGGTCCATATTGTATTTGAGTGTCCACTCCAGCAACGGCCAGCGCTTCTCGAAGGAGGATTGCGCCAGCTCCCACGCAGCGATCGGGTGACGCCGCTGCAGCGAATCTGCAACGAGCTCAAAATCGAGCTGCACGAGCTCAATAATGGTGTCCCGCGCCTCATCCGAAATCCCGCGAGATACCAGAACGGGACGGGCCTGCTGGTGTGCCGGTGCCGGCGGGCGGGCCACGGATGTATGGAAGGTGAATGCGGGTTCGAGCAACCACCACGTCATCATCAGGCGCAACCTCATGAAGGCGTGCCTTGATCCGCGGCCGCTTGGCCCGGTCTGCAGACCGGTCGATGACGAGCGATCAGGAGCTCGGGATTGCGCGAAGTTGAATGGACGAAATCCGAAACTGTTTAACACGGCGCTTCTTCACTTCTGAGTCTTCTGAACGGCCGAACCCGTCATCAGTCGAGCCGCCCATTTACCGCCCAGGTTGCACGTAATAAGCCGCGCGTGCCCCAAATGCTTCACGCCCGGCGACGCCGAGCGGCGAGCCGAGAGCGCCTCCCAGCACAAGCAAGCAAGCAAGCAACGAGCAAGCAAGCAAGCTTGCTTGCTTCCCAGCACGTCAGTAGCACGTCAGAGGCGTGATCGTCAAGGGCGCCACACCGCATCTCTGTGTGCTGGCGAACAACGAGCCAGAATTTCGCGAGCTGCAGAAGCCGCACGTCACTGCCGGTCGCTACTCATATCACGTTCTACATGCCACGCACCTCCTGTGCTCTCAATGCGCAAAAAGGTCGCATGTTAGTCGCATCCTCGCATGTTAGTCGCATGTATCCTGTTGAGCTCACGCCCGCCCCACACGCCCACAGAGACTTGTGCGATGAGGGCATCAAGAACATGTTGAATCCGTCATCGCTCCCTCGATCGCACCTCCCACGTCCATCATCTCCCCCTGGATCACAACAGGATTCACCACCAGGTCCAACTCGTGGCGCACGCCCGTCGCCAAAAAGGAACAGTGCACGGAGAGACTGCAGCTCTCGCCCTGGGATCTGCAATCATCGTAGCTGTGATCGTCCATTTGTTGATGTTCGTCCTCGGTACATGTAGACGATGAGCAGCTCTCGAACAAGACGAGGTTGCGATGGCGTAGCGCCGCAAGATTTCGCTGCGTTGCGCACAGCCGAAGGTGCAGCTCTGCCGCGTTTACGAGCTTCTCTTGCTCTTCATGCTTTAACTTCGTCACGAGCAGCATCGCATTGGCGACTGCCAACGACTGCGCCGCTATTTGCCATTGAAGCTGAGCGGCTTTGAAGCTGAGAAGGGTCAGCGGCAGCTGAGGCAGTGCCGACTCGATTGCTGACAGCTCGACCACTTGCGCGTTCACTACATGACTGGCGATCAGACCCATGTTGCGCAAGGCGTGCGAAACGAAAAGAAAAGAACGGAGTCCGGGGAGTGTGCAGAGTCGGGAGACGAAGTTTGCATGCATTTTGAAGAAACGTCACTGCTCACTGCATGTAGGGCTCAAGGGCGCGACCTAGCCGCAAAGATCTTCATACATCTACTCAGCCTCGATATCAGCCTCGATCAATGCCTTGTTCGATTGGTGACCGATTGCGAGGGTCGGCCGTCACATTGCTGATTACATTGCTGATTACATTGCTGACGATTGACACGACGATTGTACGACGATTGCATGTTCTTGACGGCCGTCACAGCGTCACAAGGCTCATGGGGCTGCGGGACACAAGGGGCGGGACAAGATGCAGATGGGCGCGAGCACCACAAGATTATAAACACAAGATACGGGGATGTATGGCCTAGGGATGGCCGACCCCATCTTCGTTTGTGGATGCGGGTCGAGGGGTGTGGGGCGGTGCCTTAGCGGTGCCTGGCCCCAGACGATCAAGTTGTCAACAAGGGGCTGGTAGAAGTTGTCCACGAGCGACGAGCACATCAGACAGACCATCGGTTGAGAATCCTAGTGCGCGGCGCGGCGCGCGGTCGCGCTCGCGGCCCCCCGCTCGCGTTTCAACGCAAGTTTTGCTTCAGTGATATTCTTTCGTGCTCCGCATTCCGGGGGACGAGATGAGAGGCCATGAGTGGGTGTTATGCCCCGTTCGTTCCAACCTGAAACTTGAAACACAAAGCTCTGTGCGTCCTCGTCGTCTACACACTGTTTTCTTGGACGGTGCTGGCGGTCTTCCCGATGGAGCCCGCGCCGAAGCGGCCGAGAGTCCACGATGAGGGGGGCGGCGCGGTGCACATGACCTCGGAGCCGAGTGCGTTCGAGTCAGGACCAGCACATTCCGCGGCGCCCAACGTCCCGGCAGCCACGGCGAGCGGCGCTTCGGCGCCCACAATGCTACGAACCATAGAAGACGTGATGGCCGCCCTTCCTAGGACGCCCACTGTGGGCGCGGCCGCTGCGCCGCTCGACCCACTGCCGCTTTCCGAGACGCTGCCGCTGCCGCTGCCATCGGCTGTGGCTGCCGAAAAGCCGGCGGCGGCGAATCATTCGCTCTCGCCCGCGTATCCCAACAAGTTCTTGGCGGGCCCGTCGTCGCAGCGCTGCCGCGCCTCCTTTTCATCGGAGCCCCCATCGCTCGACCTCGGCGCCTCGAGCATCTTTTTTGAGTCGCCTGCGCTCATGCCCGTCAGCGTGGGCGCCACCACGCACATCCCGACCATCGAGAGCCTGCCCGGCCTGGCAGACTGGCCAGGCAGACTGGCAGGCGCAGCTAGCAGCAGCATGACGGCCGACTTCAATCCGTTCTCGAGGCGCAACACCCCGCGGAGCAGCAGCTTCGGCGGTGCGCCCGGCGGCGGGTTCGGTGTGGCGCCGAGTGTGTCCGAGCCTGTCGAGGGCGGCATCTTGATGCTTGCGGACATTGAGGAGTCGCATGCTTCACGCGTGGCGCTCCACTCGGCGTGGCGCGACTACGGGCAGCAGCTTGTCACGAACGAGCCGATCGGGGCGACGGCCGGGATCGGCGTCGGGCTGCGCTGCGAGTCGTGTGACGCGGCCGCTCCGAGCCTGGCACTGCAAGAGGGCGCTCGGGATGGCCCTCGGGATGCGTCCTTGTCGTCTTCGGGTAGCCGAGATGATTTGGACGCTGCTGAAGGGCGAAGCCAATTGCATGCACTGGGGGGCAGCGCCGGCGGCATATTGCGCCGCCCGCTCCCCTCGGATGGTGACTCGATGCTGCACGACACACGCGGCGGCAACGAGCTGCTCGACGACGCCGTCGCGATGCTCGCGACACATGCGGGGCCTGCCTCAAGCAACGGGCTCACGCCGTACGAGGCCGAGGCGGACGAGGGCGAGGCGGAGGCCGAGAGCGACGAGGAGGAGGACGAGAGTTCCGGCTGGGTCGACGAGGCGAGCGGGTTGCCCCTGCGCGAGATTCGCGATGAGCGTGTGCGCCATGCAGTCCGGAGCGAGATGCAAGCTGGCGGCCTCTCGCTACACACTGTCGCGAGCCTCGCGGGAGTGGCGCAGCCGATGCTCTGCGCGTGGCTCGGCGCCAAGCAGCCCAAGGCGGGCAACGCCGCGTCGCACAATGTACTCAAGCTCAAACTGCTCGGGTGGATGGCAACGCGTGGCGTCGTCCTCTCCGCCGCGCCACACGCGGCGCCGCCGCTAATAAGCGTCGCGCCCAACGGCGAATCTGGGCCAGTGTCCCCTGCGACGATCGTCACGATGCCGCGCCCCGGCGCGCTCGCCCCAGGCGGCGGCGGCGGGGCCAAGGCAAAGCCCGTGGCGCGGCAGATGAGCCGGGAGGGCGGGCGCGGCGCTAGCGCGGAGGGGGAGGGCGGCGCCGAGGCTAACAAGGGTGAGAGCAGCCTCAGCAAAGTCAAGGGCGGCAGCAGCAAAAGTGGCGGCAACAAGGAGGGCAACAGTGCAGGTAAAGGCGACGAGAGCACCAAAAAGGGGGAGAGCGCCGCAGGCGGCAACGGCAAGAAGTCGAAGGCCAAAATCAAGCTGACGCCGCAGCACCTGTATGTCGCATACGTGTGGTACCTCAAGCAGCGCGAGGCGCGCGGCGAGGGCCTTGTGCCAGGAGAGGAAGAGTCCTTCTGCCTCAAGTGCAAGGATGGCGGCGATGTGCTGCTCTGCGATTACTCGGGGTGCACCAAGAGCTACCACCCAGCGTGCGCCAACCTCAAGACCGTCCCCGAGGGTATCTGGGAGTGCCCGCGCCACCGGTGTGTGCAGTGCGGCTCGGGGCCGTCGCAGACGGACGTGCACGGCCGGCCGCGGAGGCCCGATCCGCCGGGCGAGGCGGGGTGCACCCTCTGGGCGTGCCGAACGTGCCCCACCACCTACTGCGAGCGATGCCTGCCAAAAGAGGTCACCTTTGCCGGCGTCGAGATCGTGTGCGAGAGTTGCCAGGAACTTCTCTCGGCCGACATGGCGTCGCTGCAGCGCGACCTGATCAAGTGGAAGCCCGAGCTCTTTGCCGACGCCGCCTCGGCGGACGTCTAGAGCTCGGTCTCGTTGCCCGACGAGCCCCGGACCTGGGAGGCGAGGAGCAGCCCGCCTCGCTGCCGGGATGACATCGAGGGATGACACGCTCCTCCCCTCCCATGCTCCTCCCCTCCCAAGCTCCTCCCCCCCATGCTCCTCGCCGTATGCGCGACCGTTCCAGCGCCCTCTGCCAGGGCTTCGGCGTCGCGTGGACCTCGGGGCCGCGCTGCGGCGTGCGACTTGCACTCGCGTGGGTGGCTGATGGCTGCGCCCGGGCCTCGAAAACGGACGGGGGCGTCTGCCTGTGCGCCGCCCGGTTCGGTCCGTCGTCCGCCCGCTCCGCCTCTGCGCCGCGTGCGCCGGAACTTTTGCGCGGTGGCACAACACGTCGGGCGTCGCTCCGCGTCTGCGGTCTCCGGGTCACGCGCGCCGCAACGGCGGCCGATTTTGTGACAGATAGACGAGAATCGAGATAGTCAGAGTTCGCTCGACTATAGATAACATATCGAAACGAACGAAGAGGACCTCCCCGCGCCCGCCCCTCTGGCTTTTTTATTTCACCTGAGGATCTGTCAACCACAGGAGTGAGTACACAGTTGGACTTTTAGACAGAATCTGCGCTTCGCCATAGAAATCGAGCTGCCGCGTCTTCTGTCAAGAGCCTCGCGATTCGTGCACGCCCCTCATCCGACGCTGCAAAGCTCCACGTGTTGCAACTGGCTGGCAGCTCGACATGGAGGTCTTCGATGGCCTGCCGCCACTCCGCGGCGGCTGCCTGCGCATCGACCTGCGCTGTGGCGTCCGCCCATGGCAGCGCGACGCTGAGCATTGTGCTGCCGCCGCTCGGTTGCCGGAATAGACTTGCGCCCCAGCCCCATGCATCTCCGCGGCGGGCAGTCTCGCCGCCCGAATGAAACGTGAGCGCGGGAATGTATAGCGCGTCGCCGGCCTCTAGCTTCGTGTCGATGGCGACTCGGCTACCAAACGTGCGTCCAGCCACCCGAAACCTCTTGCTGCCCCGCAACATGAGGAGTAGCACGTCCACGTCATCGACGTGCCAGCCGAGGGAAGCACTCCCGCCAACTGCTTTGGGCGTCAGGTACACGTCGGCGTCGCAAAAGGGCCGGCGGGTCACTTCGTCCAATATCGATAGGCATTGTGCTAGCTTGTCTGCAGCGGCGGTCACCGCGCCACCACCGGTTATGTACTGCTCGCCGGAGGTGCCAGCGCGGGACGCAACGCGCGCAGCGATCGGGCCCTGGCTTCGCGCGAGCGCCGTTGCGAGGGATGCGTTCCGTTCGCCCCATGCTTGGCTCGCGAGCTCGGCACATGCCTCGCTCCAGCAGATCCACGCGAGGCCATCGTTGCCTGTGGAGAAGAAGCTGTCAGCATCATTGTCGCCACAAAACGCCTTTACTTGCGAGCACTGCGTGAGCCGCACGGCGTCGACCGTTTCCGCGAGCTCCGCGAGTTTCACCGCTAACAAATTAGGGGCGGCACCCTTTTGCAACCAGGGCTGACCAGCATGAAAGCTTAGCATTGCAGCTTAGCATGGCGAGAGCGTGCGTGGCCCGATGAGTCTTGGAGTTCTCCAAATCGCCGTCATCCAGACTTCTGCAGCTTCTGTTTCTCGAGCCAGACTCGTGTCGTCGGGGACATGTTGTGTTGACGAAGTCTGTTGACGAAGCAAATTCGCTTCATGGTGGGACTCTACTTCTTCGTGGCCAGTTCGTGCGCGGCACCACTCCGCGTCTGCACCGAGTGCATGCAAGGCGGGCCGACGACGCTCGCGGCGCTGGTTTTCCTCGCACCGCGCGATGGGCCGTCGATTGTCGGGTGCGGATGCATCGCCCGGTGTGATCGAGGCGTCGCCGTTCGACTACCCTCTGGTGAAATCGAGGAGGGCGTCACCGGAGCGGCCGCATGCGCCGCAACGCTGCGCCGGTTGGGCTACAGCGTCGATCAGCGCCTGCCCGATGCGTTCTCGGCCGCACGGCGGGGCGACGAGTTGGTTGCGGTCAGTCGTGAGCCAGAGGCAGTCCTCGCATACAACCGCGCCTTCTCGCTCGCCATCGCGACGGGCCTCGGGCTGCGGTGGCGCGCGCGTCGGAGCCCGGTCAGCGCGGCAAGCAGGTTCGCTGGCAGCCAGATTGCTGAGCCGCCGGGCGCGTCGTCGGGCGACGGCCGAATACGCGCAGCCGCCAGGCTGGCGACGACGGCCCAGGTGCTGTGGTTTGCGAGGCTCATGACGAAACGTTCACGCGTGCAGCTCACGCTCGCGCGGCAGGGGCAGGTACGTGCCTCACGCCGCTCGCTCGAAGATGCGCTGTATGCCGTGCAGCTCGCCGAGGGCGTCGCCGAAGGCGACGCGCTGTCGCCGCAGCCATCCTCGGCAGCGCTCGCGTCGCTTCCGGCGCTTGGGACGGCGCTTGCGGACGTCGATAGTGGCGAAGGGCCCGATGAGACGTCCGGAAGAGCGTCTGGCGCAGTAGTAGGCGGGCTCGCCGGAGAGGGTGCGGACGTGCGCCTGGAGGCGTGGGAGTGCCTCGCAGAGGCCTTCGAGGTGGCGCGCGACATCGAAGGCGCCATCTACGCCTACGAGCGTCTGCTCGCACTCGAACCATCGACCACGCCCGGCCTCTCGCCCACAACCTCGGCCAAGCGGGGCGTGCAGGAGCTCGTGCTGCTCTCGCATCGGCAAGGACTCGAGACCACGCTCGCCCTCGGTCGGGGCTTGCAAGAAGCGACCGATCGCTCGGTGGCAGACGTCGTCAACCGGGGACTGGAGGACGTCGAAGCGCTGCGTACAGTGGTGCGACACGACCTTGACGTCGTCGAGGAGCGCGTGCGCTCTCGCTCGCCCTCTCGCCTCGAGCGCCTGCTCCTAGGGGCGTTCCAGCCCACGGCCAAGGCCCTCGACGACCTTCAGCTGATGAGGAGGATTGCGGAGTCCGACCTGAACAGGTTGCAGCGCACGCTGCTCTTGGGCGACCCACTGCTCGCCTTCCTGCGCGAGACTTGGCAGCGCGCTCAAGGAAAGGCGCCGCCGCCTGTGATGCTTGACGCGCTGCCCATCTCGTCGGAGGCCGTCCTTTGGCTCCGCGAGCAGTTCGAGCGAGGTGTGCTGCCTCAGGACCCGCTGCTCGTAGCCAGCCTCTTGGAACAAGCCCGGCGCGACCCAGAGCTCGTGATTCGCCTCGTCGGCGAAATCGCGGCTGCAAGCGCGTGCACGGCCGATGGGGAAGGTGTACCGGAGGAGTGCGGGCTCCCGGGTGAGCTCCCCGACAGCAACCAGCGGTGAGGGCGAGTGTGCGAGAGCGCTGCTCACCACACACACAGTACATAGTCATATACCTGAACCATATACTAGATCGCGCGAGCGGGCCCACACGACACGCCCGTCTGGCGAAGAGGTACACACAGCGTATAGAGCGTTACCACGGCAGTTCGAGCCTTTCGCTAAGTTTTCGCAACACGCAAGTCGAATCTATTAGTACGTATTAGCAATTAGGATTGTGCGATCTTCCCGGGACGCGGGAGCGACCGCGAACGCCGAACCGCGCGCCGCGCACACCGGCCCGGGCGGCGGGCGCCGTTACCGCGCGGCGCGGCCCGGTGGTGCGCGCGGGGCTGCCGCCCGGCGGTGCGCGCGCGGGGCTGCCGCCCGGCGGCCGGTCGCGGCCCGGCTCGCCGCGCCCCGGACGCGCCCACGGCCGGGCCGGCCCCGACGCACGGCGTCCCCCATGTCGGCCGGTGCGCGTACAACAAACCCGTACGAACCGCGCTCGCCATGGCACTCGCGCGCGTCGCGGCCGTGTGTGCACGACGACGCACAGTGTGTGCGTGGCGGGGCCTGGGTCGGGTGGCGCCACCGGTCTCGGCCTTGGCCCGAGGCAGTCCCGTCTCCGAGACGGACCTCAAACGTAACTGAACACACAGCCGCGCGCATTCGCTCGTCCATCCTCGCACATTCCTCAGACCCCGTGCAAGTGCACCCCATCGTCGACATCCTCCTCGCCCGGCATCTCTTCGCGACGCCTCCGAGCTCCAAGCTGCCCGTGCTCGAGCATGTCGTCGTCCCTAGCGTTGCCCACCAGTCGATGGCTTTCACAGTTGATGGCTTTCACAGTTGAGACATGATGTGCTTGATGCGCGTGTACTCTTCGAAGCCATAGACAGACAGGTCTTTACCATAGCCGCTCTGTTTGAAGCCGCCGTGCGGCATCTCGGCGACAATGGGGATGTGCGTGTTGATCCAGACGCAGCCAAAGTCGAAGGCGAGCGAGCAGCGCATGGCAACGTCGTGCGTTTTGGTCCACACGGACGAGGAGAGGCCGTACTTCGTGCCGTTCGCCATAGCAATCGCCTCGGCCTCGCCATCGAACTTTTGCACCGTGATCACCGGCCCGAAGATCTCTTCTTGGATGAGCTCGTCGTCTTGCTTCAGGTCAGCGATCACCGTCGGTGGCACGAAGAAGCCCGGGCCCTTGATGGGCTGCCCTCCGCAGACGACCTTAGCGTGCCTGGGCACGCACGAAAGCAGGGCAGACACGCGCTCAAACTGCACCTTGTTGTTCAGAGGGCCGACGAGGATGCCCTCGTCGTGCAGGGTGGTTGCTGTGCCGAGCTTTGCCTCCATGGCTTGCTCTGCCAGGAGCCTCACAAACTCTTCGTACGCAGGCGCCTCGACAATGACGCGCGTTGCGGCGGTGCAGTCCTGGCCCGCGTTGAAGTACCCCGCGATCGCAATGTCCGCCGCTGCCTTTTTCAGGTCTGCGTCCGCAAAGACGACCACGGGGGCCTTGCCTCCAAGCTCGAGGTGCGTGCGTACCAAATTAGGAGCTGCCGCGGCCGCAACCTCTTTGCCGGCGCGCACGGATCCGGTGACGGAGCACAGAGCAGGCGTCGGGTGCCGGACGAGCATCGCGCCAGTCTCCTTGGCGCCGCAGACGACGTTGATGACGCCGGGTGGCAGGATCTCGCCCATCAGCTTGGCCATGAGCAGCGTCGATACGGGCGTCGTTTCCGAGGGCTTCAGCACCACGCAGTTGCCCGCAGCGATCGCCGGCGCCCACTTCCACACTGCCATCATGATAGGATAGTTCCAGGGCGTGACCTGGGCACAGACGCCGATGGGCTCGCGCACGATCATCGAGAACTTGCCCTTCATGTACTCGCCCCCCGACCTGCCATCCAGGTTGCGAGCTGCGCCGGCGAAGAAGCGGATCTGGTCGATCATTGGAGGAATCTCCTCAGACAGGAAGAGAGGGCGGGGTTTGCCACAATTGCGGCACTCGGCATCGGCGATGGACTCCTTGGCGCTCTCCAGGGCGTCAGCAATCTTGAGGAGCGCCATCATGCGCTCCGACGGCGTCGTCTTCTTCCATTTCGCAAATGCTTCTGTCGCGGCAGCCATCGCCATGTCAATGTCCGCCTGGTTTGAGTCGGGTGACGTCGCGTAGACCTCTCCCGTGCTAGGGTCGATGATGTCGAGAGTCTTGCTCGAAGCGCTTGGGACCATGTGGCCATTAATGAAGTTCTGCAGCACGAGCATTTTTCCGTCCTCTCGTCACGCCAAACATAGAAGCTTTGACGAAATTTAGGCGTGCTTGTTTTTCCTCGCAGGTGGTCTGAACAGTTGACGTATTGTCCTCTTCAAACAAATTCTTCTGGAAAACCTCTAGGGCGATTGTTAGACTTTGTACCCCCCGAAGCGCCCCGACGCTCCTTTCCACGCCTCCTCCGTGCGTCACCCGCACGGAGAGGCTTGCGGGTGGACTGGCCGAGAGGCACTGACACGGAACGGAATTTCTTCCTTCACGCACTCGCGGGAAGAGTCACCGCTCATGGGTCTAATAGCGCCCCCCAGAGCTGTGCAGGAGACGTGCTTGTGGCAGTTCGCCCACGCTCTTTTTTTCCTCATCGGCGGCATCACTTTCATCTTTGGTACCGCGTGCTACTACTTTCCCGACTGGCCTGAAAGCTACCTCACGGGAGGAGTTCTCTACACGATCGGCTCCTGTGGCTTCTTGGGCGTCGACGTCATGGAGCTGTTCACCTACACGTCCAATACAATATTGACCCTCAACATCTTCATGTCCGCCACCGGATCGTTCCTTTATGTTGTTGGCTCAATTGGTTTCATTCCCGCTGTCTATGAGTCGACGGGGTGGAACTTCGCCGGCTTCACTCCAGCGACGACGGGCGTCTACGGTTTCATCGCCGGCTCGTTTTTCATCGGCTGCTCGCAGTTTTGGAAGGTGGGGCGCATCATGACCACCACAAAGGACATGACCGCCGTCGGCGTCGAGCTCAACCCTGGCCTCGGAGCGTGGTGCTTCTTTGTCGGCACTATGATGTACAACAATCCCTACTACCTCGAAAACTACTACGGAATCATAGTCAACATCTGGGAGGTCGGCTCGGTCCTGTTCACCATGGGAGCGCTCTTCCTAACCTTTCGCCACTTTGTGATGGGCGTTGCATAGAAACGAGCTTCGCAGCGCCGCGTCGTCTGGTCCTTCGTCCCCTCCGAGTCGATCCCGTGGCTGTTTTTGCAGTTTGGTCTCCGCAGCTCTCGCATCCGTCGGTTTCGAGACGCGTGCGAGTCTGAAAGCCGGACGGAGCCAGGCCCAGGGGCGGTGGGAGGTGTAGCTTGAGCGACCACGCGCGGATATGGCGGATCGGCGAGGTGCTTTCTTTGGCGTGTGAGGATCGACGGAGAGTTTCAGTTTGTAGTCGCAGCTGTGACAAGCTGTGACGTAAAACGTACGTTGACGCCACGACGGTGCTCACGACGCGCGGCACAATCAAGAATCATCCTCGCTGCAACCCGGCATGAGCCGCACCCGACCGGTCCCGTCCGACGATAAAGTGTGGCCCCCACGAGTCCCACATACGGTACTGCGCATCTCAGACGCTCCGAGGCTCTAACCGCTCCTGTGCGCACGCGTGCAACGGTCGAGTTGAGCCTAGTTGAGCCTAATTGAGCCTAATTGAGCACCGCTCCATGTCATGTTGTGCAAACCTGTGCGGTGAGGCCCCGCGGGGGAACCGTCGAGGCTAACCGCAGACACATTTCACCTGGGCTTCCCACGTGCGGCCACGATTCATGAGCGCAGTCACCCTGGTGCGCCCAGCCTACTCCAGTTTACGGTGCTCAAGCACGGCATGAGAGGAAACACGACGCTCAACCCGATCACGATAGGGCGGCATGGTATGGCAAGCACATAAGAGGGCTGTTCGTCCTCGGAATGGTAGTCGGGCAGCGTGTCGAGCAGGACCTTGAGCTGGTCGAGATTTCGCAACTCAACAGGCAGCTGCGCAGTGACCTGCGGGTGCACAATGAGCTCAAAGAAGGTTTGCAATGCCTGCTGGAAGTTTTGAACCGAGAGCCCTTCAATTGTGGGTGGAGTGAGATTCGGCGCATGCAAGGGGCCCGGAGGCACCGGCGGGATAGCGCCACGGTTCGGTCGATTGGGTCCACCAGGAACTGCCGGCATGCCAGGCACAAGCAAGCGGCGGTGAGATTGGATGCTGCAAGGCCGGTTGTGACAGGAGCACCAGCGGGCTGTGTTGCACCTATATACTTTCCAACGTGGCCGCAGATATCGCACTTGACTCCTTGCACGTGGTTGTGGCCGCAGACGTCGCATATAGGGTCTCTTTCGCGCTTCGCGAGAGCCTTCGTATCAGCCGTGCAGAACGTGCCGTTCAACATGATCGGTGGTGATTCGCGCTTCGTGCATCGCTGCGTGTCGGTCGTGAAGAACAGTGCTTCACACCACATGTTTTCAACAAAATTCGCCGATACCGACACAGACATGAATATCTCCAAGCGGAAGCGCGGCACCTCCTTAATTAATAGCGGGCGCCCCGCCCGCTTCGCGCTTGCTGGCCTCACCTGCCAGTTGTCATGTAACTTGTAAGCGCGCCACCCCGCCGGGCGCGCTCACATGAGCGCCGCTGTACTGTGTCGGACCCGTTTGAATTTGTTCGACACATCGCACTCAGACAGACACACGGGACACGGCACGTTAGCCATAAAGTTAGCCATACTTGTGGTTGTGCGCCGAGCGGAGTAGTTACAGCTTTTTCACATTTCCGTCGGCGTAGCGCGCCTGAGTGCGTCAAGAGGCACCAAGTCGACGGTGACGGCCAGATCTGCCACCCTCACATGGTCTCTCTCTCAGTAGTACATGCCGCGTCGGCGGCGCCCGCCGCCAAGCACATTCTGCACGAGGTTCATAAACATGAGCATCTGGAACATGTCCATATTGCGAACGGAGTGGAAGAAGTGTCCGAGCGACCAGCCGTTGGCCGTATTGCCGCCGCCGAGCCGCCACACCATGTTTGCGAGCATTGCCGCGCCGAGCATGAACGAGAGGTCAAAGCCTGAGCCAAAGCCAAACACGCCTCCGCCGCCACTCCGATCGATCCCGTAGCTGCTACCACCGCTCCCGTACCCACCAGGCCCAGACGAGGACTTGCCAGTGCGCCCTGTGCCCGCGGTCGTGGCCGCGGAGCCGAAGCCGATGAGCTGCCACCAGACGAGCAAGGCCGCGGCGACAACAAAGAAGCCTGCCTGCACTGGCGACAGCTGGACGCCGATAGCTCGCCCCAGGACCTCGGCCGCCTGATCTGCGGCGAAGTAGGCTGCTGGCACGATGCCGCCGTGCTTCGCCGCCGCCGAGTGCACGAGCACAACTAGGCCACATGCAAGCGCTGCATTCATCAAGCTCCACTGGAAGACAAGCACGAGCACAGCTCCGACGACCATTGCGACGTGCCTGGGCTCGACGCCGGCGAGATTCGGCATTGCTGGCATTGCTGGCCGCGCTGCAGCACCGCCGCCACCACCAGCTCCGTCACCGCCACCTCCAATCACGCGCAAGTTGGCTGGTTTGAGTGCTACAGTCTCGCCACTGTTGGTGAGGATGACGTGGTAGCGCCCTGAGGCGTGATCTAGTTCAATGGCACGGCCACGCCTTCCGTTGAGCTCTGGCTTCGAGGCGAGGCCGTGCACTTCGACCATGCAAGGCGTCTGCATCGCTCGTGGTGATCCGCGTATACTGTGCCAGGTTGGGAGTCACGCACGTCTCGATGCTCAACAGTGTGACGAAACTGTGGGTTGCGCTTAAGTTTGTTGGCACGAGGAGGCTGAGACGACTGCAAACTTACTTGGGCTCGGGCGGCGGGCCGCCCGAGAAAACCGACCACGGCAGAAGCCAGTCGGGCACCGCAGACTTCATCCAGTCGGGGACTGGCTTCCCGCTCTCGCGTTCGATGGCCGGGAAGACAAAGTTTGGAGCGAGATACTTGAGCGAGCGGATGGAGGGCGGCACGGAGCCATCGTCCTCGGCAAACCCGAGCTCCTTTGCGAGCTCGGCCACCACAGCTACCTTGCCCGAATACTTGGTCAGCAGCACGTCGGCGCCCAGGCCGGCGAGCGCACACACGGCCTTTCCGGACAGTGCGGGGGTCTCGCCAGTCATCAAGTCGAGGCCACCGCTCGCCGCCGCCCACGTCCCCTGTTTCTCCATCTCCAGATTGCCCTCAGTCTTCACTACGCCTGGATACAGGGAGATCGTCCCGATCCGGTGCTTGGCGAGCTGGAAGGCCATGTCTGAGGCGAGCCGATCGATGGCGGCCTTGCCCACACCGTAGGCGACGTTGAAGGTGTATGACTTGCCTCCAAACGAGCTCACCAGGATCACCAGAGGCGGCGGGCCGTCGCTAGCGCCGCTACTCCGGCTGCTCTCTAGGAGCGCCGGCATCGCATGGAGGCATGTGGCGTACACGCCACGAAGCCCAACGTTGTTGCATGCATCCCACATCTCCATGCCTTGGGTCCAAAACTCGCCTCGTAGATCGCCGGGCGGCGTCGTGTACGCCGAGCAAACAAGGATGTCGATCTTGCCACCTTGCTCGGCAGAGATCTTCAAGAGCGAGTTTCGGATCTCTGCATCGTTGCTGGTATCGCACGCAAGTCCGTGGCCGACCCCTCCCGCCGCAGTCACCGCCTCAGCTGTGCTTTCGACCGTCAGATCAAGCCCAGCTGCGACTGGCCGATCTCTTGTCTGCCGACCTCTAGAGGACCGACCGAGCGCATACACAGTGTGGCCCAACCGGCCGAGTTCGATTGCGATGCCGCGACCGATGCCGCGAGTGGCGCCTGTGACTACGGCCACGCGGGCAGAGCACGCAGGTGGCAGCGCGAGTGCGCAAAGCGCGGCTAGAAGTGGGCTGTGGCCCAACATCGTAAGGGTCGGTTCGGCACAGGATTGGACTTCCGAGGTCGCAACTGATTCGAGCCCAACCAAAGCTAGGGACGACACCGGGTGACTACCCTGAGTGGTCCCGGCTATTTTTTTCATGGAAAAATGACATTCACACTTTTGCCTCCTATGAACCCACGAGAAATGCGGGACTGGCCGCCATCGCCGCCGTCGTGCGCTTGCTGCTCCATGTTCGCGCCACGCCGCAGCCCCCGTCGTGGCACGTACCCGCAGCCGGTGTGTGGGCAGCGCTACGCCGCCTCAACGCCGCACTTGCGCTCGACCTGAGCCCGTTTGGAGCTCGGGAAGCAAACGCCGCCTGGAAGGTACTCGATGAGCACGGTGTGGCAGTCAGACGAGCGGAGCTTTGCACGCGTGGTTCTCCCCTGCCCCGTATACCCATTTCCGACCTGGAACCGAACCGCGCGGTTGTGTCGCGCCCGCAGGCTGACGGAGAGCGGCATCCTCGAGACCTTGCAGCACTCACCGCACCTGCACCACGGCTGATGGCTGGCCAGGGACGTGGACGAGGCGCTGCTGGTGGCATCGCCAACAAGCTACTTCGCGTACTAGCTCATTGCGTTGTGGGATGAACTCGCGTCGGCGCTTGATGGTCTTTAGCTCTGGTCCGTGTGGATGGTCTTTAGCTCTGGTCCGTGTGACACAGCCGTGCGGGACTGCAGGCTCCATGGGCACGAAGATGACCTGCATGAGGCTCCGATCACGACGCCATAGACGCCAGCTGGCGGGCTAGGCGCGAAGGAACCCCCAGTTAGTGTGCAGCTGCCACAGTTGCCCGCTCAGAATCCGCCCTGTGCACTGACGGATGCGTCGGCTGTGGTTGAATCTGCGAAGCAAGCCGCCTGAGCTCCGATCCTAGGTGTCTCTAGCCGTTATGTAATCTTTGACATGCATGTGTGGGGAAACAGCAGCTGCTCTTCCCAAGCCTATCGAGTATCGTACCCTGAACCCGCAACCCTGTGAAACCCTTAAGAGAACCGGCCTACCGCGGCGCGGCGGCGCCAAACCCTGTCGTGTCTCGTGTGACGCCTCCCGAGACTCCCGTCGTCCGGCGTCGAAGCCGCGCCCGGCCGTCACAAAAACTTTACCTGTGTACATGTGTGCATATTTTCGCGTATCGCGACGCTGAAGGTAAAGGCCTAAAGTTGTACACA
>ENA-UOXO01001024-UOXO01001024.1-mixed-culture-metagenome-genome-assembly--contig:-NODE-1024-length-20468-cov-52.130456_pt1 | contig 20468 bp, 18 predicted proteins | sample MGYA00238162_ERZ761640 | MGnify/ENA primary metagenome ERZ761640 (study PRJEB28914, sample SAMN08778297) | mixed culture metagenome | isolation source: Freshwater growth medium | place: USA...
TGGTGAGTGTCGATAATTGCCTCTTGATTGCCTCTTGATTGCCTCTTGATTGCCTCTTGATTGCCTATTGATTGCATCTTGATTGCGCGCTGAGCCTACAGCCAACCAATGCTGGTGAATGTCGATAATTGCCTCTTGATTGCCTCTTGATTGCATCTTGATTGCATCTTGATTGCGCGCTGAGCCTACAGCCAACAAATGCTGGTGAGTGTCGATAATTGCCTCTTGATTGCCTCTTGATTGCATCTTGATTGCATCTTGATCGCGCGCTGAGCCTACGGCCAACCAATGCTGGTGAGTGTCGATAATTGCCTCTTGATTGCCTCTTGATTGCCTCTTGATTGCCTATTGATTGCATCTTGATTGCGCGCTGAGCCTACAGCCAACCAATGCTGGTGAATGTCGATAATTGCCTCTTGATTGCCTCTTGATTGCATCTTGATTGCATCTTGATTGCGCGCTGAGCCTACAGCCAACAAATGCTGGTGAGTGTCGATAATTGCCTCTTGATTGCCTCTTGATTGCATCTTGATTGCATCTTGATCGCGCGCTGAGCCTACGGCCAACCAATGCTGGTGAGTGTCGATAATTGCCTCTTGATTGCCTCTTGATTGCCTATTGATTGCCTATTGATTGCATCTTGATTGCGCGCTGAGCCTACGAACAACCCATGCAGACAACCACCACAATCGCGGCAACGCCCTGTACGCCACCTCGCGCCACCCCGAGGCGGTGGCGGCGTTCACGACGGCGCTGACGTTACAGCCCACCGACACGGAGAGCTATTTCAATCTCGGGAACGCCTTTGATAAAATGGGGCACGCGCGCGACGCGGCGGGGGCGTTCACGACGGTGCTGCGCCTCGCACCGAACGACGCGGCTGCGGCCTACAACCTGGCCAATGCTCTGAAGGTGGACGGTAAACTTGACGAAGCTCTCTTTTGGTATCGGGGGGCGCTCAACGCGGATCCAACAGATGTGTCCAAGGTGCATTGATGATGTCTGATGGCCACTGATTGCGAATGATGGCCACTGATTGCGAATGATGGCCATTGATTGCGAATGATGGCCACTGATGGCTACTGATTGCGCATGATGGCCCCCTCTCAGGTGATCAACTTTGGGAACGCGCTCGACTCGGCGGCGCGTTTCGTCGAGGCCGAGAACGCGTTCAATCTCGCGCTCAATCTCGCACCGTCCGATGCGGCCGTGTACACGAGCCTCGCGCACACGGCCAAGAGTCAAGGCATGATTGCGTCTGATTGCGTCTGATTGCCTCCTTCATCAGGGCCGCGCACACGGCCAAGAGTCAAGGCATGATTGCGCCTGATTGCGTCTGATTGCCTCCTTCATCAGGGCCGCGCACACGGCCAAGAGTCAAGGCATGATTGCGTCTGATTGCGTCTGATTGCGTCTGATTGCGCGCACACGGCCAAGAGTCAAGGCGCGCCATTGATTGCGTCTGAGTGCCTCTGAATGCGTCTGAATGCGTCTGAGTGCGCCTGGATTGCGTCTGGATTGCCTCTGAGTGCGTCTGAGTGCGTCTGAGTGCGTCTGAGTGCGTCTGGTAACGCCCGCAGGCACGCCGGAGTCTCTGGAGCGGCCACGGACGGGCCCTGAGTTGCCTGCATATGCTCACCACGGCGCCCAATCCCCACAGGCACGCCGGAGTCTCTGGAGCGGGCGGTGCACGCGTACGAGCATGCATTGCGCATCTTGCCTTCATCAGCGGCTGCCTATTCGGGACTGGCGTACGCACTCAAAGGAGGTGGACCCCGCCTTGCATGCATGTGCTCACCACGGCGCCCACTCCCCACAGGTACGCACTCAAGGAGGTGGACCCTCAACGGGCAGCGCAGGCATTCGCCGCCTCTGATGACCTCTGATGACCTCTGATGACCTCTGATGACCTCTGATGACCTCTGATGATCACCGATGACCCATAATTGCCTCCCTCATCAGGCATTCGCCGCCTTTGCGGCCACGGAGGCGGAAGGCAGCGGCGGCATCGCTACGGAGGCGAAACGGTTTGCCACAACTGATTGCCACTGATTGCAACAGATTGCTACTGAGTGCTACTGAGTGCTACTGAGTACCAATCATTGCCACAGATTGCCACTGATTGCAACAGATTGCTAAGATTGCATCGCTACGGAGGCGAAACGGGTTGCCACGTGGCTCGAGACCGCCGCGCCGCAGTGGGATTGCGACTCCTAATTACGACTTGAGTACCTCCGATTGCATCCCTCATCAGGTTTGCCACGTGGCTCGAGACCGCTACGCCGCCAGAGACATGCGCCGCTTCTGCGCGTGATTGGCCCGCAATCAAGGTACGAGGGCCGCTGATGACCTCTGATTGCCTCCCTCAATAGGCGTGATTGGCCCGCAATCAAGGTACGAGGGCCGCTGATGACCTCTGATTGCCTCCCTCATTAGGCGTCGGCGGTCTACCCTGAGGCCTTCGAGCGCAGCCCCGGAGTGCAGCCGTGCAACCGCGTCCCCTATGAGCTCGCCGTCGAGATGGGTTTCGTCAAGCTCCTCGAGCGCGGGCCGTTGGTGTTGACGAACGCGACGCTCGGCTGGAGATTGCACGAGCTCACGGACGAGGCGCTCGTCGAGGCGGTGCGTTTCGCTGCGTTTCGTCACTGATTGCGCATGATGGCTCACCTCTCGACCTCGTGCACGCTGATGGACGCTCATGAGCCTTGATTGCCTCTGATTACCTCCTCTGAGTGCTACCCTCGTCAGGTGGGCAACGCGCCCTTTCGTATGCTCGTGATGCCCAAGGACGTCCATCCTATCTTACCCCCCGACCACCCCGGCTCCATCGTCGACCCGGTGTGACTCCATCGCGTTGTCGTGGGCAACCTCGCATCACCCGCGCATGCTCGTCACGGAGCCCACCCCCCACCCCCCACCCCCCACCCCCCCTCTCCCCACAGGCGGCCTCGGGCATCTATTTTAGGGACTACCTCAAGCTGCTGGATCGACTGGCGCTGACCGAGGAGTTCGCCGTCTACGTGGCGCAGCTCAACCTGCTGCGGCTGCCCTCGCTCCTCCGCCAGGTCTGATTGCGTCTGATTGCGTCTAATTGCGTCTGATTGCGTCTGATTGCGTCTGATTGCGTCTTATTGCTGCGGCTGCCCTCGCTCCTCCGCCAGGTCTGCCTCTGAGTGCCTTTTCGTGCCTCTGAGTGCCTCTGAGTACCTCTGAGTGCCTCTGAGTGCCTCTGAGTGCTACTGATTGCTCTGAGTGCACCTGATTGATCCTACGCCAGGTCTGCCTGCCCAAGGCGTTACCAGGTGCCAAACTCTCGATGACGAATCTTTGGCTGGGTGGGCGCTCCATGAAGAACGGATTGCACTTTGACAACTTTGACAACCTGCTGCATCAGCTGCGGGGCACGAAGCGGGCGCTGCTCCTCCCGCCTGATGACACGCCTCATTTGTACTACGCGAGCGGCGGAACGAGCGTGCGTCTGATGACCTCTGATGACCTATGATGACCTCTGATGACCTCTGATGACCTCTGATGACCTCTGATGACCTCTGAAGACCTCTGATTGCGGCGGGACGAGCGTGCGTCGGCACGTCTTCTCGATCCGCGCCGTGGTGGGCCCTGCCGTGCATGCATGTGCTCACCACGGCGCCCGTTCCCCACAGGTGCGTCGGCACGTCTTCTCGCTCGAGGCGCTCGAGGAAGGCCGTGCTGCGTTTGCGAACGAGACCGTGCACGCGCAGGTGTGAACGCTCGATGCGGCGCGTCCGAGTGCCCCCCTGAGCTACCCCTTGGAGTGCCTCTGATGAGCTGCCTCATCAGGAGTGCCTCTGATGAGCTGCCTCATCAGGAGTGCCTCTGATGAGCTGCCTCATTGAGTGCCTCTGATGAGCTGCCTCATTGAGTGCCTCTGATGAGCTGCCTCATCAGGAGTGCCTCTGATGAGCTGCCTCATCGGCCGGAGCTCACACACCGCTGAGTTGCCTCTGATGACCCCTGATGACCCCTGATTGCATCTGATTGCGTCCCTCACCCTCATCAGGTGCGCGAGAACGTCGCCTCTGATGACCTCTGGCTGCATCTGATTGCGTCCCTCACCCTCATCAGGTGCGCGAGAACGTCGCCGTGATCGACGTCTTCGATGCACACGTGGGGCGGACTCACCCGAAGGTGGCCCTTGCCCATCCGACGCCGTGGTGGACCCTGCCTTGCATGCATGTGCTCACCACGGCGCCCATTCCCCACAGGTGGCCCTCGCCCATCCGACGGTGTGCGAGTTGCGAGAAGGGGAGGCGCTGTTCCTACCCAAGGTGAGGCTGATTGCGACTGATTGCGGCTGATTGCGCCCGGTTGCGAGAAGGGGAGGCGCTGTTCCTACCCAAGGTGAGGCTGATTGCGACTGATTGAAACTGATTGCGCCCGATTGCGAGAAGGGGAGGCGCTGTTCCTACCCAAAGTGAGCGCCCGAGACGGCGCCTCAGATCGGCTCAGATCGGATCAGATTGGCTCAGATTGGCTCGGATGACGACTGAGCGAGGCTGATTGCGACTGAGTGCGACTGAGTGCGGCTGAGTGCGACTGAGTGCGACTGAGTTTGCCTCCGTCATCAGGGATGGCATCATGCTGACGAAATGAGTGCATGCTGATTGCCTCTAATTGCATGCTGATTGCCTCTAATTGCATGCTGATTGCCTCCGTCATCAGGGATGGCATCATGCGGTCATTTCGTCGGCGGAGGACGCGCGTAACCTCGCAGTCAACTTTTGGTACGATCTGCAGGTGAGAGCACTTGATCTCACTGGAGAGCATTTGAGTGCACTTGATCTCACTTGAGGTCAACTTCTCCGACGGCCCGCAGGGCTTCGTCACTCCGATGGAGTGCATGCTGATTGCCTCTGATTGCATGCTGATTGCCTCCCTCGTCACGGACGACCTGCAGGGCCGCGTCACTCCGATGGAGCGAATTTCGTCACTCGCCGAGATGTTCCAAAGAGAGGGCTGCGAGTAGCCTGCGCTTCGTCACTCGCCGAGAGGTTCCAAACGGAGAGGGCTGTGCTTCGTCACTCGCCGAGAGGTTCCAAATAGAGAGGGCTGTGCTTCGTCACTCGCCGAGAGGTTCCAAATAGAGAGGGCTGTGCTTCGTCACTCGCCGAGAGGTTCCAAACAGAGAGGGCTGTCTGGAGTTGCTCCTAGCTCCAACGCGCGTGTCCGGCGCCCACGACGGCGCCCACCGGGATGTGTACAAGCTTTCGCGGTGCTGGCTCCCCGTCGGCCTGGCGACCATCACCGACACATTGGGCCAGGGACGCGCGCGGGGTGCGTGTGGACGTTAACACGACAGACGCGACAACCGGTGCTACGGCGACTGTTACGGCTTAGTTACGCGCGGTGCGTATAACGTCTATAAAAGAATAAAACAAAAGCACGCCCAGCCTGCACTTCAGCGCTTCTTCACAACTCGCGAAGATCCCCGATGATGTGCCGCGGATTCTTTTCGAACAATCGTTTCAGTGAGTCCGCTTTCGTTAGAAACTGCGATGCACGAGTTCACGGTATGGACACTCTCACAACACTCTCACAGCACACTGAGCCTTCACTCTCGCAGCTAATACTGATGCGAGTAGGGCGCGTAGGCTCGACATTGAATGCGCGTTGACGCGCGAGATGTGATTGCGCGCGGCTGGCGGCCTTGGCCGTCGCGCGCGGCTCTGTTTTGCACGGGAGCATTGCTCACGCTCCCCAAAAGGAACGTTTCGTCAATTTCATTTCTCGTTTCCGGGTACCAGCTTAATCGGGGATAAGGCCATCTTCTCTTCACGGCGCCGTAACAGCGCCTCTCAGGCCCGTTCCAATGCTACCGTACTGTTCACCGGAACCATACAGGACATTGGTAAGCTACAGGGCCGGAAATACGAGCGCCAGGATCAACCCGATCACTAGATGTGACGCGATAGGATCGTGGCGCGGAACGAGTTCAGGCCATGTTCTTGTGCGCATGTGCCACGGCTACCTGATCGCCCTCCCGACGCTTCAACGGCCGCTCCTGCTGCTATCTATATCTCGAAAAGGTGCTCAAAGCTGTACAGATAGCTAAGTAAGCGATATGTTCACACACGGGTCGTTCTCCGTTCACAGTTCATCGAGCCGAGAGTACTCTCGTGGGAAACCGCGTCGCGATGCCGCCCAAGCGCGGCCGCGAGGCTGCCGAGGCCGAGGACGAGACGGTGCAGCTGCGCCGACACAAGGGCGCCTTCGAGGAGGCCATGAACGAGCTCGTCTGCCCCATCACCTGGTCGCTCCCCGTCGACCCCGTCATGGCGGAGGACGGCAAGGTGTACGAGCGCTCGGCCATCGAGGAGTGGCTCAAGCAGCAGCACAAGAGCCCGGTGACGAACTTGGCGATGGGCACGAGGCTGCTGCCGGCGCTGCAGGTCAAGAACATGATCCGCACGATGGTCGCCTCGGGCGCTCTCACGGGCGACAAGGTGGACGCGTGGAAGCTGAAGCTGAAGGAGGAGGAGGAGGTGGTGGAGATGCTGCTTAAGGCCGAGGCTGGTGAGGGTTGGGCGATGTGGATCTTGGGGCTTTGGTACGAGCTTGGTAAGAAGGGCCTCGCAGAGGACAAGGCCAAAGCGTTCGAGTGGTACGAGAAGAGCCACGAGGCTGGGGATGCAACTGGGGCTTGCTACCTTGGCCTGTGCTACTTGGATGGTGATGGCGTGCCAAAGTGCCTTGCGCGTGCGAATACGCTGATGAGCCAGGCTGCTGAGCGCGGCAGTAAATACGCGTGCTTCAGACTGGGGGGCGCATACGCTAAGGGCCTCTGGGGCTTCCCGAAGGACGAGAAGATGGCGCGCCGCTTCTACTCGACGGTGGCGAGCGCCACGAACGATGATTGCACCGCTGCTAACAAAGAGGAAGCAGCCACATGGCTGCGTGTGCATCCAGCGTGAGCTAGCGCCCGATGCGAGGGGGAACAGGTAGGACTGCCGAAAGCTCCACGCCTTCTGCGCGTGTCGAATGATGTCGTACCCTAATAAGGAAGGTACGTGTTCACTCCGACTCGGCCCCTGCGTCATGGCCTGCGTGCGGCCGGCTTCGGTTCGAGGGTCGATGGTAAAAACGTTCGATCTTCTTGGCGCCACTTGTACACGGCCGTGTTATGTGTTATGTTAAATGTGAGCGTCACTCTGTAGATACACGCGCAGTGCGCCAGCAACCGTTCCAGAACCCGCCCGTGTGGTGGATCTTCGAGGTTTCCACCAGACCAAGCCGCATCCATGCATCGTACACGCAGCAACACGTGCGACTAGCATGTGTTGAAGAGTCGCGCCGAGTCCTGGGTCGCAGCCATTTCACAGCCATGTGCAATCTGATCGCGCACACGCCTACCGCTGCTTGGTCCGGGAATCTGACGCAGGTGGGATCATTTCACACCTCTCGGTACCACGGCCGGTTGGCTGAATTCACACCTCTCGGTGCCACGGCCGGTTGGCTAAATTCACACCTCTCGGTGCCACGGCCGGTTGGCTGAATTCACATCTCTCGGTGCCACGCCCGGTTGGCTGAATTCACACCTCTCGGTGCCACGGCCGGTTGGCTGAAGGTCGCGACTCAGGCGATTGGCGCATCATCATCCCGTCATCGACATGATGATCCTCGGGCCGCCAAACTCGCCCGTGAGTGCGTACGCAATCAAGGCGCCGATGAGCATCCCAATCAGGAACGTCAGGAGCAGGCGCCGTCGGATGCGTGTGAACGCAGCCGAGGTCGACGCGCCCCGACCGTCGAAGAGCGTCTCGACGACCTTGGCTTCGTCAAACGACGGGCGGCTGCCTGTGCCCCCCTCGCCATGTCGTGCCCATGAAGCCGCGCTCGCGCTCACACCCACCCATGTGATCCCCGAGCGCAGCACCTGATGATGAGATGGGGGGGGGGAAGGGGTGGAGGGTGGGGGCGATCAGATAGCTATCCGATGGCAGTCCGATAGGGCAATCCGATGGCAATCAATCTCGGCTCACCTCGGCGAGATGATCGCAACGGTTCCTGTGCAATCAGATAGGGCAATCCGATGGCAATCAAGACCCGAGCGCAGCTCACCTCGGCGAGATGATCAGTGCGGTTCCAATGCAGCAGCCGCGCCATCAGCGGAGGCGCCATCTTCCCACTGCTCTTCCCACTGCCCTTCCCACTGCCCTTTGGCCCGCCGCTGCTGCCTCCCCCCATCCTAGCACGGTGTAGCACGAGGTGGCACGTGGCGCCGTGGTTGAGCGCCAACGACGACGACGGCATGACACCCGCGAAGGGGCCGCCGCCCGGGACGGCGCCACCGCACTCCGCGCCGTCGCCGTACCCGTCGGGCGCCGTGTTGAGCGCGATCCCAAGCAGCGCACAGGCGAGCTTCGCGAGGAAATCGGCATGCGAGATGATGACGAGGATCCTCTCTGTGCCGTCGGGGCTGTTGAGAGCCTCGACCTGGAGAGCGGAGGCAATGCGGCGGGCACGCTGCTCCGCCTGAGCTTCATCCTCCTCGAGCGCCACCAGCTCCTCGGCCACCAGCGAAGCATCATACGTGGGGTACCGCTGGCTCACGTGCTTGCGCAGAGGACCGGGCACGGCGAAACGCGCCTCCTTGCCAGCGCCGGCGGCGCCCCCCGACGACGGCTGAGACGTGAAGAAGCCGAACTGCTCAACGAGCTCCGGGTTGACGAGCACCGACTGGCGCAGAGCGAGCGAGAGCGGGTACGCGGTCTGAAGCGCGCGCTGCATGGTGCTGCACGTGATCTGCAGGCGCCCGGAGGCCGCGGCCTCCTTGAGCTGCGCGCCGAGGCGCGCCCCAAGCAGGGACGCCTGCTGCTGCCCGAGCGCCGAGAGGCCCGGGTCGGTCTGATTGGCGTCCATGTGACGTGTGTTCTCGTCGTTCTGCGACTGGCCATGGTGCACGAGGATCACGTGCAATAGCCCCGGCTCCGCGGCCACCGTGGCCACGCTCATTTCCGAGAACATGGCACGAATCCTTGTCAGGAAAAATACAGAAGCCGAAACTCTTTTCCGTCATAGGACAAATTAGGTTTTCGAAATTCAAATTCGCTTGCGTTCCAATAACAGTTTCAGTTTCAGTTTCAGTTTCTTCGCGGGGTTCCAATAACGCCGTTTCATTTACATTTCACTCTCCCCTCAAACGAACTGCGTCATGTCGACTATCCTGGGACTAAACGGAGTCGTCGACGGCGCCGGCGAACTCAACATCCTGCTACTTGCACTACTTTTCTTCCAAAACGCGCGGGGGCTGATTGCCGTCCCTGGCTCGTCGGCATAATCGGTGAAGATGTTCAGCCGCCGCTCGCCGGCGATGGCGCGCCGATGGCTCGCGACTCGGCGCAGACGGGCTTGGTCCTCTTCTGGGAGAGTGGTCGCTCGCAAGTCCACCATCGTGAGCGAGGCGCTACGTACGACTGCCTCGGCGATCTGCTTCACGCCCTCCGAACCGATTTGGTTCTCGCCGAGGTTGATCGAGTCGAGTGTGCGGCTCTGCGCAATGTCCTCCGCCAGCGCGGCGGCGCCCAAAGAGCCTAGGCCATTCTGCGACAGGTCGGCCGACGTGACCACTTGCAAGAGCTGCCCAACGGCCCTGAGCGAGACGGCGCGATCGCCGCCAAGCTTCCCGCGCAGGTTGAGCACGTAGCCGTGTACGCCGGCGGCGCGCAAGAGCCCGCGTCGGAACGGATCGCCAATCTGAATGCCGATCGAGAGCGTATTCGCCCACCAATGCGTCCACAGCCACGGCGGGTGGTCGAACAAGCGCACGCCATCGCAAATCTCCCGAGCGGCGAGATACTCTTGGAGCGCGTGCGGCGGGTCCGCTCGCAACAGGTCCGCAATCGTTGCGTCGCCCTCCAAGACCGCCTGAATGTCGCGTTGTCTGTCGGGTGCCAACGAGGTTGCCGCCGCTATGAGCGCGGGCGTTCGGTGCTCATGCGACCACGCGCGGCACTCGGCTTCGATCATGCCGGAGGCGACTATGTACTCGGCGGGAAGCCCAGCATCGACCCTCTGGTTGGCAAAGCGGACCGCGTAGCGCGTCAGTCGTACGGCAGACTCCTTGTCGTCCGCTTTGGCGCTCCCGCTGCCGTTGGCCTCGTGCTTCCCTTGCAAGCGCGGCGACGTGGCTGAAACCTCGTAGCTGAAGCAATGCCCATACTGCCACGCGAAATCACCCTTGACCACCTGCACCCACTCCCCGTCCTTCGGTGGATGTTGCGACACGGGCATACTGGTGCGCTCGCGGATGGCCGCGAGCTGCCGCGGGTCGTGGAGCCGGATGGCGGCCGTGGCCACGTGCTCCCTCTCGAGCTTTCGCTGCTGCCCCAAGTGGGCTTCGAGGAAGGCGCCCCGCAGCAGGAGCGCGAGATTATTCTCCTCCTTGCGCGTGCGCATCCACAGCTCGCGCTTCTGCTCGCCTCGCCACGCCACGCAGAGCGGGCAGACGCACGTGCGCAAGCTCTGCCCCTCGTACCGGCCGAATCCCACATCGCGAAGCAGCCCGTCGAGGCAATGCAGGCACGAGGTCGAATTCGGGCACAGCCACTTTCCTTGCAGCTTATCCCGCGCCGTGGGGCTGAGTTCGACCCACATCTTGCCGTACTTCTGCTTTGCAAACGCCTCTTTGACGGGCTCGTGGATGGACTCGGGGAGGTGCTCCAAGCGGTGCGTGCAAGGGTGGCCGCATCGCTTGCCGTGCTCCCCGAGCTTGCAGCATGACCACTCCGAGGGCTTGTTCACGCGCTTCTGCGAAGCCAGCACCTTCTGGCAAATGGCCAGAGGGGAGAGGACCAAGGCGGTCTTGGAGGCCTCGGGCGAGGCGCCTCCTTTGGTGGCCTTCTCGAGGCTCCTCGCTCCAAATCCTTTGCTCACGCGATCGAGCATCATCCGCGTGGCCATCTCGTAGAGATCGACTAGCGAGGCCGGCAGCTGCAGCGCCAGCCCCGCCTTCTGGCGCATCTCGAACGTGGAGATCAGGATCGAGAGCACGAGAGGGTTGCTCGTGATCTGCAGCCCGGACGCGGGATGGCGTGGCACGCTCTCTCGCACATACTGCAGCAGCCTCTCGCCGTCACTGCTACCTGCCGTCCACCTCCCGCCGTCCATGCTGCTCGCCTCAATACCCAGCCGATGCTGGATGACGTGCTCCTGCTGCGCCGTCGTAAGTGGCCCGAGCTTGATCAAGTGGAAGAGGGTCTTGAAGCGCTCCAGGTGGACGCCGTCGGGTCGCGAAGTGACGATCATCGTGTGCCCCTGCACCGCAAGCACCTGCACGATGTGGTCCTCGATTTGCGCGCACTTCGAACCGCCTTCGTCGAGTCCGTCGATGAGCAACAGAGCCCGTCGGCAGCGCATCGCCTGCCGCAGCGCACGATAGAGCTCCGAGTCCACCCCGTGCTCGAGCTGGAGTGCTAGGTCCACCCAATTCATGCATTCACTCGACGAGAGCAAGGCCGCATGGCGCTCAAGCAGCAGCTGCCACTCATGCACCTTGATCAAGATGGGGACGACGTCGGGCGCTTCCTGTAGCACGTGGCTGAGCAGCTGCAGCACGAGGCTCGTCTTTCCGGCGGCTGGATCCGCCGTGAGCAGCAGCGAGGTGGGCGCGTTCACCATGTCCTCAAGCACAGACATCAGCTTGCTCTCGAGCAAGACGAAGGGCTCGTTCTGCTGCGAGGTGAGCAAGTCGTAGCGCTCCTTGTGCTGCGAGATCTCGACGGTCATGCGCTGCCCCTTTTGCTCCGCGACGAATTGCTGCTCCGCCTGCTCGAGCCGCTTGGTGAAGGCCTCGGACGCGTTACGCGACTCGGCGGCGATCTCATCGCGCCCAATTCGAAGGTGCTCCTCGCGCTTATCGGCGGCGACCTCGAGCACGGCCTCCTTGAGTTTCGAGTCGCGATCCTCGCGATGCTCCTTTTGCTCAATCTCAAAGGCCATCTTGGCCTCCCGCTCTTGGTTGATGCGGTTCTGAACATCTCGCCGCTGCGAATCCTCGAGCGCTCTTCGCAACTCCTGATGGCGCCTGTCGAGGTCATCGAGAGCCTGATGAAAGGACTTGCCCAACCCACTCAGCTGGTCCAGGAGCGTCTGGTATGCCGTCGAGCTCTCCGAATGCCAAGGCTCTGGCAGGATCTCCAGCAGCAGCGACTGGCACGCCTTGAGCTCTGCACTCAGCCACGCCGCCGTGTCACTCGGTTTACTTCCCGTCTCGGCCACATAGGAGGCCGTGAGATCGAGGAGCCGACCAATGAAGTGGGCCAATTTGGACCGAATGAACGTCGCACGGAACAGCCACCGGCCGAGCTTGCTCACGTCTGTCCAGTGCTCAATGGCGTACGGCGGCGGCGCTGCGGCTGCAGACACGACCGAGACAGGCACGATGCCCAGATCCAACCTGCTCCCAGAGACGGCGTCGAGCACGGTCGAGTGCTCTGCAGCCAAGCTCGCCGTGTAGCTCTTTCGATGCGCTGCAAAAGCGGCGCTCTTCACGTCCCGTGGGGCATGATTCCAGGGCGAGAGGAAGACGTGCTCGACCTTCTTGCCGGCCGAGAGCTCCAGCGTGTGAGAAATTTTTCGAGGGCCTGGCGGCGCCGTCACCCGAGCATCGTGCCACCCATCATTGATGAACACGGTCAGCTCTTGCTGCACTTTGTAGCGCGCGTGCGACCCGTGGCGGCCGCTCCAAGGGAGGGTGCTTGCCCGCAAGCTTGAGGTGTCATCGGGCAGCAAGTCGCTGAACACGTACGTGATCGGCGAGGGCGCCCAGGGTTGCATCAGGTGCGCCGCTGCTGCCGCTGCCTGCTGCGAGTCGGCGTGCGTGTTGAATGCGGGACCGATGGCCGCCGCTGGCCGTTCGGCAGGACTGCTGGCGGTGCTGGCGCGCTTCTTACGCATCATCTGTGCCTATGAAGAAGTGCAGGCGATGCGAATTTATGCCTGCTCGGCAGGTGACCCGTGCGCATGCCCTCCACGGCGAGTGTCCAGCCCAACCGAATTAATCGACTGATGCGCACGCACCCGGATGGAGGTGTGTACTTGCAGGACGGGAAAAATGGTGGCAAGCGGCTCCGTTTCGAAAAAGAAAATACGGACTGTCTTCCAAATGCGGCGAACTTTTGGCGCCGTGCGCATTTACAAGTAGCGTGTACCTGCGACCTACTATCGATAGTAAGAGGCGCGTGGGGAGAGGCTGCCGCCCGGCCGTGTGGAATGAGTCCAGCGAAGTTTGCATTTCTGTGGTCGAAGTTGCCGCCGCGGACCCGTGTGAGAATCCTGAGTGAGGACGACACTGCGAAAAGGGTTGCAGGTCGGATCCATGGCAGGCCAGCGACTGCTGTGGCTCGTATGCATGCCTCTCGCGCTGATGCTGCTCCTCTTCAACTGGACGTCCTACCACTCGCTCACCGGCGGGAAGTCGCAAGGCGCGGCGGTGACGCCAGCGCTGCGGCAGAAGCTCGTTCGGCAAGGAGCGGCGATGCGCGCGATGCGCACGCTGCATGAGAACAAGCCGACGGTCGCGCAGGTGCTTGAGACGCATGCGAGGACGGAGACGCCCTCGCTGGCCGCGATCACGGCCGCATCGGACCTCGCAGCTGAGGCGGATGAAGCGGAGGCTGCTGCCACTGAGGCCAAGAATGACGGGGAGCCAGCAGAGGCGGAGGTGGCCGATGGCAAGACCGAGGGACTGGTGGAGAGCGAGGATGCCGCCGCGGACGAGGCCGTCGCCACGGCCGGTGGCAGCAGCACCGCCAACGTTGCCGGCGCGGCGGCGGCAGCGCTGGTCTACGTCGCCTCCAGCGCCATCGGCACCGCCAACGCCGCCGCTGCGACCGTTACGAGCATCGGCGACGCTCTGCGCGCCGCCGCGGGCAACAGCGCGTGCAAGCCGGAGCGCCCGAATTGGGAGCAGCGCCCTCTCAACTTCCTCGTGCCCGTGGACTCCGCTACGTGGCCTGCGTCGTGCGCGACGAGCGCTGCGTCGAGTGCCGGCGCGGGCGCAATCCAATCACCAGGCGGGGCGGAGCTGTGCACAGCCGTCTCCGCGGCGCTCGTCAAGATCGCGAAGCATCGCGAGCTCGTGGTCGTGCTTGCGCGCGAGGAGGACGCGTCGGCACTCTCTACATTCCTTGGGCGTGCTCCGAAGCAGGTACTCTCTCGCCTCTGATGGCCCTCTGATGGCCCTCTGATGGCCCTCTGATGACCTCTGATGACCTCGGATGACCTCGGATGACCTCGGATGACCTCGGATGACCTCGGATGACCTCGGATGGCCTCGGATGACCTCTGATGACCTCGAATGACCTCTGATGACCGCTGATGACCTCTGATGACGAAACCCTCATGAGACCCCCCCCCGGATTTGGAGCTCAGGTGCTCGTCTTCTCCTCCGATGGCTCCGCCGCCGTCGCCGCCGCCGCCGCGTCCCACGAGGGCGTGGCCGTCGTTCCAGCCCCAGCAGCCATGCGCGAGATGGCACCTCTGGTGGGTCGCCGGCCCTCTCGTCGTCGCCGCATGCAAGTGCTCACCACGGCGCCCCCCTCTGTTCCCCACAGTCTCTCAAGTATGCCCTATACGAGAGTGTGCTGCGGCTAGGCTGCTCTGCCCTCTTCGCCGATGTACACGTCAACTGGTCCGACAGTCCATTTGGCTACCTGAGCCGAGATACCGACCTCGAGGCCGCCTCGGTCACCGATGGCTTCATGCGCACTGGGCGCGTCGTCTCCGTCGACGACGCCCAGATGGGATGGTCTCGGTCTGCTGATGGCCTCTGATGGCCTCTGATGGCCTCTGAGGACCTCTGATGGCCTCTGAGGACCTCTGATGGCCTCTGAGGACCTCTGAGGACCGCTGATGACCGCTGATGACTGCTGACGGCCTCTGAGGACCCCTGATGACCTCTGCTTCCGTAGGTACGCCCAGTCGCGACCTCTGATGACCTCTGATGACCTCTGAGGACCTCTGATGACCTCTGCTTCCGTAGGTACGCCCAGTCGCTCGCGATCGCGGCCCTTAGCCCGCGTCTCTTCTATGCCACCGCGACCGCCGAGTCGGCGAATCTGATGGCCTTCATGCGCTTCCGTCTCCACGAGAGCAAAGCGGGGGGCGGCGGAGCGGGCGGTCTCGGTGGCCTCCTCCATCGCGCCTCGTCAGAAAAGGAAGAGTCGGAGGACTATGCATTCACAGACGAGGCCATCGGGCCCGCGCATGATGCGAAGCGGTCGGCGGGCGTGACTGTGCGGGTCATGCAGCCCACGTGCTTCGGCACTGGTCGAGGCTCAGTAGCAGTCGCCCCTGCCCCGTCCGACCCAAATATGGATGAGAGGGCGATGGTGATGGGCAATTCCAATGCGATCTTGTCGTCGCGGGTCTTCACCGCGCGCAACCAGGTGATGACCTCTGATGGCCTCTGATGGCCTCTAATGGCCTCTGTTGGCCTCCGAGTGACCTCTGATGGCCTCTGATGGCTTCTTGATTGCCTCCCTACTCAGGTGCTCTCCAAAGGGTGCGCCAAGGTGGATTCTCTTGATTGCATCTGATTGCATGCTGATTGCCTCCATACTCAGGTGCTCTCCAAAGGGTGCGCCAAGGTGGATTCTCCGGCCGAGATGCCGCCAGCTCGCCCACTCAATTACGTCGTGCCGGCGAGTGAGTCGGAGTGGCCGAAGCGGAGTGCATGCACTGCGATGGGGACGGAGGCGCTCTGCGAGGTTGTATCTCGGATCCATCTGAAGCGCGAGGTGATCGCGGCCGTCTCCAATAAGAACATCTTCCACATGCTCCAGGTGCACCGCTGATGTTGGAGTGCGAATGATGTGCTAATGATGTGCGAGTGATGTGCTAATGATGTGCTAATGATGTGATAATGCTGTGCTAATGATGTGCGCATGAACTGAGTGCGAATTGAGTGCCACGGATCGCCCCATTGATTGCCATTGTTTGCCAACGATTGCCATTGATTGCCATTGATTGCCATTGATTGCCATTGATTGCCATTGATTGCCATTGGTTGCCATTGATTGCCGTCCTTCCAACTGCTCCAGCTGTACGTCAACGGCATCAAGGCCGCGAACATCTCGAACGCGATGGTCGTTGCCCTTGACGATGCTACTGAGGCATGGCTCATCGGCAAGAATGTCCACCACTACACCAAGAAGCTTGTCTCCAGGTTCGTCATAATAGACGCTGATGACCACTGATGGCCGCTGATGACCTCTGATGACCACTACACCAAGAAGCTTGTCTCCAGGTTCGTCATAATGGACGCTGATGACCGCTGATGACTTCTGATGGCCGCGGATGGCCGCGGATGGCCGCTGATGACCACTGATGACCTCTGATGACCGCTCGTCTCTCCAGGACCGGCTCGACAGACAACCACGCCACCTCCGGGCTCAAGTTCAAGATCCTCGTCGACTTCCTCTCGATTGGCTGCTCGGTGCTGCTCTCCGATTTGGACGTCATGTGACCACTGATGACCACTGATGACCACTGATGACCTCCGATGATGACCATCCTCATCAGGTGCTGCTCTCCGACGTGGACGTCATCTGGCTGGCCAACCCGTTCCACTTCCTCTATCGCGATACGGACGTCGAAGGCATGACGGACGGCTGGGATGAGCCCACCTCGTACGGCTACGATTACGGCGCCGGATCCTTCAGGGTCTTCGCGCGGAACAGCGGCATGTTCTACCTGCAAGCGACGCACGAATCGAACCAAATGATGAAACGGCTCGCGCGGCGTATGGAGAGCGAGGGCACTTGGGACCAGACAGCCTACAATGAGGAGCAGGTGCGATGGCCCTTGTGATGGCGACTGATGGCCACTGATGGCCACTGATGGCGCCTGATGACCCCTGATGACCACTGATGGCCACTGATGACCACTGATGGCGACTGATGGCCATTCCCGACGACTGACGAGGCCTTCCTCGACCTGTCTCCTCCCGTGTGATTGCCCTTGGTTGCCCTCGATGACCCTCGATGACCCTTGATGACCCTTGATGACCCTTGATGACCCTTGATGACCCTTGATCACCCTTGATCACCATTGATGACCCTTGATGACCCTTGATGACCCCTTCCGCTCGGCGGCAGTTCTACCCCGCGAATGGCGTGCATGCAACTGTTGGCGTCTCGTCGCGCGTCATGAATTATCTGTGCAATCTCAACTCGAAAACCTTCTTCCGCTTCGTGCGTGAGGACGACGAGCTCCTCAACGGCTACCGGCCCATCTCGGCGCACGTCAACTACCATCCGGAGAAGCCCAACCGGATGGTCGACCTGCATGCCTGGTACCACTGATTGCCACGAATTGCCACTGATTGCCCATCTCGGCGCACGCCAATTACCACTGATTGCCACTGATTGCCACTGATTGCCACTGATTGCCCATCTCGGCGCACGCCAATTACCACGGCGCCCACATGTATGCCTGGTACTCTTAGCTGGCACGGATTGCGCCTGGCATGCACGTGCTCACCACGGCGTCCATCCCCCTCCTCCTCCTTCTAAAGGTACTACGGCGGCGACAATGTCAAGGGGAAGAAGGCGGGCATCTGGAAGTGGAACGGCGGCGAGGGCTCGCGCCTGCAAGCCGAGTGCAAGAATAGCATCGTCTCGGGCCGACCCTCGACCGCAAAGCCGCTGCTGCAACAGATCTTACTCGCGGGCAAGGCCGAGTGGGGGGGCGTCAAGTGGATCGAGTTTGGGGCCGATGGGACCCTCAAGACGCCCTGGGGTGCTGGCAAGTGGGGTGATACGCAGAAGCCGAGCACCATCTACGCCGAGTTCATTGGCCAGATCCATCTGCTCACGTTCACAGGGAATGCGTACGAGTCGACGCGCTGCTCCGATGGCGAGAACGTCAACGGCAAACTCGCCGACGCCGGCGCCGCCTGAGCGTGTCCGACCACAAAAGTCTTACAAAAGTCTTGTAACGCCGTAAATATAAATACGCCGTATACCGAACGGCTAACGGTCTTCCGGATATAATGATTTATTTTACCCGTAACCTGATCCTTAACCGGGTAATGTGCGATTGCGGCGTCGGTGGCTGCGGCGTAGGGGTTCGGGGAGTCGTGCACTACAGACTGTATCATCATCTGTGGAGTCGAGCGGGAATCCACACGCTGCACAGTGTGCACAGAGTAGTGGCACCGAGTCGAGCCATGAGCCGAGCTAGGCTCTCCTCAGCCACTGAGGTGACGTGGGCCTCTGCGCTGCCGGCGCCGCGCTGCAGCCTGCACCCAAGACCCATGACCCAACACGCAACCCAGCGGACGCTCGCTTGTCGCAATCGTTCCAAAGCCGATGGTCAAGTTGTCGGGTGCTCACGCAGCCATGTGGCTGCTCCCTCTTTGGCGCCGGCGGTGCAATCCTCGATCAAGGCGCTCGCCACCATCGAGTAGTAGCGGCGCGCCATCGTTTCGTCCTTCGGGAAGCCCCAGAGGCCCTCAGCGTATGAGCGCCCCAGATGGTAGCACGTGAGTTTGCTTCCGCGTTCAGCAGCCTGGCACATCAGCGTATTGGCACGCATGGGGCACTTTGTCACCTCGCCATTCCCCAGCAAGTAGCACCTGCCAAGGCCGCCTGTCCCAACTGCATCCCCAGCCTCGTGGCTCTTCTTGTACCACTCGAAAGCCTTGGCAAAGTCCTTTGCGAGACCCTTCTGACCATGCTTGTACCAAACTCCCAGGTTGCACATCGCCCAGCCCTGACCAGCCTCGGCCTTACGCCGCATCTCCGCCACCTCCTCGTCTTCCTTCAGCTTCAGCTTCCACGCGTCCACCTTGTCGCCCGAGAAGAGCAAGAAGGTGATGGGGCAGAGGAACTCGTTCATGGCCTCGTTCGTCGCGCTCTTGGTTCGGCGCAGCTCCTGCGCTGTCTCGTCCTCGGCATCCTCGCAGCCGCGCTTGGACGGCATGGCGATGCCGGTTGGCGGGCGGGGACGAGCCCAGCGTACGCTGTCGCCCTGAGTGCTGCTGATGGTCCTCTGCCGTTCGGCGGCGCGAAATAGGAACAAGGTCCTCGCCTCGAATCCGCCCATAAAAATTCCCGTTTTTCCTAGAAAACCCCAAGAAGGACGCACGCGGTCGATGGGCGCGGACAGAAGAACCCCGCTACCGGTACCCAACGGACGCCAGTCCGCGGACACCCGAAACGCAAGCGAAAAGACCATCACGACTGTGCGAGAGCGTGGCATGGCGGTGACCGGTGTGTATAGAGCACGGTAACGTTAGATTTGAGTTCTAACGTTAAGGAAGCGTTAATTTCTTTCCTTATACGTTGATTTCATGTTTATGTTAATGATGAAAGGCTTGTTGTCGTTAAACGTGAATAACACTGTTTTGCACTTTTGCTTGTCAAAAAGGAGGTCAACAAGGGTCAAAAATCTTACCATAGATCGCGTATGAATATGGGTCAAAAAGGAGGTCAAACAGAGTAAAAACATCTTACCAAAAAGGAAGTGACGAGTCTTTTAGCTCTTACGCAAAAAAGGAGTCAAGAAGGAGCTGTAGGAGGTCACTCTACGGGAGTTGTTAATGTTAACGGAAAACCCTTAACGTTAAAGTAACGTTAAAGTATTGTTGTTAATGGTTCCTATTGTTGTTATGTTGTTAGTGTAAACACTTCAACAGTGTCTGGTCCTTAACGTTACGGTGCGTGTGCAGAGACAGACGTGGGGATACGCACAGAGAGAGAGAGAGGCACAGCCGAGCCATGAGCCGAGCTAGCTCCGCCACTGAGCCGCACCCAGCGCAGCACTCAAACGTGCCAACGCCGGGTCAAGCTGCTGGATGCGCACGCAGCCATGTGGCTGCTTCCTCTTTGGCGTCGTCGGAGCAATCCTTGAGCGCGGCGCTCGCCACCATCGAGTAGTAGCGGCGCGCCATCGTCTCGTCCTTCGGGAAGCCCCAGATGCCCTCAGCGTATGCGTCTCCCAGGTTGTAGCACGCGACTTTGCTGCCGCGTCCGGCGGCGTCGCCAATCAGAATAGCACCATGCATGGGGCACTTTGGCACGCCAGCACCAACCACGTAGCACCAGCCAAGGCCGCCAGTCCCACTTGCATCCCCAGCCTCGTGGCTCTTCTTGTACCACTCGAAAGCCTTGGCCAAGTCCTTGGCGAGGCCCATCTCACCATACTCGCACCAAACTCCCAGTTGGTGCATCACCGCGCCATCACCAGCCTCGGCCTTACGCAGCGTCTCCGCCACCTCCTCCTCCTCCTCCAGCTTCAGCTTCCACGCGTCCACCTTGTCGCCCGTGAGAGCGCCCGAGGTGACCATCGCGCGGATCATGTTCTTGACCTGCAGCGCCGGCAGCAGCTTCGTGCCCATCTCCAAGTTCGTCACCGGGCTCTTGCGCTGCTTCTTGAGCCACTCCTCGATGGCCGAGCGCTCGTACACGTTGCCGTCCTCCGCCGTG
>ENA-UOXO01001031-UOXO01001031.1-mixed-culture-metagenome-genome-assembly--contig:-NODE-1031-length-20385-cov-39.418151_pt1 | contig 20385 bp, 14 predicted proteins | sample MGYA00238162_ERZ761640 | MGnify/ENA primary metagenome ERZ761640 (study PRJEB28914, sample SAMN08778297) | mixed culture metagenome | isolation source: Freshwater growth medium | place: USA...
CCCCCTCCGTCCCCGCCGCCCTCGCCGCCTCCCAGGCCGCCGCCGCCCTCGCCGCCACCAAGCCCGCCACCGCCTTCACCACCACGGCCTTCGCCACCGCCACCGTCGCCCCCGCCCTCCCCGCCGCCGTTGCCTCCACCCTCGCCTCCTCCACCCTCGCCACCCCCGCTGCCACCTCCGTTGCCGCCGCCACCCTCGCCACCTCCTACGCCGCCTCCCTCTCCGCCGCCGCCCTTCCCTCCTCCATCACCACCGCCCTCGCCACCACCACCTTCACCACCGCCCTCGCCGCCTCCGCCCTCGCCGCCACCCTCGCCACCACCCTCGCCGCCACCGCCCTCACCCCCACCACCCTCGCCACCGCCGACTCCGCCGCCATCGCCCCCGCCACCAGCACCACCTCCCTCGCCTCCGCCGTCGCCACCACCGCCGTCGCCACCTCCTCCGTCGCCACCGCCACCATCGCCGCCTCCGCCCTCCCCGCCGCCCTCTCCTCCACCACCCTCTCCTCCACCACCATCGCCGCCGCCACCATCGCCGCCGCCACCATCACCACCTCCCTCACCGCCGCCACCATCGCCGCCGCCACCAGCACCACCTCCACCGTCGCCACCCCCGCCTTCGCCTCCCCCGCCATCGCCACCGCCGCCCTCTCCGCCTCCTCTGCCACCACCACCATCACCGCCGCCACCCTCGCCACCACCTCCATCGCCACCGCCGCCATCTCCGCCTCCTCTGCCACCACCACCCTCGCCACCACCTCCCTCGCCACCACCTCCATCGCCACCGCCGCCATCTCCGCCACCTCCCTCTCCACCTCCACCCTCTCCGCCTCCACCCTCTCCGCCGCCGCCCTCTCCACCGCCACCCTCACCGCCTCCTTCGCCGCCGCCTCCCTCACCGCCCCCCCCCTCGCCACCCCCCTTGCCTCCACCACCCTCACCACCTCCACCATCGCCCCCCCGACCGCCCTCGCCTCCAGCCTCGCATGGGCAGGTGCTTGCCACTGCTTGCCACTGCTTGCCTCTGATTGCCTCTGATTGCCTCTGATTGCCTCTGGTTGCCTCTGCTTGCCACTGATTGCCTCTGATTGCCTCTGATGGCCTCTGATGGCCTCTGATGGCCTCTGATTGCCACTGATTGCCACTGATTGCCACTGATTGCCATCTCAATCTCGGCCTCGCATGGACAGGTGCCGTTCCTTCTCACGGCCACACTCACACGCCTCCATCGTGCCTTCGCTGGTGCCGCCGCCACCAGCGCCAGCGCCAGCGCCAGCGCCAGCGCCAGCGCCAGCGCCAGCGGTGCGTTCGTCCCCGGCGCTCTGCAGGGCACCAGCAATGCAAGCGCCTTGGCTCAGTACAACCTGACTCGTCGCATCCTCGGCGACCTCGCCGCCTCTGCCGCCGCCGCCAGTCCAGACGTCTTCGCCGCCGCCGACGCCGCCGACCCCATTGAAGTGGATGGCACCGGCGTTCGCGTTCGCGCCGGAACGAGCATGACGGGCGCCGTGACGAGCACGCCGGGCGCCGTGCCGAGCGCTCTAAGCGCCGTGCCGAGCATGGTGGGCACAGCGGTGGCGTTCGATGGGTTTCGGCGCGGCGTCGCCGATACTTTGGGCCTCAGGCTGCGCCGAGTCGTCAATCGCACTGTGCCCGGCCTTCAACTGGTTGATGTCGGTGCGATCTTGCACACGCCTCACGATGCTCCCCACGGCGCTGCCGCGAATGCTCACCACGGCGCCCCGCCTCTCTCTTCCACACGACTCATGAGGCTCTGCGCTGCATGCGAGTGCTCATCACGGCGCCCGGGCGCTCCTTTCCCGTGCGCGAGCGCTCACCACGGCGCCCTCGCTCCCGCCCACAGGCCCGTTTGGCGCCCCATTTGAACGGGTGCTCGTCCAGATTCGGCTGAGCTTATCCGCCGAGGCCCGCACACAAGGCGCCGGTACGGCGCTTGGGGCGGTCGCAGCTTTGGTCGAGGGGTACGCCGGCCGGATCGGTGTGCCAGACTTGGAGCGGACATTTGTCTCTAATTGCCTCTAATTGCCTCCCTCATTAACGTCTCTGATCGCCTCGAATTGCCTCCCTCATCAGGTGCGGCCGATTTGGAGGCGACACTGCAGGCGCACGGGCTTGGGGAGGGAACCGTCCTGATGACGTCACGCATCGTGGACACGGGCGCGATTGCGGACACGTGGCGGATGCATGCAAGCGGGCAGATGACGCACGCCGCTCCGCCGGTGGGAGGCACCGACGGCGAGATCGGGGCCAGATCGCTGAGCTCGCTCGGGCTCGTCGCCATCGTGATTGCATGCGTGGTCATCCCCATCCTCGCGCTCGCCTACGCCGACCGCGACCGTCTCCGGCGCCGTCTCGGGCGTCTCGGACGCCTCCTCTTGCCCCCTTCGCTCCTCCCCCCGTCACTCCTCCCCCCGTCGACGGGCCCCCAGACGCCCACCAAGGCGCCCGCCCGAGACGGCGCCGACGGAATGGGTTCGCCCACGGACCGCTCGAGCCCTGGGCGCCGTGCCGGGCGCGCGCCGTCGTGGGCCGTGGACGAGCCTGCGGAATGGGAGACGATCGGATCGACGATTGGGTCTGTCTTTAGCCCCGCTCAGACGCCGAGGCAGAGGGAGAGGCGAAGAGAGGAGCGCGCCGGGATGAGCTCTTTCATGCCAAGCGAGAGGGACCTGACAGCGCGTAGCAGCGCAACGGCCTCGCAATGCGCCTACTCGCACCGCCACGGCGCCTCGCCACAATCCAAGCCGACATCGCCACAAGCCAAGCCGACATCCCCATCGCTAAGGCCCAAGCCGACATCGCCATCGCTAAGGACCAAACCGACATCGCCATCGCCCAAGGCAACGTGCGTACAGTCGGAAGCGCGGCCGCCACGGCCAGCGATGGCGTCGAAGCCGCCGCCGCAGCAGCAGCCATCGCCAGAGCATCAGCCATCAGTGGCAATCAGAGGCAATCAGTACCATCAGTACCATCAGTACCATCGCCCCCCATCGCCAGAGCATCAACCTCCACCTCCGCCACCTCCACCTCCACCGCCGCCGCCCCCGCCTCCACCGCCCCCGCCGCCGCCGCCACAGCCGGCCGCCACCGACCTTTGGCTCACCGCTACGGACGAAACCACCGGCGGCACCTACTACTACAAGCAACACAGCCGACTGGTGCAATGGGAACGGCCGATGGACTTGAACGCCGACCCGACAGCCGGACCACTACGCGCCGGGCTGAGCGCGCGCCGTACCGGGCACACTGACGGTACGTCCATGGGGCAGGGGCCTGCTGGCTCGTCAGTGGCAATCAGAGGCAATCAGAGGCAATCAGGGACGTCCATGGGGCAGGGGCCTGCTGGCTCGTCAGTGGCAATCAGAGGCAATCAGTCGCCATCAGAGGCACTCAGAGGGTCTCAGGGGCCTGCAGATTCGTCAATGGCAATCAGAGGCAATCAGAGGCAATCAGGGACGTCCATGGGGCAGGGGCCTGCAGATTCGTCAGTGGCCCAACGGCTTCGACGACCATCGACAGAGGAGCGGCTTGCACTTCTGCGCGCCCGCAGGCGGCCAGCGGGCTCTGCTGAGGATACCCGACTCGAAGGGGGGTCCGGGGGCAAGCCCCCCGGGGGCAAGCCCCCCGGGGGGAAGCCCCCCGGGGGGAAGCCCCCCAGGGGGAAGCCCCCCGGGGGGAAGCCCGAGGCCCCGCGCGATCGCAAGCGTGGCGAGGCGCCACCGACGACGCCGAACACGCGACCGTCACCATCTCAAATCAGCCCAGAGATACCGTCGTACCAAATTAGGGCAGAGGCACCGTCGTACCAAATTAGGGCAGAGGCGCCATCGTACCAAATTAGGGCACGTGCCTCAGCTGAGCCAGCCACGCCCCTCTGCCCGCGCGCATGCCTCCGCTTACTGGACGAAATGGACGTCGATTCGATTGTCATCGGCTGTCGCAATCATGCCGCAATCTCGGCAGGTAAGGCATCGTCGCCGCTGAGGCGTGCGAGCTCAGGTTCAACGACGGAGGCAACGGCGACGTCGCCTCCGAGATGCTCGACGTCGCCTCCGAGATGCTCGAGGCCGGACTCGACGAAATCGACGGAATCGACGGAATCGAGGCCTCCGAGATGCTCGAGATCGGCCGCTGATCTCAGTGGCCATCAGCGGTCCTCAGTGGCCCTCCGTGGTCCTCAGCGGTCCTCCGCGGCAAGCTCGGCGCCCATCACGGCGCCTAGGCCGCGCTCAAGAGCAGATGCGCCGAGGCCTGAGGGCGGGCGAGGCGTTCCACTTGCAGTACCACTCAGCGCCCAACACAGCGCGCATCTCATCGGCGCTCTGACCTCCTCGGAGTCGAAGCTCTCGTCGGCTGATGTGCCGCTCGAGAGCGATCGTCGGCCGCCGCGCGGGGCGGCGACGCCGCTCGAGCGACCGCCGCCGCGGGCACGGCAGCACCACGGGCAGCATTTGCCCCCTCGAGCTCGATTGGGACCGCAATCCCCTCGAGCTCAATTGGGAGTGCGAGAGACGGCCGTCGGGGATCTTCACAGCCACGGCCTGGAGGCGTGACGTGCACAGTCACCTTGACGGGACGTGAAACGCATGTATAGACGCGTAGGGATCCTAGGGAAAGGATTTTCAGACCGCAAGCGGTCTGAGGCAGTGCTGCTTTTACGATTTTTAGTGTCAAGTCGAGTCGACTAGTTTCTTAGATAGGCGGGCGCCGCAGATAGCCCAGTGCCCACCAGGAGACCAGGTAGGTTTTTGGAACCGTGCCCGTTCAGGACGATCGGGACGTCCACCGCTACCCGGTTACCCGGTTACCACGTGAATATACGTGACCGAGTTAAAGGGAGCTCGGAAGCTTAACCGCGTGCACTGGGGCGAGCGCGGGCAGAGAGACGGACAGACCGTGAGAACTCCCTGCTGAATCCCAAAAACCCTAACGGACAAAACACGCGCCTAGAGAAACGGTCAGACGTTTCAGAGCCGACTAGTGTACATATGAGGCTCGCTCACTGACGCGTCTTATATGGGGTCATGTAAGGTGTGTGTCTTCTGAGCGGGCAGTTCAAGTGCCGCGTGTGAACGTCAAATTGCCAACCAATCGGCCGACCGCGAAAGCGCGCCGATGGCGCTCATCCAAGGACTGGGGCAGAGCATCGACCGCTCGCGCTTGATATCCGCGGACGACGCCTACAGGGTTCTTGAGTTGGACCGCGGTGCTTCACTCCATGCTATCCGAAGGGCGTACCTGCGCCAGATTCTTCGCCATCATCCCGATAAGGCGGGTGCATCAGCAGGAGACCCCGATGCAGTCACGTCCGCAGCGTCTCGTACGATTCGCATCAATATCGCGTACGAAATGTTGCAGAGCGACAAGATAGCCACGCGCGACAGAAGCCAGGCGGAGCGCGAGGCCGAGTACCAGGCAGAGATGGATGAAATGGAAGCCGAGCTCAAGAACCTCGACGCGAAAAGAGCGCAGCGCGAGCAAAAGGCCAGGGCGGAGTTTGCGGCGCGCCAGCAAAACAGGTTGAGCCAGCTCAGCATGGACGTGCGAGAGGCCCAACAGAAGCATAACCACAAGGCGCCGCCGGCGGTGCAGCTCTACTTCCCGTGCTCCACCAGGACGTTGTTCCTCAGAGTGAGGAATCTCAATAATCCGTCCGATCTGACGTCCAAGCTGCCGTACGTGATCGCGGATAGGCGCTCCAAGCTGGTGTACCATCCGGCCAAACGAGGTGGCACGTTCGGCCACGTGGTGCCCGAGCCAGCGCCCGCTGAGGAGGCCGCTCGCATCGTGTGGGACCATCCGCAAGGTCCTCGTGACGCGTGGTCCTTGGAGATGGCGATCTCCCTTGATGAGGGTGATGACGACCATCGCCCGGCATCGGCGCATGAGCTGCAGCAGCGCTGCCTGTTCGTGCTGGCCAGCAAGTACGTGTCTGATGGCCACTGATGACCTCTGATAACCTCTCTGATGACCTCTGATGGCCTCTGATGACCTCTGAAGACCTATGATTACCTATGATGGCCTCCCTCATCAGGTACCCTCACAACTCGGCAATGATTACCCTTGACGGCAATGATTACCCTTGATGACCTATGATTACCCTCACATCAGGTACCCTCACAACTCGGCCGTCAAGGGAAAGTTCGTCTGGGCTCCTTGGTACTTGGAGTACCCGGTTTACACACGGCCTCGACGGCTCGATCTGATGCTCAGCCGCGGTGCGTACGGCTTCTTGATGACCGCTGAACCGCTAGCTGCCATTGATTGCCACTGATAGCTAATGACTGCCATTAACTGCCACTGATTGACACTGATTGCGACCGATGGCCACCGACTGGCACAGGCGTCTTCGGCAAGGAGCTCGGGCGGTTACGCGAGGAGGCCGAGGAGCAAGAGCAGCGAGCAAGGCGGCAGAAGGAGGAGGCGCAACTGTTGGAGAAACTCGAGCGCGAGAAGCAGGTGTACGAGAAGCGGCGCGCCCGTGACCACTGATGACCTCCGATGACCACTGATTGCCTTCCTCATCAGGTGTACGAGAAGCGGCGCGCCCGGCTCGCCAGGTGTGCAACGCGCCCGCCGCAACGCGCCCACCGATCCCACAGTGCTTCAGCGAGTATACTGATTGCGACTGATTGCGACTGATTGCGGCTGATTGATACTGTTTGCGACTGTTTGCGACTGATGGCCGCGCAGGTTTGCAAGGCATCAGCCGACGCAGGTTCGTTTCCTCGAGTACACTCCCGTCGGTCGTGGCTCAGTCGATGCGGATGAGACGGTGCGTGCCGCTCAGAAGGCCGAAGAAGGTCACAGATGACCTCTGATGACCTCTGATGGCCTCCCTCATCAGGTGCGTGCCGCTCAGAAGGCCAAGGCGGAGGCGATGGAGTTGCGGCTGCGGGAGCTGTGGGAGGCCGGGCAGGACGATGAGGAGCTCGGTAAGGCGCTGGTCCGGGTGCGCTGCGAGCTGTTCCATCGTGTGCAGGTGAGTGCTCCTGAGTGCCACTGATTGCCACTGATTGCCACTGATGACTTCTGAGGACCTCTGATGACCTCTAATTGGCACTGATTGCCACCACGCGCAGTGCACCGACGCGTTTTGGGAGCACCCAAAGCTGATGCGCGTCTCCTTCTACGACAAGTTCCTCGACTTGAGCCGTGTACTGAAGGGCAGTGCTCGCCAGGCACTCGCCGAGGCAGCGTCGGCCAAGAAGCAGAGGGCGCTGCAAGAGAGGCAGCAGCTGCTGGACGCACAGCCGGGCGCGAGAGCCTATGCAAAAGTGGCGATGCGAGCGGCCGCTCTGGCCATTCCCCTCGTCCAGGTGAACAAGGGCCAACGGGTGGTCGTGGCTGGACTGACCAACGAGATCGGCAAGACCATCAACGGCTCCTTTGCCCAGGTTATCCGCCCTTCACACCGCCCTTCGCACCGTCCTTCACACCAAGGGGTGACGAATTTGGAAGGCGGAGATGAGACGAGATCGTCGATGGCACTGATCGAGCTCGATCCGCCGTCGTCGTTTCAAATCAGCGTGCCGCTCGCGTCGTTATATGATGCCTCCGAGGTCATCCGGATCGCATGTGCAGCAGCGCCGCTCCCAGCAGCACAGCCTGGGGTGGTCGGCCCCTCGAGTGCGCCCGAGCCGCCGGACGTGATCGATGCGGAGGATCATCAATTCTCATCAAGGCTCGTCAAGGCTCATCAAGGCTCATCAAGGCTCATCGCCGTGATCGATGTGGAGGATGACCCTTCAGTCGATACCGGCGACCCCAAACCCAAACGGCCACGCACCGAACGGCTCACGAACCCGGTCCGAAGCGCCGTGGTGGGCGACGACTCGGACGGGTTCGGCTCCAGCCTGGTTGGCTCCAGCGAGGATGAAGAGGCGATCCACTACGCCGGCCAGGTGGCCCCGGCGACTTCGCGCCGCGCGAGATGGCTTGCTCGGCGCGAGGTGCGCGAGGCAGCGCTCGCGCTGATGGAGGAGGGGGCGTCCTCAGACGGTAGTGACGAATCTGACGAATCTGACGAGGTGGAGTGGCTCGAGCCGAGCAGCAAGGTGCTCGAGGCAGCGCTCCTGCGGAAAGGCCAGGGGTCGCGGTCGGACGAATCTGACGAATCTGACGAATCTGACGAATCCGACGAATCTGACGAATCTGACGAATCTGGCCACGAGATCATGATCGATGAGAAGGAAGAACCGGCGCCCGCACTGCCGTCAGGTCTGTTGGCTTCCTCGCCTTCGGCTCCGCCGCGTGCGCCTGTGGGGCCTGCGGAAAGGCATCCCTCAAGCCAGTCAGCAAGGCAGGCGCCGGCTGCTCCCCTCCTCATTCACCCCTCAAGCCAGCCAGCAAGGCAGGCGCCGGCTGCTCCCCTCCTCATTCACCCCTCAAGCCAGCCAGCAAGGCAGGCGCCGGCTGCTCCCCTCCCTATTCGCGTCGTCGAACAAGAAGACGACGATGAACACGAGTCGAACTCGGACGACGACACGCCGCTCTCTGCGCTCATTCCGACCGTCATACACACGTCGGCGAGTCCCTTGGCCCTGTCGGGTCGTGCGCTGCTCGCACTCGCGCTGCTTGACCTCGAGCTCGCTGTGGGTTGGGCTCAGGTCAGCTGATTGCGACTGATTGCGACTGATTGCGACTGATTGCAACTGATTGCGACTGATTGCGACTGATTGCGACTGATTGCGACTGATTGCGACTGATTGGGCTCAGGTCAGCGCCTCGTGGAACTACAAGCAGAAGGCCTGGCGCCTCCGCGTTGAGGCGCACGCCCACCCCACGCGCCGTGCTGAGCGCTCCACATCGAGGGAGCTCCAGATGGAGCGCCGTGTTGAGCTCCCGATCGATCCGCTCGAGTCGCTGCGCGAGTTGGCGATCATGCTGTGCGGCGCCATCAAGCCCAGGGCCCTCGCGGTGGCCTCGAGCTGGTTCAAGATCGACGAATGGCGTGCATCCGTTGCAGCGGCGTCCAATTTCCCGGCTCTGCATGAACTGGTCTCGGCGCTCAAATGTGCGCTGATCGGCGAGGACGAGCCACCAGCGAGGTTGCAAGCTGGGGACGAGCCACCAGCGAGATTGCAAGCTGGGGACGAGCCACCAGCGAGATTGCAAGCTGGGGACGAGCCACCAGCGAGATTGCAAGCTGAGGACGAGCCACCAGCGAGATTGCAAGCTGAGGACGAGCCACCTTCCGCACCTGTCTCAATCAAGGGTGCGAACGGCGGCGTCGGCACGCTGCTGACGCGCTCACCACGGCGCCAGCAACCGCATCGCGCCACAGTGAAGACGGAGCCCAGTGTGAAGACTGAGCTCGATATTGTGAAGACGGAGCCCGATACTGTGAAGACTGAGCTGAAAGACTATGTGAAGCCTGAGCCAATCGTGAAGACTGAGGCCACTGTGAAGACCGAGGCTGCACACCTGAGCCTCGAGGTCGAGCGCGATTACCGAGTTAAGCTCCGAGCCCGAGCTCAAGGCCGAGCTCAAGGCCGAGGGTCGACGGACGATCAGATGGACGAAACCCCGTCGCACTCGGACGACGCACTCACGGGCGCGGCGCTTAACTGGGCACGCCAACAGCTGAGCGTCGGGCAGTGCGTGCGCGCGCGCTTCCGGGCGACCACGCTCGGTCCGGCGAATGCTTTTTGGTTCTCGGGCGCTATCCGGTACGTGCTGATGAAGCTCACATCTGATGACCTCTGATGACCTCTGTGATCTGATGACATCTCATGATCTCTGATGATCTCTGATGACCTCTGGTGACCTCTGATGACGTATGATGACGAGCACCATCAGGTACGTGCACGTGGACGGGACGGTTGATGTCGACTACGACGATGGCGACCTCGAGGAACGAGTCAAGCCCGAGTTTGTGCGGCCATGGGCAGGAAGCTCGTCAGCGTAGAGCGCCCGTAAATAATTGAAATTTGTGTGACTTAGACGTCGTAGTTTTTTTATGTCATCCGTCCTCGTGATTCCGAAGCCTCTCCCAAAGGCTCACTACCATGCTCACTACGGATCCGTCGACTTAAAGTGGTCGTCGTCGATGGTGCTGTACATTTCGCCGACGTCGACGAGCCCCTGCACGATGGAGCGCACCTGCGCCTCCTGCACGCCATTCGAGGCAAGCGCCTGGGCCGCCTCGAGCACCGTGCACCCCGCGTTGCTTGCGGCACCCTTGCTCTGGAAGAATTTGAGCACGAGGTCCTTTGCTTTCACCCCCAAAGGTCCCTCGATGGCTCGGAGCTCTGACTCTAGAGATGACTTTGCTGCGGCCGCCGCAGCTGCCGCGGCCTCGTAGGCCTCGTATGCCGCAGCGGCAGCCCTGGAGGCGCTCTCGTAGGTCGAGTGGGCCCTATTCAGGCTGAGAGCGGGTTGATGTTGTGAGGCCGCCTCGTCGTGCGCGCGCTGCTTGCGCCGGTCGAGTTCCGCCGCATCTATCTCATCGGCCGCGTACGCGGAAAAGTGTGGCTGTAGGAGAGCGCGATACGCCGCGTCAACTTGTGGCTGCATCAGCGAGTGCGCCTTCGCCACGCGCGTGGTGAGGTCTGCGGCGTCGTCGGCCGCACGCACGCGTTGCGGAGGCGTGGTGACAGCGTCATCGTCCAGATCTATCGCGCGCTTGCGTCCTGCCGCGTCCCGTTGTTCACGCGTTCGCACACTGACCACCTCTACTTCCGCCTCCTCATCTCGCGCGTCCAGCAACTTGAGTGAGCCACCAATGATGAGTTTGAGGTTTATCTTTGAGTCTGTGAAGGGCACATGAGTCCCGAAGCAGGAGGCAGCGAAGGCGAAGCGCGAGGCGGAGAATGTCACAAGCAGGTGTGCCTCTGGGATCTTGGAAGCCGCAGACAACTCTGCTTTGCACGAGGACAGTTGAAAGACATTATATGGGATGATTGCCGAGCCGTACTCACCCCACACCACAAGTACCCCATTTAGACACCACCTCAGGTGAAGATGAATTGTAGCGTGCTGATGAATACCAATGCTGGCAAGTGTCGCATCAAGATTGTCGCATATCTGTTTGCCATGATATACTATGCGCTGGATTGCTGGCCGAATTCCATTTCCTTTGTCCTGGATCTTGCATTTGAGCGAGTACAATGTTTCGCGAGGATCAACGTCACATGCCACCGTGCGACCGCAGTCCAGTCTCAAAAAGATCTGCATGATCGCACGCGTCGAAATGAAATTTTCCGGCCGCAAGATCGTTCACACACGAAACGGCCGGTCGTTCACGTGACCCGAGCCACTACGCGATCCAGAATCGATCTTCGCTCGTTTTTACTGTAAGTAACACGGGTTCTTACGATCGTCCACACGGGTACCCGCGGTACTTCACACATTTCACCGTTCTAGGCGGGGCGCATCATAGCGCAGTCCATACGATACAAATAGGTCGATACTCTCTTCCACGTCAGTTTAAGGTCACGCAAACGCGCCGTAAGGACATATGAGCCCCCCTCAGAAATTCCGCAAAGCTGTGGCTCGTGCCACGACGATTACCATGCGCGCTCTCCGCCGCCTCCCAGTAGGCCGCCTTCCAGTAGCGGCGGGCAGCTCGCGAGGGTTGTCGACCAAGCGCCAGTCGATCAACATCACCACGACCGGGCCGCGCACACTTTACGACAAGATCTGGGATGACCACGTCGTCACAGGGAAATCGGACGGCCAGGCCTTGATCTACATCGACCGCCACCTGGTGCACGAGGTGACGTCGCCGCAGGCCTTCGAGGGCCTCGCGGTAGCCAACCGGCCGGTGCGTCGCCCCGACTGCACGCTCGTGACCGTCGACCACAACGTGCCCACCTTCTCGCGCAAAAAGTTCACCACGGTCGAGGAGTTTATCAAGGACGACCAGAGTCGGCAGCAGGTCAAGGCCCTGGAGCAGAACGTGCAAAAGTTCAACCTGCCATACTTTGGGATGGCGGACAAGCGACAGGGCATCGTGCACATCATCGGCCCTGAGCAGGGCTTCACTGTACCGGGATCCACGTGCGTCTGCGGCGATTCCCACACGGCGACGCACGGCGCCTTCGGCGCGCTCGCGTTCGGCATCGGCACGTCGGAGGTGGAGCACGTGCTGGCGACGTCGACGCTGAACCAGAAGAAGGCGCTCAACATGCTCGTCCAGGTCGACGGCGATCTTCTTCCGGGCGTCACGTCGAAGGACATCGTGCTGCACATCTGCGGCGTCATCGGCACCGCCGGCGGCACAGGTGCGTCGATCGAGGTTGCCTCTGATGGGGCTCGAATGGCCTCTGATGACCGCTTGATTGCCTCCCTCGTCACCGCTGGCGGCGCAGGCGCGATGATCGAGGTTGCCTCTGATGGGGCTCGGATGGCCTCTGATGACCGCATGATTGCCTCCCTCATCAGGCGCGACGATCGAGTTTGCGGGGTCGGCGATCCGCTCACTCTCGATGGAGGCACGCATGACGATCTCGAATATGGCCATCGAGGCTGGAGCGCGTGCGGGGCTGATTGCGCCCGATGAAGTCACATTTGCATACCTCAAGGGGCGTCCGATGGTGCCCGCCACGAGCGAGCCCGAATGGGAACAGGCCGTGGCGTACTGGCGTAGCCTCGCGACGGACAAGGGCGCCAAGTTCGACAAGGAGGTGTACATCGACGCCGCGGATATCGCGCCGACGGTGACGTGGGGCACCTCCCCGGAGCACACCGCACCGATCACTGGCGTCGTGCCAGACCCCACCGACGAAGCTGATCCTGCGCGCCGCGCGGCGTACGAGCGTGCACTCAAGTGCGTGATGACCTGTGGATGACCTCTGATGACCTCTGATGACCTGTGCTGACCTGTGCTGACCTGTGCTGATGACCCTCTGGCGACCTTCTGATGACCCTCCAATGACTCTCTAATGACCCTCTGATGACCTTCTGATGACCCTCTAATGACCCTCTGATGGCTACCGTCGCTCTCTGCATGCAGGTACATGGGATTGACGAACCACGTCAAGAAGCCGCTCGCGGAGGTACCTGTGGATAAGGTGTTCATCGGCTCGTGTACCAACGGACGCATTGAAGACATCCGCGCCGTCGCGTCCGTCGCCAAGGGTCGCAAGGTGCATCCGAACATCAAGGAGGCGCTGGTGGTCCCTGGCTCGGGTCTCGTCAAGGAGCAAGCAGAGGAGGAGGTGAGTGATGTCCTGAGGAGTGCGGCTGATTGCCCACGATTACGTGAGGGTGCGACCAATGTTCACACCGATTGCTGTGCGCGCATATTGGCTTCCACACTGACTGCTGTGCGCGCGCAGGGCCTCGACACGATCCTAATCGAGGCGGGCTTCAAGTGGCGCGAGCCGGGCTGCTCTATGTGCCTTGCCATGAACGCGGACAAGCTCGGGGAGTATGAGAGATGCGCGTCCACCTCGAACCGCAACTTTGAAGGCCGCCAGGGAGCTAACGGTCGAACACACCTATGCTCGCCGGTGATGGCTGCGGCGGCTGCGGTCACGGGCATGCTGACGGACGTTCGCAAAATGGCGCTCTCGCACATCCCGACGCCGGTACGTGAATGGCCTGTGATGGCCTGTGATGGCGTGTGATTGCCTGTGAGGGCCTGTAATGGCGTCTGAAGGCGTCTGAAGGCGTCTGATGGCGTCTGATGGCGTCTGATGGCGTCTGATGGCGTCTGATGGCGTCTGATTTCGTCTGTTGGGTCTGATGGCGTCTGGTTGCGTCTGCATGCAGGGTGTGGATGGGATGGCGCATTCCGAGGTGATTGCCGCGGACTGGCGCGGCGCGGTCGGGTCAGCCGGGCCGGTGATCCGCGATCTCGATGTGGCCTCGGGAGGTGCGGGCATGCCCAAATTTGGCAACCTGAAGGGCGTGGCCGCGCCCCTCGACATCCAAAACGTGGACACGGACATGATCATACCGAAGGAGTACTTGAAGACCATTAAGAAGACGGGGCTCGGCTTCGCCGCGTTCGCCGAGCTCCGGTATGAGCTTATTCCGCCCTCTTGCGCCAGATTGGGTCTGATGGCGCCTGATGGCGACTGATGGCGACTGATGGCGCCTGATTGCGCCTGATTGGCTCTCGGCTTCGCCGCGTTCGCCGAGCTCCGGTGTGACAACCCTGTTCGAGGTGGCCCACACCCTGCAAACAAGCGCTCACCTCGACGCCCTCGCTCCCCACAGGTACACGAACCCAGTGCAGGTTGCGCAGGCGGGCACTCCCGATGGGGTCGCGATCGAGGTCGCGGACTTTGTGCTCAATCGGCCCGAGTACCGCGAGCGCTCGGGGCGCGATGGAGTCGGCACCAAGATCCTTGTGGCGGGCGACAACTTTGGGTGCGGCTCGTCGCGCGAGCACGCGCCGTGGTCGATCTCGGGCATGGGGATCCGCGCCATCATCTCGACCTCGTTTGCGGACATCTTCCACTCAAACTGCATGAAGAATGGCATGCTGCCGGTCACGCTGCCGCGCGAGCAGGTGCTCGAGCTGCTCAAGGACGCGGGAGATCTCAAGGAGATCGAGATCGACCTCGCGAGCCAGAGCGTCATCCGGGAGTGCGGCACCAAGTACATCTTCGACATCGATCCATTCCGCAAGAATTGCCTGCTGAATGGCCTCGATGACATCGGGCTCACCATGCAGCAGATGGACGCGATTCGCCGATTCGAAGCGGCGCGCTCGGAGCTGTACCCCTGGCTCGACGGCGCCACGACGCGCGTGCCGCGCCTGTTCGCGATGAGCGCCGAGAATATGCCCGAGAATACCCCGAGCCACAATCTCAACACTCCGACGCCCGATGAGTGGAGAGAAGAGGTGCGCGCGCGCCGCGCCGCGAAGCAGGCGGGCGGCCAGCGCCAGGCCGCGCAGTAACGGACGCATGCTCGATCAGGGCAGTAGCTGCAGCGCATTCGGTCGACAGCCTGCGAACGTGAACCATCGGTGGACAGTCTGTGGACGTGAACAGCCGCAGCGCGCAGGCACTTTGGTGCATGGTGGGCAAAGGCGCATGCGCCGCGCGATAGTTGCGCCAACACGGGTCGTCGCAGTGGGGTTACATGATCGTGTGTGTACTCATTCAGGGCATAACTTCGCTTTGTACTGTCAGCGTGTAGCGGAGAAGCCCATTTCGTTTCGACATTTCGTTTTTCGAAGCAACGTAATCGATTTGATCAATCAGCCGCTCGTCACCGTGCTGTCACGAGTTGTCACCGCGCACCGGTCATTCCGCACTCCGCGTTGCACAAAACACACTATGCAATTGACACTATGAGTCGTATGTGTGGCCCCTCGGTAACGCCCTGACAGGTCCCTTTCTTACTATCCAGCTCCTTTCTTTCACGATCGTGCAGTGCGAAGCTTCGCTCTCCTTCGCTCGCTCCCAGCTCATAACGGAGCGCTCGCTCCCAGAGCTCCCACAGCTGAGCGCTCCTCATGTTCCCCCCTTGCCCTTTGTGCACCGCCTAACGAGGCATGGCTTTGCCATCGACACCAAACTCAGGGGTCGTCGAGGGGACTGTGTGGATGGTTGCATGCAGGGGAGCGAGGGGGGCGATTTATACGGGTTCGCCATCGGCCCCAAGCACGGGGAGGCCTGGGACTGTGTGGATGGCTGCGAGGGGAGCGATGGGGACCTGCGTTGATACGGGTTCGCCATCGTCCCCAAACACGGGGAGGCCTGGGACTGTGTGGATGGCTGCGAGGGGAGCGATGGGGACCTGCGTTGATGGTTGCGTAGCGGAGAGGAAAGCTTCGTTCAGCCGCATGTCGTAAGGCGCCGCGGAAGCCACTTCCCGCAACTGGGTCCCACGCACATCGGCCTGTCTTGCTGTCTTTCTGCGGCGGCAGCAGCAAACCAGACCGCCGCACAAGAGGCAGACGGCAAGGATGCTCGCGATGGCGATGAGCGGTACGGTAGGCGCACACGTTCCGAGAGACTGATCTTCGATCTGAATCAAGGTGAGCAGTGGCGTGCAATCCATAAAAAGGCCAACCCAAGGCCATGAAGCTTGGCAAGCGCCGACGTACGCCCTCAGTTTGATGTTGTCCGCCTTTCGTGTCATGGTGATCAAGTAGTACAGACTCGCTTTCCCTTGACGAGCGCCGTATGGGAGGTTCACCCCTGTTGGGATGTTGTCACTGATCCCGGCGTTTTCTGGCTTCCCCTTCTGCCAGCCAGCACCTGGAATCATGACGCTGGATGTGAAGGGAATATAAGACGAGTCTTCGGATGTGCAAAGCTGCATGTCCATCCGAAGACCAACGGCAAAGCCTGGGTCAGACGTCTGGGTTTTGCCTGCAACTGCTTGAGCCACTCCCGGAGCCACTAAACCAGAGGTCTGACCCAGGCACTCCAGTTGCAGCCCGGTGGCGAAGGGCCAGCCGGTCGTTTTGCAAGTGCAGGTGCCACCTGAGCTGTCACTCAAGCCATCGAAAGCTGCGCAAGAGACACCCCAACCCGGAGGCGGAGATGGGGCGGACCTCTGTAGCGGAGGTGGGGGGGAGGCGGAGGTGCCTGGAACCGTGGACGAGCATCCAGGGCCTGGGGAGGTCGAGCAGTTTGTGCCGCAATCATAGGCCATTATTGTGTTATCCGTCGTACGGCAAGCACCGCAGCATCCTTGGTTAGTCTGGTAGGGCCGCCAGGCCGGGCACGAACCGCTCGGACGACTCCCGGTATCGTCGGAGGGAAGCGCGTCAAAGTTAGCGGGGCACGAGATCGGGGTGCTCGAACAAAAGTCACCAAACGTGTACGCGAGGCACTGGCTAACTGCCGTGCCAGTAATCAGGGGATTACTGGCTACTGAGCAGGAGCCGCAGCAGTTCCCCGTGGTCTTGCACGAACGGGTCGCAGGGCACGACCCGGATGCTGGCACCGGAATGAAGTTGGCCAAGCATGTTTGGGATGACGAGTGCTGAACAGTTGTGATCATGAGCATGAGAGACAAGAACCGAGCTGTTATCGGCATGGTGCGTTCGCGTTTCGGTGGGCTGCGATGCACAAAACTGTCGTCGGTGTGCGGGGCTGCGTTCTCACTCGACATGGGAACGGGACGTAAGTACAGTGTGGAATCCTATTGACGAAATCTGAATGCGGACCGTGAACGGAACGACGATGATTCCAAAAGAGAAAGGGGAAACTGGAACGTCAAAAACGAAGCGTCGACGGGACACCTCACGGGATCAAGCGCCAAGGGCGTCAAGGCGTCAACACTTTCTTCTACCACGCTCCTCCACTGCGACAACGCCCGTAGCCTCCACGTAGCCTCCACGTAGCCTCCGCGGAACCATCACTTTTGCAAAACAAAAGGCGAGGCCCGGGGGATGAGCGCGCGAGCCACCAGATCCCGCCTGCATGTCGGGCACTTTTTCTCGATGGGCAAAGGGCTGCCTGATTGCCCGGAGCCTTGCAGCCACTGGCTCAGGCAGCGCTTGTGGTAGTAGTTTCCGCAGCAAGGAGTGTGCCCGCACGCGGCCTCGCCTCGAGAGCTGGCGCTTGCTGCGCTCAAGTTCAGGGCTTCGAGGCAGATGACGCAACGAGCTGCGCCAGGGTCATCGCCGCTCTTCGCTGTGAGCTGTGGCTGAAGGGCCTCCGCTCGTGGCACGCCCACCTCTGCAAAGGCCACTGCAACCGCTGGCCGCTTGCGCGAGGCGTGCATGGTCGTGGCAGCTGGTGACGGCGGAGGCAGCGCCGACGATGAGGACGAGCCTTGCTGACTGCGCTGGTCGTCGCGCATTGCTGTAAGCAGCAGGCGCCAGCAGCGGAGCGCCTCCGCCAACTCGACTTCGCTTGGAAAGGGAGAGGGAGGGGCTGGGTCGGGCGCTGGGGCGGGCGCTTTGAGCACAGGACGGTGGGGAGGGCGGCGACCAGGGATGAGCCAGCCGTCGACGAGGTCGCGAATGTAGCGTGCGCGGGCGAGGGAGGCCTCCTCCGGCGTCGCGAAGCAGCCGAGGTAGCGCAGCACGCTATTCTCCATCATATTTGCGTAGTACTTGCCACCCAGCTTGCGCACGCCTTTGAAGCCCGTCTCATTGCTCGACGACGGTACCAGCTCGAGCTCCTCGGCCGCCGCGGCCGCCCTAGCCTCGTCGGCTGTGAGTGGCTGCCGCTTTTCCCCCCTCGCCTCCGCCGCCTCTGCCGCCGCTCGCTCCGCCCCAATGTGCCTCGCGTAGCACAAGGCCGCCTCCTCTGGCGTCGCGAACATGCCGAGGTAGCGCTTCTTGCGAGTATCGTTGAAGCTCGCCTCGTACTTGGCTCCACTCTTGTACACGCTCTTGAAGCCCGTCTCACTGCTCGACGACGGCACCAGCTCGAGCCCCTCGGCCGCCGCGGCCGCCCTGGCCTCGTTCGCTGTGAGCGGCTGCGGCCCTTTGCCCCTCGCCTCCGCCGCCTCCGCCGCCGCTCGCTCCGCCCCGATGAACCTCGCGTAGCACAAGGCCGCCTCCTCCGGCGTTGCGAACATGCCGAGGTGGCGCTGCTTGCGATTCTCGCAACTCTGCACCTTGTACCCGCCTCGATTCTTGACCACGCCCTTGAAGCCCGACGCACAGCTCGATGATGGCACCAGCTCGAGCCCCTCGGCCGCCGCGGCCGCCCTGGCCTCATCCGCCGTAAGCGGCTTCGACACTGCGACCTCCGCCTCCGCCGCCGCAGGAGCCGCGCGCTCCGCCCCAATGTGCCTCGCGTAGCACAAGGCCGCCTCCTCCGGCGTCGCGAAGCTGCCCAGGTGATGCACCTTGCAATTCTCGCAGAATTGCGCCTGGTACTTCTTGCCAACATGCTTGTGAACGCCCTTGAAGCCTGTCCCGCTGCTCGTCGACGGCACCAGCTCGAGCCCCTCGGCCGCCGCGGCCGCCCTGGCTTCATCCGCCGTAAGCGGCTTCGACACTGCGACCTCCGCCTCCGCCGCCTCTGCCGCCGCTCGCTCCGCCCCAATGTACCTCGCGTAGCACAAGGCTGCCTCCTCTGGCGTCGCGAACATGCCGAGGAAGCGCTTCTTGCGAGTATCGTTGAAGCTCGCCTCGTACTTGGCTCTACTCTTGTACACGCCCTTGAAGCCCGTCTCACTGCTCGACGACGGCACCAGCTCGAGCCCCTCGGCCGCCGCGGCAGCCCTGGCCTCGTTCGCTGTGAGTAGATCCAGCCCTTTGCCCCTCGCCTCCACCGCCTCCGCCGCCGCTCGCTCCGCCCCAATGTGCCTCGCGTAGGACAAGGCCGCCTCCTCCGGCGTCGCGAACATGCCGAGGTGGTACCGCTTGCCACTGCTCTTAAGCTCCGCCCTGTACTTGTCATGATTCTTGCTTACACCCCTGAAGCCCGTCTGATTGCTCGACGACGGCACGAGCTCGAGCCCCTCGGCCGCCGCGGCCGCCCTGACTGCCGCCGCGGCCGCCCTGGCCTCATTCGCTGTGAGCGGCTGCGGCCCTTTGCCCCTCTCTCCCGCCGCCTCCGCCGCTGCTCGCTCCGCCCCAACGTGCCTCGCGTAGCACAAGGCTGCCTCCTCCGGCGTCGCAAAGATGCCGAGGTGGCGCGTCTTGCCATTATCGTCGAAGCCCACCCGATACTTGCCACCAGTATTGTACACGCCCCTGAAGCCCGTCTCACTGCTCGACGACGGCACGAGCTCGAGCCCCTCGGCCGCCGCGGCCGCCCTGGCCTCATCCGCCGTAAGTGGCTCCAGCCCTTCGCCCCTCGCCTCCGCCGCCTCCGCCGCCGCTCTTTTCGCCCCAATGTGCCTCGCGTAGGACAAGGCCGCCTCCTCCGGCGTTGCGAACATGCCGAGGTGGCGCCCCTTGCGCGCTTTGTACTTGCCACCATGCTTGGAAACACCCTTGAAACCCGACTCAGCGCTCGTCGACGGCACCAGCTCGAGCCCCTCGGCCGCTGCGGCAGCCCTGGCTGCCGCTGTGGCCGCCCTGGCCTCGTCCGCCGTGGGCGGCTGCGGCCCTAACTGCGGCTCTGCGCCCCTCGCCTCCGCCGCCGCTCGCTTTGTCCGAATGTGCCTGGCGTAGCACAAGGCCGCCTCCTCCGGGGTCCTGAATCTGCCGAGGTAGACAAGCTTGCCATTCTCCCAGGCCTCAGTCGTGTACTTACCGTCCCTCTTGTACACGCCCTTGAAGCCCGTTTCATTGCTCGTCGACATCGCCAGCTCGAGCCCCTCGGCCGCCGCGGCGACCCTGGCCTCGTCCGCCGTAAGTGGCTCCAGCCCTTTGCCCCTCGCCTCCGCCGCCTCCGCCGCCGCTCGCTCCGCCCCGATGAACCTCGCGTAGGACAAGGCCGCCTCCTCCGGCGTTGCGAACATGCCGAGGTAGCGCTTCTTACCATTGTCCTGGATCCGTACCTCATACTTGCCACATACATGCTTGGTTACGCTCTTG
>ENA-UOXO01001033-UOXO01001033.1-mixed-culture-metagenome-genome-assembly--contig:-NODE-1033-length-20372-cov-41.457745_pt1 | contig 20372 bp, 14 predicted proteins | sample MGYA00238162_ERZ761640 | MGnify/ENA primary metagenome ERZ761640 (study PRJEB28914, sample SAMN08778297) | mixed culture metagenome | isolation source: Freshwater growth medium | place: USA...
CGGGAGTTCGAAAATTTTGTCGGATCTCGTTTCACACCGGCGTGCAACACGTCTACGCAGCGGTACGCAGGTACGCTCGTGGTACGGCGTGGTACCAACCGCGCGAGCGCGGCGAGAGCGGTCCGCGGTTCGCGGTTGAGACTTGAGTACACACGGACACACGGACACGCGTTACACACCGGTCACGCGGGCGTCACCCGACCGCCGCGGCGCGCACGCGCCGCGACGCCCCCGGTCGTCCCCGCCGGCGCGGCGGCGGGCCCGGGCGCGGGGCGGCGCTCCCGGTTTCGGGCCGCGCCTCGACACGGCCTGAGGACCGTCCGCAAGGACCCTCGCCGAGTCGCCTTCGAGTAGCCAGAGACTGTGTGGCGCGGCCGCGCGACGAAGCGCGACGGCGCCGCGCCGGGGCCGGCGCGGCGACCGGCGTCGTTCTGGCCCCGCGACCGCGTCCGCGCGGCCCGTCCGCGGCTTTCCGGGTGTCGGCTCCGCTCACAGCATGACTCATACGGCGCTAAAGTTAGGAATATAAATTTAGTATCTTGAAATGCTAACGAGTGACGTGCTTTTGGCAAACGCTCGTGCCGGCAAACGCAGCACAACATTCCCACATAACGTCCCGGCGACACCGCCGGAGCGACGGCCAGAGCGAGCCGTTGGTTTGCGCGATCGCGCTGTGCGGCGTCCGCTCGCGACCCAGCCCCTATCGTGGGCTTCGAGGACCTGCCGAGGTCTTGTCAAGGCGTCGAGCTAGACGCTTGACAATCATTGATCATGCTTTGAATCATGGAGTCCTGTGGGATTTTCTGTGGAGGCCTGCGTCGAGATTCGCTGCGGAGATTCGTATTGCCATTACATCGCGGGTTCCTTGTACATGGGATGGCGATCCTTGATGAACCCCTGCAAACAGACGTCACACGCGTCAGTAGGAGGCCACACGACACGGTTTGTGTCCGTGAGACAGCGGCGCACACCTGCAACAAAACAACCTGCTGCTGGTGCTGCTGCGGTGGCCGCTCATAGGTAGAGGCTGGCATGCCGGCGGGCACCCGCACGGTGTCAACGCCCGGATCTGTTGTGGCGAGCCACATCTCCTTGCGTGCCTTCGTGCCTGCTGATTTCTGCACCATTGCAGTCTGGCTCAGGTTCTCTGCCGTCAGCCCCGCCATCGCCGCCGCCGTCCCGCCGACCGGCAAGTTGTACTTGGGCTTGTAGCCCACGAGAGGCACCGCAATCTCGGATGTCCATGGCCGGGCGTCGCCCGATGATGTCCACATTTCTGTTTGGCTCATCTCTCTCGCGGAGGTGGCCGTGGCGGTGCACGGCAGCGTCTACTTGTAGGCAGGAAAAACGACGTTACACACCCGTCCACGTTTCAAAACGGCCGGCTTCTGACGAAAACTACCGCAACAACGGCTCATGGGAAAACGAACGCTCGCGACTCGGTACGAAAAGCACCAGTAAAAAGAGGTGTTTATGTGTTCGTCTACTTGACTTGCGTGGGAAGGGACTCTACAGAGTGTCTCTAAGGAGGGGTAGGGACACGGAGTGTCTTAAAGCTAGTGTAATCGCGCCGCGTCGGAGCACTCTCAAGTTCCTTTACATGTATGGAACCACTCTTCTTTTTACTTCACATGAACAGTCTCGAACGCATGGTTGTTTGCGAGCAGCGTCTTCGCGTCCCAGAGCGCGTCTTCAGGCTCTGTGTGGTTCCGCGATGCGGGTGGCACGCCGCCCGCGCGAAGCAGGATGGTGCAGCTTCAACAAATCCCCGCGTTTGTGATTTCCAAAGCTAAGACATTTGCTTCGAAGGCTTGGCCCGAGGAGACGCCCACCATCTGCGAATTAAACATCCGAAGTGGTCTGCACGCCTCGAGCTTGTGCTCAGAGATGGAATACTCGAAATATGTTGGCATTGCATTCGAGGGCAACGCATCGTCACCTCCACTCGTGGACAGCATCCTCCACTCTATGCGCAAGTGCGTTCAGAGCCGCTTGCTCACACCCGGACCAGCATTGTACTCCGCACGTGCTGTCCTGGGCAGCGCCATCGACGCGTCTTGTCACATCATCATCGTCGAGATGGATGCGCAGACAGCAAGTGCGCGCCAGACCCTTATACTCGAGGTGCACATGGCTCTACGTTTGGCCAGCCCGAAAGTGGCATCAATGCTGGTCATGGTTGGCACCGGTTGTGATTCAAAACGGACTCGGTTTGACAACCAGGACAATTACATAATCTCAGGTGAGCAATACTACAATGCCTACCGAGCTCCGAGAGGCGAGTAGTGCTGGGTGCAGAGTGCGTGGAGCGTCGTGCGTGCGCGAAACCAAGTCGCACCCCCAGCAGTTCCCGAGAAAGAACCGAACGAGTGCGAACGCATTGGAACACGTCTTTGGTGCGTAGGCGAGCTCATGTCTGCCCGGCACTCTCTCTGTCGCTCCACGCGGCCTCTTCTCGAATTTGGCGATGCTGCCGAGGCAAGGCGATGTGATGTCAACAGTGAGCCGGTCGTGTTTTCTCGTGCGAGCCGGGCCCCTCAGCCTGAATGGGATCCTTCTAGAGCGACGCCTCGGTTCGCAATGTTTCGCAGCTTCGAGGACGCCATCAGGTTCGGCATCCGGGATTACGCCATGATTCCGTGTGGCCCTGGCCCCGCGAAGCGCGTGAAAAGGTCTCTCTGCCTCATCTTTAATAACGTCGGCGACGAAGATGACAAAAGGTGGATCGCCGGCATAGTCTCGCATGACGCTGGACAATCATTCCAAGCTGCTCAGGCTCATCTGGTCATGTTTGCTGGGACGAATGAGAGCTCCGCGAAGCACCTAGGAGTACCCTATCACATGACAGCCAACTTGGCCATCGTGCGCGATCAAGATGAAGGTCGGTATGCCATTGTCGGCGGTCGGTACCGCTCGCCATTCGACGAAGAGCGAGGCGTGTTCATGGCCACAGGCGAGTCATGGAGATGGAGCTCGGGGGCACAGGAAGAACAGCCACCAACTTACGCCGGCCGCGGGCAATTTTACCCCAGCCCAGTGCAGCCGGCAGGCAACTGGCGCGAGTTTCGCCTCCTTTTTGACGGCAATCACAGTGGTTGCATCGAGAACAACGGCCGTGACAGGCGCAACTGGCGAATCTTGCGTAGGACGAGGGATGCCCCTGGTGAGTCGTTCAATCATGTCTGCGGCTTCAGCGGCCGGCTGAGTCTCGTTCGGCATAACGGCCGCTGGCTGGTGTACACGAGCGCTACGCTCGGACGGAACGTGCAAGGCGTGCAGATGACACGCTCGAGCGCGGAGGGCTGGCAGCCATTCCAGTTGCTCAGGGTTGTGGGCCTTGAATGGACGGCTTTGCGCACGAGCCACTTTGAGGTGCAAACAAACCCGGTGCACCCAGGCACGCTCCTAGCCCTTGTGCCTCTCGTGCATTGTGGTGGGGCGTGCATAGGCATCACGTTCTCAGTCGATGGGCTGGAGTGGTCTCCACCGCGCCCGATAGTTGGAACCACCCCGTGGCTGTCTTCGGACGGCGCTCGCACGTCTTCTCGGCCTGTTGCGGGCGGTCTCGTCATGGTCGGGCGTGTCCGTGTGGCGTGCTTCATACATGAACACGTTCCCAGAGGAAAAGACGAGATCAACATCCGCTTCAGCCCCTTCTCGACATGGGAGCTGGCGCAATGGAACAAGGTGCACCCAGTTCAACGCCGCTCGAGCCCGTCCAAGATCGTCCGCATCGAGTTCCCGTGCTCGCGGCTCGCCTTGTGGACCAGCCGCGGCTTGCGCACCCTTGAGGGTGGCCCTGAGCTTGATCAGCGTTCCCTGTATTTACGGGAGTGCAGCAATTTCAGACGGTGGAGGCCGCCGACGGAGGATTGGTGCAGCGCGAACGAAGAGGTAATCAGAGGTAATCAGAGGTCCAATCAGAGGTCCAATCAGAGGTAATCAGAGGTAATCAGCCCCGGTAATCAAGTGGAGGCCGCCGACGGAGGATTGATGCAGCGCGAACGAAGAGGTAATCACATTTAATCAGAGGTAATCAGAGGTAATCAGAGGTAATCAGATGTACTCAGAGGTCATCAGAGGTCATCAGAGGTCATCCGAAGTGGAGGCCGCCGACCCGGAGGGTTAGTGCTGCGCAAACGGGGAGGTAGAACCCGCAATAATACCCGCAAACATTGAGTAGCCCGAGCGAGCGAGTCGACTCAGTACTTGTGTTGACCGCGGGGCGAGCGGAGCCGTCGCTCTGAGGCGGTCGCGACCACGGGTTGTGACTGTATATGGTGAGCGGCTGAGCGCGGGGGGACCGCGACCGAGATAGACCGAGAAAGCGACGAAGCAACTGAACTGACTGTTGGACTGACTGGGAGGCGCACTTAACGGCACCAGCGTGAGCGTCTGGTGGCGCGAGTGAGTGAGTTCAGGTGTTTTCCTGAACCGAGATCCACACACGCCACAGCGGTAACCCCAAACTACCCGCGGCCGCGAGGCGAAATCCGAAAAGGAAAACAGTGCTTTGTCGGCGTATTTGACGCAGTATAATGTCGCGAACACCGTACACGCTTAGTATGCCTGGGGGTGACCCCTCGCCACGTGTACGCTGTCTGTACGCTGTAGGCGTTATTTATAATCTCTTTATACTTACGCATTATAATGTCGAACACTAACTCTCGGAATCGAATACCGGTCGAGTCGACCGCCGTCCCGTAAGTCGTGCTGAGTTCCGTACGCTACCGCTCCACGCCGTGGCGTGCAAGGTCGATGTCGTGCAAGTATTGTGCAAGGCCAAGTGGGCAGGAATACGCCTCTGAGCCCATCATACCTCAAGCCATCTCGGTGCTCGCTCTCCTTTGTGACTGGCGCCAGTCGCGGCTCCACCAAGCTACCACCAAGCCAGCATTCTTCAGCCACATTGCGACGGCTCGTCGTTCGCATCCTCTTTCCAAGCACCTTTGACGGACCTGGTCGGCACAGGTTCTTGGACAGTCGGCAGTCGCTGGTGGCCCGGCGCCCTTCGCTGGCCAAGCTTCCCCTTCTGACGCCAGCACGAGAACAAGCAGAGCACGAACATGAGAGCAAGCGTCGCGGGCGTCGCCCAGACAGGCACATCGCGGCGGCCGGCTTGGCCTCCTTGTTGGCCGCGTACAGCCCGGAGGTGATCGCTTTGCCCGTGGCGGAGGCGGGGCGATCCCACAGATCTCCGAGGAGAATGCCCGCGACGCTCTCGTGAGAGAACGCTATCCGCAGGAACTTTTCGAGCTCATACGAATGCTTCGCCGGGTCGAGGCCCGAGATGGTGAACTCGGTGATGTAGACGGGCAGCCGCAGCTCATGGAGGACGTCGAGCCGGTGCTTGACCGTTGAGGCGTCAACCTCGCCCTCGAAGATCGCCTGCACGCACACGGCCTTGATGGGCACTCCCTGGTCCACGAGCCGATAGACGAGATTGTGATACGCCTCCGCGTTCGTGAGGGTGAGTGTGGTGAGCACCGCCGCCTCCGAGGAGCACAGGAGTGCCGCTGGGTCGGCCTGCTGCGCCCACCGGTAGGCGTCAAAGTAGAGGCTCTCGCCGCACCGGTCGATCCAGTCGCGCGAGTGGAGGGAGCCCTTCCACACCTCGTACAGCCTGATCTTGCCTCGGAAGTGCGCAAGGTCGCGCGCGAGCCGCTCGTGCAGCCTCGCCTTGAGATCCTGGCATGCGAGCTTGTTTGACCAATGCTCCTTCTTCTCGTGCCCGCCATCGAGAAGGGTCGCCGAGATCGCGCTCCAGCTCTGCGAACCTGACCAGGTGATCACGTCGTCGATGGCCTTCTGCGAAGACGAGATGTCGCCTGGCGTCGGCTCGTAGTCGGCCCAGAGCAGCCCTTGCTCGATGGCGCCCGCCCAAAAATGGCGCGCCGCCGTGCGCAGGTACCACAAGTAGTCGGCTGCGGCCATAGCTGACATCGGGCGTGTCATCACGTCGACACCGAGCTCAAAGTGATGACGCTGGAGCGCGACGTCAGCGACGCCGTAGTCGATCGGCCAGTCGTCGTTGTCGTGAAAGGAGAGCTGGAACTTGCCCATTCGGCGGCGGCGGATGCGCTCCGGCGCGCGCTGCAGCCACGCCATCCCGTCCTCGATCTCGATCTCCTTGTACTCGAACTCATCAAAGTAGTAGATGCCCGCGTCCTTGCCAATGTACAGGTAGGGCCGTATTGAGTGCCCCACATGCTCCGCTTTGAGGTCGATGACGACATAGTGCATCTGCCAGTCCGTGTGCGGGATCGTGATCATCTCGGCGCCTATCTCCTCGTAGTTCTTGTGCAGGTCGAGAAAGGCGACCGTCACACTCGGCGTCGGGTCCGTCGACTTCATCTTCTCGGCGCGGGCCCAAAAGGCGAGATGGAGGAGCATCTCTTGGCCCGCGCGGGGTACGTAGCGCGGAAGGAGCAGCCGAGCGAGCGACGCGACCTTCCAGGCTTTGGAGACCTCCACGTAGAGCCCCGCACCCCCCGAGTGCGCCGCGCGCGCGTCAGGTACGGACACAACCCAGGAGCCGTTGTTGGCCGCGCGCTGCGATGTGACGCCGTCGTCGGTGCCTTCGAAACTGAGCAGAGCCACCACGCCGGGCGGCGGCGGCGCGGCGTGGCTGGAGCGCGGCGGCGGCGGCGGCGGCGGCAGGAAGGAGGCGACTACGTCCACCTGGAAGTCGTCGAGAGCGTAAGTGCCTGCGAATTCGCCAACCCAGAACGAGATGATGATCGTGTGACCCTCGCGGTACTTGGGCACCGAGATGTCGACCTCGTACATCTGCCAGCTCGAGGTGAGAGGGACCGAGACTTGCTTGAGCGGAGTGTATGAATCGTCTGCGTCCTGGAAGACAACCTTGGGCATCGCGCGCCCTCCTGGCACGTCGGCGGCCGCACGCCCCCAAAAGGAGAAGATGTAGCCGTGGTCCGTATCGGGCGGTGTGAAGCCCTTGAGCGACACCTGCGCGTGCCAGTCCTGCTCAAAGCGCTTGGCCACGTTGATCAGCACGCCGTACCGGCCCGAGTGGGCGGCCTGCGTCGACTGCAGCGTTACGTGCATCTCGCCCTCGGGCCATGCCTGCGGGGAGCAGCGGGGGTGGAGAGGGCGCGGAGAGGGCGGCGGGGGCGGGCGATGGAGCGTGAGATGAAGCGTGTTAAGATCGAGTCGATGAGAGGCCTGTAGCCAACAGTAGCGCGCAGCTTTGAGGCCACACAAAGAGGCCACACAAAGGCCAAGCAAAGGAGCTGGTCGAGCAGGCAAGGACGAGGCGCGCGCGTGAGGCGCGCGCGCACCTGCGAATTGATCGTCCCCTTTTGGAACGACTCGAGTGAGAGCTGCATGAGCACGTGCGGGGGCGGCGAGGGCGGCGGCAAGGGCGGCGAGGGCGGCGGCGAGATGAACTGGTTGTTGGTGACTTGGAAGTCGTCGAAGTAGTAGGAGCCGAGGTACGCGCCCACCATCACGTTGGCAATCACGTTGTGCCCGCGCAGACGGTACGGGATGGCGAGGGCCACCGAGTACTGATGCCAGAACGACGTTAGCTGTACGTAGGCCGAGTCGATGTATGCGTACTGCGCGTCCTCGTCCTGGAAGGTCACCTGGGGGCGCGGGTGCGGGTTGCCGTTGCCCTTTGCCCAGAAGGTGAGTGTATACATGCGCTCGTGGTCAGTGACGAGGAATGCGGGCAGTGAGAGCAATGCATGCCAGTTGTTCTGGAAGAGCTCAGTCACTGTGATCTCGAAGCCGTACTTGCCCGTGTGCGCCGCCGCGGTGGACGAGAGATCTGCCGTCATCTTACCCGTAGTGATGCCCGTCGCGAGGACAGTCTGCACACCTCCCGGGCCACCCTCCCCGTCGAGCCAGAGCAGGGTGCTGGGCGGCGGCGGCGGCGAGGGCGGCGGCGGCGACATGACGTCGAGCTCATAGAGCTCGATGTCATCAAAGGCGAAATCAGCCACCTTAAGTCCGATGAGGAACGCAATCTGGATCTCGTGACCTCGCTGAGCAGGCGTCGTATAGACTGTGCGCGAGAGGCGCGAGATAGGATTAAGAGAGAGGACGAGGAGTAACGAAGGGAGGAGTGCAAAGAGAGAGAGTTCTACTCAGGGCCGCAAGTAAGGCCGCAAGAGGGCACAGGAGGCGCCCGGCACCACGTGTGACCACACGAGGGATGCGTGAGGTATAGGGCCGTGTGCGAATCGTGTTCGCAGGAGCTCGTGTGCTCGTCCTCGTGACCACACTCAGTGAGGTCACGGTGCGCATGCATCGTGTGCTATGTGATTTGGCTGTATGGTCACCGGGCTCCATTGCAATGTGCTGAAACTCTGAGGTGAGTCCGACCTCAGCGCCCCCAATCCACTGGTAGCCCTCGTCGACATCGAGGAAGACTACCTCCATCATCACCTCGCGGTCCGAGGCGCGTGCGAGCTTTGCCCAGAAGGTGAGCTGGTAGCCGCTGTGCTGGAGCCGTGTCATAAAGTGCGGCAGCGAGAACTGCGCGTGGAAGTTCTTAGTGAAGGCGCGGTCGATGAGCACGGACATGCCAAAGCGGCCGTCGTGTTTGGCGGCCGGCGACGGGCATGTGATCCGCATATGCCCTTCCGTCGTGTTCCACCCGCGCACGGCATAGGCGGATGTGATGTCGTAATCTTTGGCCGTCTCGAAGTTGACATCCAGCACGAGCCGCTTGTTGACTGCCGGCACTTCGAAGGGCGCACGCACCGTGCCAGCAAGGGCCCACGCGAGCAGCAACGAGTCTGCATGGCCGCGACGCATTAAAAATAGTTGGATTCAGATACGTTGAGAACTCATGAAGTGTGAATTGAATTGCATGCATGATCGCTCACACAGCACCAAGGAACAAGAACTCCAAGGGACCCGTCGAACCTTCATAGATCCGCGAAGGTCTGTAAAGAAAGGTCAGCGAGTTGCCGCGTCGTTCTGCGCGCCATGCATCGTGGCGTCGCACGCCTCTTTCAACGAGCGAGCGTCTGGTCGCGTCAGTGCGGCTGCACTCTGAGCGTGCGCTCGATGGCAATCCTGCCACAGCCGCCCGCTTTCTCGCGCAAAGACATCAAGCGGGAGGAGGAGCTTCGCAGGGCGGCAGAGAGAGCAGCGATGTGGCAGCGGCGCGCCGTCCAAGAGGAGCTGACGGTGCCGCACTTTGGCAAGATTGGTCGCCCCTCGAACGTGCTCAAGCTCTACCAGAAGAAGCGCGCGCTGCTCTCGCCACGCGATGCCGCCGCTGCGTTCTACGCTCTCGGTCGCTTGAACCGCAATTCGGCTGCCAAGATCAACCGCGACCCACTCGCAAACCACCCTGCGGCCATCGAGCTGTACGCCGACTTGGTCGCGAGCGCGCCCTACCTGCCCTCTCGCGAGGTGGCCAACGCGCTGCTCGGTGCGGCCTACATGCGCTGCTCGAGTGAGCCTGTGCTCACGGCCCTTTGCGCTGCAGCGGCGGAGAAGGCGCTCACGCACTTTTCGCAGCGTGACGTGGCGAGTGTCGTGTACTCGCTCGGCCAACTCCGACGGCACGACGACGAGCTGATGCCCAAGCTGCTCTCGCGCGTCGTCAGCGACGCCTCGAGCTTCCACGCGATCGAGATGATGCTCACTGCTCATGGGCTGGCTGATCTGCAGCTCGCTCCGCCGACAGCGCTCACGGCGCTCTCGCGCGCGGCGGTGCCCAATATCGATCAGTTTGGTGCGCAGGAGCTGCCGCGGCTGCTCTCGTCGTTCGCCTCGCTCGGCTTCCACGACGAGCCCCTCGTGCGCCTCGCCGCCTCGCAACTGCCGACACTGCTCACCGATATGGAACCCAAGGGCATCAGCGAGATGTTCGGTGCGCTCGCGACGGCGCGCATTTGGATCCCGAGTGCGCTGCAGGCGCTTGCGGACGAGGCAGTGCTCAAGGCGGAGAGCTTCGGCGCCGCGCACGTGGCTGTCACCCTTGCCGCGCTGGGGCGCATGCAATGGGACCATCCGGCCGCGGTGACCACGCTGAGCGCGCGGCTGCTCACGTGCGCCCAGTCCGAGCTGCGCGACGCGCCCGCTACAGCGCTCGTCCCTGTTGGGGCTGCGGGCGGCACCCGTGCCGTCGGCGGCGACGCCGTTGGCTCTGGGGCGCGGCCGCTGCTCGGGTGCGCGCTCGCCGAGGTTGCAATCTCGATGCACGCCCTCTCGCGCCTGCCAAGCGCGCGCGGGGCTGCGGCGCCTCCTGAGCTCGTCGCAATCTCAGCGCGCCTTGTTGAGCACCTCAAGCGCGAGGTGGGCGCGGGGCGGCGCCAGGCCGAGTTTGAAGGCAGCGAGGGTCTCTACGGGAGCGCCGCCATCGACGCTTGGATGCGCGACCCGCAGCACTGCCGTGACGTGGCGATGCTGTGCAACGGTGCGGTGCAGCTCGGCGTGCAGCTGCCGCCCGAGCTCGTGCAGCACCTGCAGCAACTCATGCGCGCCGTTCAGCCCGAAGAGGCCGCCCGCATGAGCTCGCACGCCCAGCCGGATCGGCGCGCTACGAGACGAATGCGCAATGAGCTGCGAGAGCTCGCAGGCTCGCTCAGTCGACTCGAAGCGGATCCGGATACCCTAGTTAGGATGCCCCCGCCCTCGCCTCACCCGGGGACCTCGTGAACGGGCGTCCGGGCTGCTCGACGGGCTGCGGGCTTCTGGCACGCGCGCGAGTGGAGATCGAGTGGAGATCGAGTGGAGATGGGGATTTATAGCGTGCGCGGTGCGTCGTTTTCGGGCACCGCGGGGGCCGGTTAACCGAAACGGTAATTAAGCGAACCGGGTGTACGGCAATCTCCCGTCCAATCACGCCTATCACGCCGAGCCGCACGACGGCCCGCAGGCTCCGCTACGGACACGCGGTGGTCGCGAGGGCGGTCACGCCGGGGACACGACGATCGACGTTCTTGGTCTGGCGATCCACTCGGCAGGGTTAGGGTTTCTTAGGGCGTAGCCACACGTGTGCCAGTGCGAGAGTGCACGGCCGCGTTACGGCCGCGTACAGATTACAGTGAACAACAGTGTTCGGTCGCGATGAAGACCCGGCTGTGGAGTGTCACCTCACTCAGGCTCAGCGCTCAGCCCTCAGCGTGTGGTCGCGTATAGGTCGCGTACACGCCCGCGAGCGCGAGGCAGCACGCCACCTGTGCATGCATCCCGTCGCCCGCGCAGCTTCGACAGTCGTCACGCTGGTCACGACGCACGTCGCACGTCCCTGTGTCTCTCGATCGCTCCTTGGCGGGTCGGTTGGCGCACGCCCCGGCGCCAAAGGGGCACGACAGCCGGCCCAGGCAGGGCTTGAGCACATGCTTGACCACGCCTAGGGCCGGCTGGCGCGGGAAGATGATCGGCGGCTTGGGCACGAGCTTGCCCGATCCATCTGGCGCCTCGACCATCGTGATCCCGGCGGCCGCCGACGTCGGATCGCCGCCCATGAGCACATGCAGCGCGCCGTACGAGAGCAAAAAGGCGGGCGCCATGGCGGGCGCACGGCTCCCGTAACGGCTCCCGCGCGCCGGTGGCCACGCCGCGCCCATGTTGACACGCGGATCGTCGAGATGGGCCACCGGCCCGAGGCAAGCAGCCTCGTCCAGAGTCGAGCGCTCCGGCTTTGGGAGCTTCCGGCACTCGTTGCTGTCGCACGTCGCCTCGACGAAGCGAATCGGCGTTCCCTTAGCCGGTACCGCCTCGACGGAGCGTAACGGGCCGCCGGTAGTACCGGTACGCTTGCCAACCTCACGCCTTGTCCATCCGCTGATGGTGCCGCCATGCAGCACGCATCCCCGCCCCGGCAACGTCTCATCCGCCGCCGGCAGCAGCACCGCCTCTTCCTCCACCCGAGGCAGCGTGAAAAGCCACGGGCGTAAGTAGGACGCGCTGCGAACTGCGCCGGAAAGCAGCGCGCGCGCCGAGTTGAGCGCCGAGTGTACGTCGGCGACGGCCGCGTCGTCACTGAGCACGAGGAGCCACTCGAGCCGCCCAACGAGCGCATGCGCCATGCAGAGCGCGCCGGCGAGTGAACGGCGCGCGCTCGTATTGCCCCAGCGCATGCCGACGAGACCAGTGCGATCGCCGTCAAACCAGTCCGAGACGAGCAGCCTCGGAATCTCGCGTATCCAACGCGCTTCTACTACCTGGCGCCAGCGCTCACGGTGCGCACTCGACGTGCATATGAGAAGCGCGAGCTCATATCGAAGCCGCGGCGGCGAGGGCTCAGTCACGGTGCACGTGGCCTGCAGCGATTCGGGCTGCGTCGGTCGCAAGCCCTGCCTCGGCGTGGGCAGCGCGATGTTGCACCGGCCGACGTGCGTCGGCTTCGACAGGTACACCACGCTGCATCGTTCGCCCCGCCATGCCTCGGCGACGCCCGCGAAGTTGGAGAGCGTGTGGAAGAGGCAGCGCGCCTGCGCAAGGAGCCCCATCTCAATGTAAATCTCAGCCACCGACGCGCGCGAAAAGTTGTGATGCCACACTGGGTTCACCATGCAGTCCGAGCAGCCCTGCGTCATCACATTGTCGAAGATGAGCGCCGCCTCGCCGCTCCCAGCGCTCCCGTGACCGCTCCCAGCGCTGCTGTTGCCGCCAAGGCTGCTCAGGTCCGGCGCGGTGACGCCCGCATGCCTGACCGCATGCCCGCCCTCTACCCCACGACCGCCGGCACCACGAGATTTGGGAGATTTGGGAGATTTGGGAGATTTGGGAGATTTGGCAACGGCCGCGCTCGCGAGCGAGAGCGGCGCGAGGCTGCGACGCTGGATGGCCTGTTTGAGCGCGGCATTGTCGGTCGCCACGAACAGGGGCAGCGTCGACTGCGCCTGCACGCATCGGATCATATGCAGCGCGGTCGCGTGTGAAAACCTCCTGTCGGTGCGCGGCACGGAGCGCTCTTCGAAGGCGACTCCTTCGGCCGCATCTCCCATCCGCACATGCAGCGCGTCGTACGGCTCGCTCGCGCTGCCAAACATGCGCGTGCGCCGCTCGGCCAGCGTGCGGCTCAGCCACTCGGACGGCTTGAAGATGAAGTGCCACAGGCAGCTGAGCTTGGGCTCGTATACCATGCCTTGCGAGGTAGATTGGCGACTTGACTCGGACGGCTTCTGAGCTGGCGACGCTCGGATTGCCGCGAACCATTGCGCGTTGCCCGTGATCCGCAGGAACCTCGTGCGCGGCGGCTCGCTCTCAAGATCTTGAGCCCACCTAATGACGGGGTGCTGATTGAGCGCCGCCAGCTCGTCCTCGCGCAGCCGCCAGTCGATGCGGCTGGGTTCGAAAAACTCCTCAATCGGCATGGGCGACTGCCAATCTATGAGCAGCACGCGCTGAAAAGCAATCGCAGCTCGCAGCATGAAGCATATGAGCCGGAAGCGGTCGCCGACCCCCAAGCATGGGAATGCAACCGGCCGCGGCAAGTGATCGTCCTGACGTGTGGCGTCTGCCATCGGCATTAGCGCACGGCATGTGTACACGAGGTAAAGGGCGTTCGGACTGTGTCGATGCTCACGATGAAAGCGAGCGTAAGAGTCGAGCTCGCTTGCCAGCGCGCATTGCGGACTGGACATGGAAAGCTGCCTTGACTGTGAAAATGATGAGAGAGAGTTCATTCTGGACATCACAGGCTCCACTTTTTAAACCTGGCTCACGTTCTCTCGACATGCACATTCAATTCCCCATCCGTGTGTCGGAGTCAAGTCTATACATAAACAACAGACAACCATACGGAAGCCTATCGAATGTGCTCCAGAAGGCAGCAGGGGAGGACGGGAGTGGGCGGAGATGACGGAGGGGGTCCATCTTGACTTGATTTGACTTGACTTGACTTGTGTCGGAAAAGGCATTACAAGTACAGGTCTTTATGTTGCGACGAGCTTTGCCACTCGCGGCGCGCCACGCGGCGGCGCCGATGGCGCTCGGACGGCTCGCACGCGGGCGGCTCGCTCCGGCGGCAGTCTACACACAGTCGCGCACCCTCGCGGGCACCTTCAAGCACCACGATTCGGACGGCAACTCTGTGAGCGACGCCTTCGAGTTTGACGCGGAGAGCGAAAAGGAGATCGCGTTCACGCTGTCCAAGTACCCGGACACGCTGCAGGGCAAGCAGTCGGCGATCATGCCGATGCTCTGGATCGTGCAGCAGCAGCTCGACAAAACGCACGCAACCATCAAGGCGAAATACGCCGACCCGAATGCCACGCCCTTCCCTAAGCCACAGGGTAGTGGCGGCTGGGTGCCGATCGCGGCGATGCACAAAATCGCGGAGCGGCTCGGGTGCACGCACATGGACGTGTACGAGGTGGCCACCTTCTTCACCATGTACAACCGCGAAAAGAACGGCAAGTTCCACATCCAGCTGTGCGCGACGACGCCGTGCATGGTGTGCGGTGCTTACGACATCATGCACACGATCGAGGCGCACCTGGGCATCAAGGCCGGCGAGACGTCGGACGACGGGCTCTGGACGCTCACCGAGGTCGAATGCCTCGGCGCGTGCGTCAACGCGCCCATGGTCCAGATCAACGACATGTTCTTCGAGAACCTGACGCCCGAAAACACCGTCAAGCTCCTTGACAATCTCAAGGACGGCAAGGAGGTGGTCGTCGGCCCACAGAACGGCCTCAAGAACTCGATGGGGCCCATGGGCCGCACATCGCTCTTCGACCCGCCCTCCGGCCCTCAGTGCCGCGAGCTGCCCGCGCCGTTCCTGAAGGCATAGAGAGTTGGTGATCGCATGACCGCTGCGAGCTGCGACGAGAGGGGACAGCATCCCTCGCGGACACGTTGCGATCTGTCAGGGAGCACAGATTCAACAGGCTTCTCGGATATTCTGCGCGCGACAACGCGTCGCGCGTGTTGGCCATGTGCAAGGTGCATGGTAAGGTGTCTGCCGCGTGCCCCGTGCGTGGCCTGCCGTCTGGCTCTCGCTCGCGCTGAATGTCGGAGGTCGGACGCCCGCGCCCGCGGCGGCGTCTTTCACCACGGCGCGCGGAGTCGCGACAGTCGGTGCGTCGTTGACGGGGCCGCTGTCGGCTGATTTTGGACATGCGGGGACGCGCGGAGTCGAAAACAAACACAGCGCAGTTTAACCTGACTCAGTCGACCGACCGCGCCCGGAGAAGCGGAGTGCACAAAACTTTACACCTGTACACGAGAGCTCTGGGGCTGCTTGCATGGGCAGCGTGCCAGCGTCCACTCACTTCCCGTGCACCCTTGAGTTTGGCTGAGCGGCGCACCGTCGTTCTCCGCTGCTCTCCTCTCACATGCGTGAGTGTCAGAGGCAGCATCACGTGACGGACGGCACGGCGACCAGCGCTGGGCACCAGGCGGACACGCCAGCAGCAAGAAGTTGTGCTGCTTGCGGCACGAGCCTGGTTGCTTAAGATCAGCCACCTGTTGGCGGGCAGTTACCGGCACCCTTCACCGTGTCCATGCCACCTAGCCGCTTGCTGCCACCGGGGCCTAGACCAGCGCCTGAGCTACCGCCGCGCGGGCCGCTCCTCGCCGCCCCGCTGCCGCCGGGGCCCTGCTTTGCGGCCTTGGGATCGATCAGCGTCATCAGGAAGAAGACGAGCATATGGTACAAGCGGATGGGCAAAGCCAACACCTCCTCGAAGAAAGAAGGCGCGTGAACGACTGTGCCCGCGCGCAGGTACACCATCGACAGTCGCGGTGGTGTGAGCGAGGGGTGCAGAGGGACCCACGCGAGGGTGTCGTGCACGGTGAAGCGTGCGCGCTCACGGAAAACTTGAAACTTATCTGAACTTATCAAGGGTTCCACACAATAGGTGGACCTTTGGGTGCGGACGCCTCTACTACTCTATCCCCCGGCGGAAGCCCGGGGCGCCGCACGCATCGCCTTTGCGCTGGTCAACACGGCGCCGACTCACGCGCTGGGCAAGTGGCGCAGCACGTACACGCTCGGGAAGCACTTTTGTCCTCGGAAGCGCTCGTCGGTGGCGGCATCGGGTGCCCACGCCTCCACGACGAAGTGCGCCTGCAGGCAGCGTGTGAAGTCGTCGAGGCTGCCGCACCGGCGCGAAGCCACAACAATGCCGCGACCCAGCGGGCCGAGGGAGCGCTTGAGCGACGTGCAGAGAGGCAGGTGGAAGGCGCGGTCGTAGGCGCAGTCGGCGCACAGGATGCAATCAAAGACGCGCGCGTTCCGGTAGTCCCCCTCCTTGTACAACGCGCCTCCGTAGCAGAGCTGCCGAGCCTCCACGGCAGTCGAGCCGAAAGCGCTCGCCTCCGCGTTGAGCTCCACGTTGCGGCGCAGCGCGGCCACGCTGATCGGGTCCCCGTCCGTCAGTGTCACCGACGCGGCATCTGTCCAGGCTGCGCAGGCAATGCCTGCGTAGCCGAGCCCAGCACCGACCTCGAGCACGTGCTTGCCGGCGAGGGCCTTTCGTAGCCTAGTCACGATCAGGTGTGCGAGCACCTCGCTCGACGGAGAGAGCTTGAAGGCAAACGGACCATGCTGCAGCACGTCTCGCGTGGATGGGCGTGCGATTGCGATGCTTGGCCAGTCTTGCTGCTCATCCTCGGGCGGTTGCATGCGCAGCAGCACTTCGCCTGTGTCTGGGTGCAGAGATCGCGTGCACTTGAAGTAACCCCACGCCGATCGGCCTCCTGCGGCGCTCATCTGCCCAAGCAGCAACGGAGCGCTGTATGGACGCCGTGCTGCTCGAATCGTTGGGCGTGGCGGCAGTGACGGTGGCTGCCTGTGTGGCAAGAGGGACGGCCTCCGTTTGGCCAGCTCTTTTGCGACGCGCCGGCAATGATTACTTGCAGCAGCACGGGCAGAGCTGCGTTGGGCGATCAACTCGCTCTGAGCCTGCAGCTCTGAGAGAATGGGTAGTGTCGGTGGCAGTCGGTGTGCGATGGGTAGTGTCGGTGGAAGTCGGTGATGCACAAGCATCATGGCGATGCACGATGAGAGAAGAACACCAAACGGTCCGACGAAAGGCGAGCATGGTTCGCAATGCATTCACGCGCGATCGTGCCTCCCCTTCGTCCTGCTGCTCGTGCTCGCCTTCCGACGGCTGGCGCCACCTGCAACGGCACTCGAGGCCCATCCGCCGCCCGCAGACGCCGTCGCCTTCACTCCTGCCAGCGCAACGGACGCTGCCGAGCACCTAACCGAGCACCCGCCTCTGCTTCGCTATCCGTCTTGGGCAATGCGAGCACCGCAGCAGCAGCGAGTGCGCAACTCGTCGCGCACTGGCGAGGCCTGCGTGAGCTCGGCTACCGTTCACGTCTAGTGGTGCGAGCACGGCGGTATCGGCTCGGCGCACAGCAGCACGCGGCTTCCTCACCTACGAGAGTCCGCTGTGGCCGCGGCCGGCACACTGCCACCGTAGGGCCGGCACCGACGAGCCGCCGGGAACTTGCGAGCCAGCGGGCGTCATAGGCAACAAGTACCGCATCTCGCGCACATACCGCTTCGTGTGGCACCATGTGTGGAAGGGCGGCACGACCACGCTCTCTCTGCAACATGCAAAGCAGAGCCGGTAGCCGGTGGCACTCACTGGCTATCTACACGTGGGCACCGCGCGCGAGCCGCTTCGGCGCTTCTTTTCGGCTGTTCAAGAGGTTTTCCCACTGCCGGCTGCAGCCGCGCTGTGCGCGAGCTGCTGCGCGAGGAGCCCTCTGTATACCCTCACTGCTCCGGGCTGTGTGAATTCCCGCCAAAGCTAATGGGAATAACCCGCGTAACCCTCGACTCTTTGCGGCGACATGGCGATGTAGACCCTGTACCTGAAAGCACACATCGTCTAGTCGTATACACGGTTTAAATAACAGTAAAACACGAATAGCAATAGGGCGTAATGACCTCTGTGGCTCTGACGTTTCGTGAAACCCTCCCCCATGCAAGGTCTAGGTCAAAATCTCGCGCACCACTATGTTGAAACTCCATAGGGTAATGACCTGAGATCCTGAGTGTTGAAACCCTCCCCCATCAAGTTCAAAATCTCGCGCAGCTAATTGGAGCTAACGAAAAACGGACAACACATGTACCCCGAACGGAACAACCATCACCCTCCGCCTGACGCGAATTCCACTCTTGACTCCATCGACATTGACATCCCCGGTTTCAACTGACTCATGATTACTCATGTTTAAAGGAATTTCCCGTCGATCCGAAACTAACGCGACGTCGAGTGATTCGGACCGGTCCGAAACGCAGACCTTTTTTCCTCGAATCCCCTCCCCTCGGATTGTGGCACACTGCAGCGAGATGCTGAGGTCGTGGGAGGGTTGAGTTTTTGAGATTTTTATAGTTTTGTCGTGTTTTTTTCTCTGGGAATCGGTTTCGGGTAGCGATACGCTGCTCTCCCATCACCTCGAGGTGGTTCAGCTCCCCTGACTGTGCGCCGGCAGCAATCCTAGGCCAACTCACAGCCACACACAAGATCGGGCTCGGCGCATAGAATGCACCAACCCCGTCCTTAACGCGAATTGTCGCGCCATTGCGCACCACTCCATCGGCCTCTTCGCTGAAAGCCATGGCCTCGCCTGGACGCGTTTTGAGCAGGTTGAAAAATCTGTATCCCAGACTTTGATCGTTATATCGTCCCGTGGTCGTACAATCCCGAGAAAATATTGGTCCCGTCGGGGGAAAACGCCACCGAGTTGATGGGCCCGTCTTTTCGCTCAGCAGCCCCAGCGCGCCTGCCAGACAAGCCAGCAGGCTTCAGTTTTGGCGAAGGAGGGGCGATTCTGAGGGCTCTGTTTGGGGGGCCAGGCCAAACTTTGATCGTCCCGTCCTCAAAGCCAGCCACGCGACCGAGATGCGCCAATTTGTGGGCAAGTACATGGACGTGCTGCAGCGTGACAAGGGCGCGGCAGTGATGCAGCTCGCCCTCCAACAGCCAGATGCAAGCGCGGTGTTTTGTGCAGCAGCCTCGCAAAGATCGTCCGAGCAGCCGACGCGAGCACTCGAGTGGCGTAACAAATCTCAAGAGAAGGACGCGTGCTTCGGCCCACACAAGAATGCCGTCAGCTCTGTGGGTCGGCTCCACACGCATCGTCTGCGGCTCAGGCAACTTCATCTTTTTGAACGATGCCGAGAGCCAGGAGCTGATCGAGTAGATTGAGAGCACAAGTGGGGTTAAGAGCGTCGCCATCTGGGACGGTGGCAAGGAAGGTGGCAAGAACACGTCTGTCAGGTCCACACCGTCCACACCTCGCAGCTCGAGGTAGTCCTTAGCCACGCTCGAGAGAAGGCCTCTGTCGATACGCTCACGAAGTAGTGCGAGATCGGTCGCATACACGTGGGCGGCTTGGGCAGCGAAGGCAGCTTTCGCGCCCTGGCCATCGGCGCGACAGAGGTGCAAAATGCCGTGTCGCAGCCAGTAGTACGTCGCCTCATCATCCGGCGCACGGCCTTCGGGTGGTGTCGCGGTGCGGCGCCACGCGATGAACCCCTCGGCGAGCATCGCGTGCCCGTCCTTGCGCTGCACCTTGAACTCCGCCGATGGCTCTCTGATCGAGCTGCCTTCGGTGATCTCGCCCGTTTTTCCAGTCGATGATGGTCATCTGAAAGACATGAAATTTGCCATTGCGCCCGAAAGAGGAGTGCCGTCGTCTCAAGCACGCTCCTCTGCTGCCTGTCGTCCCATCGAAGGAGCGCCGCCGCCATTGACACCGTGATCGGCTCGCGCGCTGCCGCAATCAGCTCTACGAGGGGCTTCGCCTCGGTCCACGCGGGGTCGACCTGACCCTATGGAAAGGCGCGCTCGAAGTTGACGGCGCACACCTCGCCCAGGCCGGCCGGGAGCGAGTCGAGGTTCTCGAAGTGAATCTCGTGGCCGTTCTTGGCCTCGCTCTCGAGGTGCTGGCCGAGCATGTAGGCGTACAAGAAGAGGCCCTCCGCCTTGGCCGAGAGTGCCTCAACTGCTGCATCCAAGGACGACGTGCTCAGGCGACCTACGATAAAATCCCCGGCATCAACTGTTGTGCCCTGGCAGAGAGGGCCGGCAGCTCCTCGCGGACATTCTTTGCCGCGAGCATCTCTATGTGGTTGAGCTGGATCTCGCACACGTACCTCGTGCCATCTGAAAGCACGACGCCGGCACACGAGTTGAAGTCGGAGTAGCCCATCGGCGTCGGCGACGCGTACTTATTCTTGAGCGTGAGCACTTCGATGCCCGCCTCCTTTTAGCCCCTCGGCAAGCGCATGTGCCATGCGCGAGCAGCTGCTAAAAAGCGCAGGGTGAGCCGCGCGAGGTCCTTGAGTTTGTTGGCGTGGCCACCGTAGTCATTCTTCATCTTTTCAGACACCCGTGGCTCTGACTTGATACCCGGTGAGTCAGCAAACTCGACCCACGCTCTTGCCGTCCCCTGGACTGGATGGCGGAGCG
>ENA-UOXO01001034-UOXO01001034.1-mixed-culture-metagenome-genome-assembly--contig:-NODE-1034-length-20332-cov-37.694531_pt1 | contig 20332 bp, 15 predicted proteins | sample MGYA00238162_ERZ761640 | MGnify/ENA primary metagenome ERZ761640 (study PRJEB28914, sample SAMN08778297) | mixed culture metagenome | isolation source: Freshwater growth medium | place: USA...
GGACCCCTACCCCCCCCTCCCCCCACCCGCTCAATGTCAAAAATTTCGACTGTAAGAGCTCCTCACCACCGAAACGAGAAACGACAAACGGGGGTGGGGAAGCCGGCGGTAGCACTCTAAACATTTGGGAAATGCGGGAAGTTTGAAGGAGCCGGTTGTGAGAGTTGTCCTCCTCGTCACCGGATCGGGGACACACTTGAAACACACTTTTCGGACATCTTGGACGGCGCGAGCGTCGCTCCTATATAAGGGCGCAGTGCGTGCGTGTACCGCCGTGGTGCCGTGGCACGGACGAGAGCTCAAACCGGATACTGAGGCACGACCATAAAGCGACAATATGTTGACCACGGAGCCCGCGCGGCTCGATGCTAGCGGAGTCGTGCTAACCAACGAAATTGCCGAGCGGTACCGCACAGACAAAGGTCGCAGTAGGCATCGATACACCAACTTCTACGGCTCTATGTTAGGCGATCATCGGGATCGCATAATGAATGTCACCGAGGCAGGCGTCCGGAGTGGCGCATCGATCCGCTTGTGGCTGGACTTGTTTCCAAAGGCACATGTCTGGGGCTTGGATGTGAGCTGGAAAGAATACCGGGATCATGTGAACCATCTCAGAAATCATGACCCTCGCTTGCATCTCGCCACCTGCTGCCGAAATCAATTGGATGTGGATGGAGCAAGGCTCGTTCCCAACTCAATGGATTTGGTCATTGAAGATGCGGGCAATCATGACCTGGCCCTACAGACACTGCTGTTCCCACTACTATGGCCCCTTGTGCGACTCGGAGGCTATTATGTCATCGAGGACGTCGATGACCAACGCGGAGGTCTCCAGTTCACGCAGAACCATTCTGGACTGCATCCCACAATCCAACGAATCCTCGAGAATAATTACGCATTCATGGTGGACTCCACTCCGGGCATGACGGAATCACAGTGGAAAATGTGGCAAGAGGCAGGGCAGCGGCGTCCAGTGGGAGGGCTTCATTGGGTTCACAGCCGCTCAGTCCACAACTCGCACCTCCTTGTCATACGGCGCGTTCAGAGATGAACCTCTAGGGCGATGAAACAGTACAAGGGAACTGTGCAGGGCTTCAGCAAGAGTCGGCGTGTATAACGGTATTCGGAATGTATAATGTTGAGGTTGATGTCGGTACCTTGATAGTGATTATACCTTGAACCCCGCGCATACGCTCGGCCTCGGGGGCCGCGCGGGGAAAGGGCAAGTGAGGCGCCGCGACGCGCGACGCGGCTCCGGTCGCGGTTGCTGTGCCGGTGGCCTCGCCTATGTGGTTCGTTGTGAGATCACCGAGATGACCCGGAGATGAATGAAATATGAATGGGCGGCGGCCGGCGCGTACCGCGTTATCCCCTTACCGTTACCTTACCGGTTATCAAGGACGCGCTTAAGGCGACCGGGCGGGGCTAAGCGTTAAGCGGCCCGCCTATGCGGCTGATCGAGTATGGCTGTGATAAGGGGGTCCAGGGGTCCCCGAGCTAGTGGTAACCGCATCCGTATGTACGCCGGTCCGGTGTGCGGTGGTGTCTTGGGTGTCGAATGATAACCATTGGCTGTGATCCGTGTGTCTGTTTCCGTGTGTCCCGGCGCTCCCTCCGGTGTTCTCGAACCGGTACGCTCGCGCGCACAACATTTCTCAAGATTGCAACGACACAACGCGCGCGACAAATGCCAGTACAGCGCGATGCCAAATTCCGCAAACCCGGATACAGTACAGTAGTCTTCGATGTTGAGGGAGCCTTCGGCTTCGGCGCTTGCGTTGCTTGTGATACTTCCTTTCGTGTGCGAGGGTCGGAAGCACGTCCACAGCGCAAACACAACTGATGTGTCGCTGCTGTCAAACAGGAGTGGATGCTGGTTGGAGACGCAACAAACGGATGACGAAGAAGTTGAAGAGTGCCATGTTGGGCGTGAAGCATGGGTGATATCGATGAGCTCTGCGAGCACTCGGTTTGCGCATGTCTCGAGCATGTTGCGTCTTCTTGGCTTCGAGATCCACAGGGTCCAGCCGATCGCCTTGACGGATGAACGGGTGCTGGCACTCGAGGCGGAGTTTATCAGACCTGTCGAGCCGCAAAACATTTCTCGACCGACGATGTCGGCAACCTTGACGCACGTCAAGATTTGGAATGAGTTTGCAGCTGCCCCGCGACGGACGGGCGACCATGACTGGGTCTACGTCTTTGAGGATGATGCGATGCTGGATCCCATGTGGGACAGCTCTCAATTCCAGTGCTACCTGAGTGGTGCAGAGCGGGTCGCAGGCCAGCGCAATTCGAGTATCATCTTTCTCGGTGGCTGTCCAAACCCAGGGTACAGCGCGTTCCTTGAGGGGAATGGACTTGCTCCGCCGCTCGCTGCAGTCGATTGTAGGCGGGACGATATTTCACTGTCAGCTTCTTCAGCAGAGCCTGAGCCATTGCGCAAGCTCTGGTTGCGACCATGCGCCACTCTGTGTGCCCACGCGTACGCAGTGTCTCGTGGAGCCGCGGGGACGCTCTGGCAGCGAATGCGTGCTCGCCTGGACGAAATTGGCCAGCTGCGAGCCACCCATATTCCACATACGTGGATCAATCGGTACAATGTGGACCACACCATGAAGTCCTACTTCTTGTCGTTGACGGATGCAAATGCACGGAGGCAGCACCCCTGGCCGACTTGCCTTGTTCGGCACCCGACTAAAACCCACGACGATCGTTGGAGATTAGGAATCCATGAAGTGAACGGCCCCATCATCCAGAATCTCAGCGAGGCTAACTACCAGTCGTGGCACGACGGTGTTCCGAGGTGCGGAAGACATCCCTGCCTCAATAAGAATAACAGATGGATCTTACCTAGCTCGCCGCCCGCGCCGCCTCCTGCTCGTCCGCCGTAACTACATCGCATGTTGGTGTGTCCCGAGAGTCCACAGATGTGTCTGTAACTTAAGAGCGCGTTAACGACAATGTTAACGAGCGCGTAGCCGTAGGGACCTTACGCGGCACACCAAGGCGTCCGCGGGGAAACGCAAAACGGGGGCAGCCCCGCGGCCGGTCGCCCCCGGCGGGGCGGGCGGCCCGGCGGGGCGGCGGGCGGCGGGCGGCCCGCGGTGCGGGACCGGCGGCGGCGCGTGGACCACTCTTTTTCTATATTCTAATGTCAAATGTGTATCACACCGTTTTAGTAACGCAGTTTTCCAAAGTGAACAAAGTTTTCCGGCGCCTTAGCGCCTCAGGCCGGCGTGGTTCGCATGCGTCCGATCACCGATGCGTCGCCACGCAGCCAGACAGGCCACAGGACGTTCACACACTGTCACTGAGACGTCTCGTTGGTTTCATGTCACGTGTGCCGCCCCGTGCGCATGCTGCGTTCCCTGGTGCCACGCGTGCCCGACTCGCTGCGTGTGGCGGCTTCCCAATGGTCCACAGTTGCGGAGGCCGCCGTCGAGGCGCTGAGGCCGAAACTAGGGGCGGAAGCTGCCAACTCACAGCGACTCCTCACCTCCTCTTCAAACCGCCCTTGCTTTTGCGCGCCGTGGATGCCTCGCGCTTGGCGAGGCCGCGCATCGTCTTCGCGTGCAGCTCATCGCGCGTGAGGGGGTGTTCGTCATCCTCCTCGCTGTCATCACTCTCGAGGTCGTCCGCCGTCGTGGGCACCGTGATCGACACCTGCGACATGCCCGCGGGTGTGTTCGGCCCGATACCAAGCACCGCAGCCGACGCGCCTCCGCCTGAGGAATCGAGCTGGGCGGCGGAGGTGTTTCCGTTCATCTGCAGGTTGATGTAGAGCGAGAGAAGCTCGTTGGCACGTTGCTCGACGATCCCGAGGTAGATCATGATGTTGGACTCGTTGCAGCCCGCGTCGGCGCCCATCTCGGACAGGAGCTGCGTCTGGCAGCGCAGCTTGCCCGACAGCCCCTCGATGGACTTGGCGATCTGCGAGATGGACGAGGAGAGGGTCTTGAAGGCGTCCTCGTACTGCGCCGTCTTGCCCTCCGCGTCCACAGTGCGCTCGTGCAGGTCCTTGATCAGCCGGCGGCGCTGCGACGCCGCCCCCTTGTCCGCCCCTTTAAACTTCTCAGTCTCCTGCTTGAGCTCGTTGAGCTGCTCCTCGCCGCGCTCGATCTCCATGTTGAGCTCGTTCAGGTAGTTGAACATCTTGAAGTTCTGGTCCTCGTTCTCAATGAACTGCTGCACAAGAGAGTCGATGTCCGAGATTTGCGTCGCCTTTTGGATCTGGGTGAAGGCCTCCTCATAGCTCTGGACCTTCTCCATGCCCGCGTGGATGGACGCCTTGTCCTTCGCGAGCCCCCAGTGCCCCTTGATCACCGTCTTCTTAAGCTTCACCTCGTCCTCCATTGACATCTCGCCGCGCTGCGCGCCGTCCATCATCTTCTGGCGCTCGCGCGCGAGGAAGTCCTGCCGCTTACGATCTTCCTCGAGCTTGCGACCAAGCTCCTTCCACTCGACCTCGAACTCGTTTTGCTCGCGCTCGGCGGTGACCTTGAGCTGCTGGATCTCGCTCTGCGCCTTGTCGCGCGCCTCGTACGCCACGTTGGCCACCTCGATGATCTCCGCCATCCGCTTCTTCTTCTCGCTCAGCTCATGCTGCAGCTTCTTGTAGATGCCGTCGAAGACAACGCGCTCGCGGCGCAGATTGTCGATCTCCTCGCGTAGATCCTTGTTGGCGGCGATCGCCTCGTTGAACTTGACCAGCGCGCGATGAAGACGATGCTCGAGCACCTTGATCTGCTTGCTGATCGCCTGGTTCTGCTCCTGCGGCGCATTGTTGCCGCCCATGTCGCGGCGCTCCGCGAGGATGCCTTCGCGCACGGCGCGCGTGCGCATGTCGAGCTCGTCCGACTTCTTCTTCTCGAGCTCGATGGAGCGCGTGATCGAGTCCGTCTCGTCCTGCATCCGCGTCACCTTGACCGAAGCCGCTGAGCCATCGCCAAGCGCCGAGGCGCGCGACTGCAGCGTGAGCTCATTCGTGAGCTGGCCGTTCTCGCGCTTGAGCTTCTCGATCTGCGCCTTCTGCTTGCGCACTACGTTCTGCACCTCGTCCTGGTACAGCTTGCGATCCGCCTCCATCATGCGGTACCGCCGCTGCAGCTCATCCTGTAGGCAACCAACACCAAGCAGAGGGCGGGAAGGCAGTCAGCCAGCAGGAGAGGCGTACGGTCGCACGGCGGCGTGCGCCGAGGCGCCCAGCGGCCGCACGCACCAGCTCGCCATCGACGGAGCTCACGCCCGCCTCAGTGTCCGTCGCCATGGTTTAGGCGAGACGTTGCTGCTCTGCTGAGAACCGCCATGTGTGAAATGACTGTTAATACTTGTGGGCACCCTTTTTTACCTTTTCCAATCTCGGAATAACCCCGTCGATACGATTCACAAACGCGGTTGTCCCAAAAAGGCAAAACGAGTGCTGTGGAGCGGACGTCACTCATGAAGCGCTCCCTCTCGCTGCCGTCGATTGCGCAAAACCTCACGTGGTACCTGACCCCAGACACAAGCGCTACTCTCGAGCACGAGCCGGACACGCACACGGTCAGCATGCTCAAGTCGCATGGCGGCGCGGTGCCGCTCTACTACCTCTCCGGCTACAAGCGGCTGCGCTCGCTCACGCCGGACCCGGACGAGCGCCTGCGCACTTTGCAGGACGCGGTGCGTTTGACACCCGAGCTGCTCCTTTGTGGTCCGCACGACAGCTGGGTGAAACATCAGCAGACCCTGGAGATGCAAGAGGAGGAGCCGGGGTCATCCGTCGTCGGCACCTACGAAGCCGTGCTGCTGCCCGCGGGCGCAGGCGCCGCACCGCCTCGTGTGCTCTCGCTCCCGATGCGCAACGACTACTTGCGCGTGATCACCGAGGCGCTCGGTAGCACTGGCCCGCTCGCTCATCATTGTGAGTATCAGGGCAAGGAGCCCAAGCAGCCGGTGCTCTACTTCCTGTTGCACGCCTCCTCCTCGTCCTCCTCCTTGGCTGCCCGAGACGGCGCCATGGCCTCCTCCTTGGGGGCAGAGGCGGCGGCGGCGCCATCGCTGGTGCCCAACGTGCTAGCCTCGCGGCTCGCGGGCTTCCCGATCACGGGCGATGCGCTCCTCGCAGACGCCAAGGTCCTCGGCGACGGGCGCGCTCGCTTCAAGCCGACGAGCCTCGCATCCATCGAGGCACTGATCGCCAAGCGGATGGGCTTGATGGGCTTCCTCATGGCCAAACTGCAGCGGCCGCTGCTCGGCGCGTGGCAGCTGCCGCCGCGCCGCCAGGCCTTCCCGAGCACAGAGCCACCCGCCAAGCTGCTCGAGGAGTGGGTTTCGTCAACCTCGGCCCAGGGAGTCCATATTAGGCAAGGAGACGGGCGCAAGGCGATGGTCACCGTGCTCGCCCAGCCAGAGCGGGTGACTGCTGGCGGGCAGCCAGCGCCGCATACCAAGTTTGTGGGCACGGCGACGACGGACACGCCGTGTGAGCTGCCCGAGCTGCCCGAGACGGCGCGTTGGGTGCCCGCCACTGAGGAGAGCGCCGTCAAGGGCGCTGCTGGCAAGGGGAGCGCCCGGGACGACGCCCTTGACGAGGGGAGAGCACTCCGGCGCCTCGAGGTGAAGGGCGAGCCCAAGCCTACGAAGAAGGAGGCGGAGGCGGCGGCCGTGTTGCGCCTGATGCAGCTGCTCGTAGATGGCGCGCCGCCGCCTGAGCCGCCCTTTCGCATCCTCCGGCTGCTGAGCGACGAGGCTGTGAACGACGAGGCGGTGAACGACGAGGCTGTGAACGACGACGACGCAATAGAAGTACTCCCCGCCGGCAGCCGGCTGGCCGTGTCGTATGAGCTCGTCGACGCGGCAGACCCGACCGTTGTTCTCGAGACCCTGAGCCTCGGGGTCGCACCGCAGGCCAACAGCCCGAGGAACGCTCCCATCGACAGCCCCCTGATGCTCGGATGCCAAGTGCTGCAGCCGCTCGTCGAGACGGCGCTGGCGGAGATGGGGGCTGCGTGGTTCGTTGGTGTGAAGAGCCATCTAGGCCCGTTACCATGGACGGTCACGCGCACCTTGCGTGCAACGGCCGCCCACTACGGCGCGCAACGGCAGGCTGTGCTGACACTCACGGTGCACAAGGCAGAACGTCCGCGGGAGGAGGCGATGTATGAGATGGGCGGCTCGGGCGAAGGATCCGATGGCGCCCAGCACGGCGCCTCGCTCGGCGAGCGGCGAGTGGCGAAGCTGCTCGTGCTCGTGGAGGAGCTGCACCCGCGCAGCGTGTGTGACGTCGGCTGTGGCGAGGGTCGATTCCTCGAGAGCCTGGTACGTCGGCAGCTCGAGGGCGGCCTGCCCGGGCTCGCTCGGCTCATCGGCACTGACGTGGACGAGAGGCTCCTCCGACGCGCGCGCGCCAAGCTCAAGCGGGTGCTCGATACAGCGCGTGCCGCGGAGGGCGTCGCGGAGGGCGTTGCAAACTCGGGTAGCGCCTCCGATGACGCCGCTGCCGCTGCCGCCAAGGCCGCCAAGGCCGCCGAGGCCGCCGCCACGCTCGCTGTGGAATGGACGGCAGGTTCACTAGAGGAGCTCCCGGCCGGCTGTGGAATGGTCGGCTGTGGAATGGCCGACGTCATCACGCTGATTGAGGTCGTGGAGCATCTGGACCCGCCCGTGCTCGCGTCGCTCGGGACGGCGCTGCTCGGGCGCTGCCAGCCTCGCGCTCTGCTCGTCTCGACGCCCAATAAGGAGTTCAATCTCAACATGATGGTGCAGTGCACCATGTCCACCCCTTGCCCACGGAACGATCCGCGCCTCACGCACGATGACGTCCGGCGGCTGCAGCAGGCGGGGCGCTTCTGCAAGCCGTGTGCCCTCTTCGTATCAGGCTCGCCGCCGAGCATCGACGCGTACCCGCTGCGCTGCGACGACCACCGGTTTGAATGGACTCGCGCCGAGTTCCAAACGTGGGCGCGCGCTCTTGCGACCGCCCACGGCTACTCGGTGAGCTTCGACGGCGTGGGGGGCGGCCCGTTGGACGAAGTTCAGCGCTCAGGAGAGCGCTTCCACGGACCGGGGCCCTCGACGCAGATTGCCATCTTTGTTCGCGATTGAGTTTGAGATTTTGAGAAGGCCTCTACTTTCTGGCCGTTATACTTGTGAGGGGGGATCTCAACGAACCGTCCCTCGGGGAGTGGAAAGAACCTCGGGGATTTTATTCTATTGCGGGACGAAATCCGCCGAAAACGGTCAAGGACACCGAAAAGCGCCGAAACCTCCCCCGGAAGTATCCACAGAAGTTCGGACCTGAAGGACCGACGGCGTAGAAACATAATTCGAACGTTAGCCCAAATTCGCGCATTCTTCAACATCTTCCAAATGTTGATCGAGCTCCTTATCGTGGGCGCCGCTGCGTCTCCCATGCCTTTTGGCGCTCTTTACAAGGTCGCCCTGCCCCAGGTCGAGGCGCACGCTCGGCTCCTTCAATCGATTCCGACCCCTCCCACTTGCATGGCCCCATGCTTCTACACGCCTCCGCTCTCACCGCCCCCGTCGCCTCCGCCGCCGCCGCCGTCGCCGCCGCCGTCTCCGCCGTCTCCGCCACCGTCTCCGCCGCAGGCCGTACTCTGCACCGAGACTTGTGCCTATGCCTCCGACGGCACGTGCGACGACGGCGGTCCGGGTGCCCAGTATTCAGTTTGCTCCCGCGGTTCTGACTGCACCGACTGCGGTCCACGCTATACGCCGCCGCCTCCGCCGCCTCCGCCGCCATCTCCGCCGCCTCGGCCGCCGTCGCCGTCGCCGCAGCCGTCGCCGTCGCCGCAACCGCCGCCGCCGCCGCCTCCGTCTCCGCCGCCGCCGTCTCCGTCGCCTCCGCCGCCGCCGTCCCCACCGCCACCGTCTCCGTCGCCTCCACCGTCTCCGCCACGTCGGCCGCCGCCGCCTCGGCCGCCGCCGTCGCCGCCGCTACCCTGCACCGAGACTTGCTTATCTGCCAACAGCGGCACGTGCGACGACGGCGGTCCGGGTGCCCAGTTTTCATTTTGCTCCCGCGGTACCGACTGCACCGACTGCGGTCCCCGCCCTCCGCCTCGGCCGCCGTCGCCTCCGTCGCCGCCTGAGCCGCCGTCTCCACTGTCTCCGCCGCCTCGGTCGCCGCCTCCGCCGCCGCCGTCTCCGCCACCACCGTCTCCGTCTCCACCGCCGCCGTCCCCTTCTCCGCCACCGACTCCGTCGCCTCCGCCGCCGCCGTTTCCGCCACCGCCGTCGCCGTCGCCTCCGCCGTCGCCGTCGCCTCCGCCGCCGTCTCCAGCGCGTCCCCCGTCTCCGTCGCCCCCGCCGCCATCTCCATCGCCGCCGCCGACCCCACCTTCTCCGTCGCCTCCGCCACCGTCCCCGTCGCCTCCGCCGTCCCCGTCGCCCCCGCCGCCATCTCCATCGCCGCCGCCGACCCCGCCTTCTCCGTCGCCTCCGCCACCGTCCCCGTCGCCGCCGCCGCCGTCTCCGTCGCCGCCACCGCCGCCGCCGTCTCCGCCGCCGTCTCCGCCGTCTCCATCGCCTCCGCCCTCACCGCCGCCGCCGCCGCCGCCGCTGCCTTCTCCGCCTCCGTCTCCGCCATCTCCATCGCCGCCTCCGTCTCCGCCGCGGCCTCCGCCATCTCCGCCGCCTCCGTCGCCGTCTCCGCCACCGCCGTCTCCGCCGCCACCGCCGTCACTGCCACCGATGCCGGCATCAATCACGTGTGCAAGATCTGCTCTCTCTCGCTCCGGGGAGTGTCAACTCCTTGCGAGCGGATGCATGGAATGTGCCACCGCGTGCACCGAGGTGGCGTTTTCGGTCTGGTGGGAAGCGGTCATCACCCAACAAATCTCGAGTATGCAGCCCGGAATGCAGGATGCCTTAGCAGCCACGATAGCGGGGATCGAACCCCTCAGGACCTGCAAACTGCACAGCGCCAGCGCGGCAATGAGTGTCGTCGGGTTCACCCTTCTGCTCGCCGGCGACGTCTCCTCATTCACCCCAAGCGTGGAATCCCAGATCAAGAGCGCAGTCGCGGCCCGGGCGGGCGTCGACCCATCGGCGGTAGAGTTGACCATATCGCCGGGCAGCGTCATCGTCAGTGTGCGCATCCTGACGCCCACGGCGACGGCGGCCTCGGTGCAGTCGACGATGGCCACCGCGACGAGCAGCCCGAGCAGCGCCACCTTAATGTTCGCGAGCGTCACCGGCTTCTCGATCGCCGTGCTCGCGGTCGTGACGCCACCTACAATTACCAACGTCGCACCGCCTCCACCGCCGCTGTTGGCAGTCGAGACGAGCGGCTCCATCGGGATCATCATCGGCGTCATCATCGGCGTCATCATCGCTCTTGTCCTCGCCCTGGTCTTCATGCGCCGTCGTCGCCATCTCAACGAGAAGCGCCGCAAGAACAATGGCCTGCAAGTGCCGAACGGCCAACCTGCTGGCCTGCAAGTACTGAATGGCCAGCCTACAGGCCTGCAAGTGCCAAATGGCCGGGAGGCTCAACAGGACAAGAAGGGGGGGCGCGCAGCTCCGAAAGCCAAAGCTGAGAGTGCCGATGAGATGGTAGCCCCTGAGCCCAAACCCACAGGAGCAACGAAGGCCCCAGTGGCCCCGAAGCGCGCACTCACAGTCGGAGAAGGATTCGAGCTCCAGAACACGCCGCTCGTGTCCTCGTTCATGGGGATGTTTTCGTCAAAGCCAGAGGCTGTGCAAAATGTGTAAAAGGCGACGTCCATCGACGCGCTGCACAAGGTGCGCCTCGCCGCCTACGGACTGCCTTGCATGCAAATGCTCACCACATCGCCTTGTCCCTCAGGTGCGCCTCGCCTCCTACGGGCTGCCGCTGCTCAAGGCGACCGGGCTCACCGCCATCTGTCCGCGACGCCTTCCTCGGCGCCCATCGCAAGTACATTGCCTGAAAGGGGGTCACGCCGCGCGCAGCGCCTCGGCAGCAGGGAAGCAAGATGCCGCCGAGGGACACAGTTCGATACCTGAGTTAAATACCTGAGGCCGATACCGCGGCCGCGGCGTGGGGGGGGCGGAGGGGAGGCGGCAAGGGGAGGCGGGGGTCTCTGAGATGGACCGACGCCGAGAGAGAGAGCGTTTTCGCTGTTCATCAATCGGATCTCCATGCATGATGCCACACGGCAGCCACGTGATCCCATACCGGATGCCCATCTTCGATGCCCTATACGTACCAGAGGAGTCCACTCACCGCACTTGAGAGGACTCCACAATCCATATGGCCATCAGGGATCAGGAGCGGACAGGCTACACCTGTATGGCCGCGCACGGGCGCGCTGATATCCGGGCTGACTCTACAATGGGGTTTCTGAGGCATGGGGGGTAATGGGGGGCGGGGACGTCTTGTTCGTATACTATCATATCCCAAAGACCCAAAGCTAAACAGAGCCCAATAGAGAACTGTGACGAGCCTGACGACTGAGCTCAAGCTCACCCCAACTTGTGCGGTATGTGTGGGTGTGAATGAGGCAATGAGGGATCCCCGGGCATACCCCGGGCAAGCCAGCCAACCGTCCCGGCCGAGCATGAACGCATTTGGTTCCATTTCCATATGTGGAAAGGGCCAACTTTCTCGTGCACTCGTCCGAGAATCCCACAGACTCACAGGTTCGCCCCGGGTGTGTCGCCCCTTGTGTACAGCGACGCGATTCGCTCAGCGTACAAAGCCCACCTCGTCCACCGTCGTGTTCACCTGTTGTTGTTGTTGCCGCGTGGCTCCGACCCTCCGCTTCCGTGGGGGTTTCTGAGTCCCAGGGGACGTCATCTTCTCATTTCGCGACTATGAATGTTGTTTAATGGGCTTTCATGTTAACAGCGAATGTTGTTGAATGATGGTGTGATAATATTGTATTGTTTTGTCTTCACGGCTGTGCTGCTTTCGTGTTGTGTGTATTAACATGATAATACAGCGTCAGGGAATGTATGGGTTCGCTCGGGTTCGCGACGTTTAAATGAACTGGACTGGAGGTAGCTGAAAGTCGAGGGCGACGTCGGTCGAGTGTGGCAGCAGGTGAGCACACACCAACTACTGCCAGAAGGAGGCGTGTGCGTCACGCTTTCAATATTCCCAAACCAGTCATCTCATCACTGTCAATATTTCGCGTATGTTGACAGGTTGCCGCTCTTGATGGGTAGTGGGCACTGGTGGCCGGCAGCGCTGCCCTCCTTGCTGATGCCAAGGCTCTGCCACAGGCACCACTGGATGAAGAGGCCGCTCACGTTCGCGAGAAGGATACCGACGGGGCTGCCAACGGAGGCAGTCGAGAGCGCGAGCTCGCGAAGCCGAGGTGGCAGCTCGCGGTCGATGGCCATAAAGGTCTGCACGTAGTTCACACCGCCAAGCAGCCCAACTACCATCGCGGGCAGCAACAGCACGTAGCCGACAACCAGCTGCGTGGCGCCATCTGCCACGAAGAGTACCAGCATAGACACCTGCGACCATGTGGCAATCAAGAAGCAACTAAGAGGCAACCAAGAAGTAACCAAAGAGGCAAGCAGAGGCAAGCAAGAGGCAAGCAAGAGGCAAGCTTACCTGCAAGCACGCAAGCACCCAGAGCCAGCCCAGCGAGAGTGTGAACAGCCGGCCCGAGGAGCGCGAAATGAACACTCCCACCTGGTACATGAGGTTGAAGTACTGATACGCTCGATGGCGCGCGGCGCTGGAGTCGAGCGGTGCGCTCGGCGGCAGTGCGAACGCCGTCCAAGCGCCAGACTGAGCGGCGTACTCGGCCCAATACACGAGCACGAGGGGCATCACGTACCGAAGCAGACCGCGCTGCATCCGACACTTGGATGCCAGGTCGAATTCCGCAGCCGGGTCTGCCGCGTCGCTACCCGCGCCGTGCGTGAGCCCAACGTCGGCCTGCGAGCCTTTGTCGTCGGCGGGCCAAAGGCTCGCGGCGAGGTCGGACGAGCCGGCAGCAATGGGCGCCGTAATGGGTGCATCGGACGTTGTGGTGGGCGGCGTGGGCAACGCCAGCACGAATGGCGTCGTGAGATAGGCGGTCTGGCGCCCGAGGCCGCCGCCGTTGGACATGCCATCGACTCCATCGCACGCCTCCATCGCCTCGGCTGCTTCCGTGGCCAGCGCCACCGGCAGCACAACGTTTCGACTAGTGCGGCCGGCGCGCACCCGATCAATCCACGGCGCCTCGAGCATCCAGAAAAAGGCTGTCCAATACCCACACACAATGCAGGTCGCGAGCACCAGCCGGCCGGCCACCGGCAGCAGCGGCAACACAAACATCGAGAGCAGATAGCCCACGACGCCCGCGGCGCCCGTGCCCGACGACCATGCCGAGAGCATGACGCCTGGCCGGTCGTAGAACTGCGAGAGCGCGAGGACAGAGGCCTCTCCAAGCCCGCCGCCAAGGTCGGAGAGCGCCACGCCCAGCAGCTGGGCCCAGACCGGGAAGCCGAGCCCGGCCGAGACGAGCACGAGGTTGATGGAAAAGCAGCATCCGGTGATGCGCACCTTGGTCTTGTATGTGGCGCAGTGCCACCAGAAAGGCGCGGTCGCCTTGAGCGCCAGCTCGGGCAAGGTGTTGATTATGTAGATGACGGCGATGCTGTCGGGCAGAATGTCGCCAGCACCAGCGTTGTTAACGACGTACGTGAGGTTATTGAGCAAGCCGAGGAAGAAGAAGGCGACGGTGTTGCGGTGAGGGCGCACCGACGTTGGGAGACAGATCCGCATGAAAACACGAGCGCTCAGGCCCCGGTGTGAAAGTTATGTGTGACTGTGAATGTGTGTATGTGTGACTTCTAAGCACCGGTTATCGCGTCTGTCGTGTTACAGTAACGTTCACACTCCCTCAAACTTTCCGCTTTTGTTAGTTACATCCCTTTCACCCCCCCCATTTTCAACGCTCACGACGCATGTCACGACGTCAACATTTTGTGATTGTGTCGTAACTTCAAACTTGATTCGACTGAAAACACGACGGGAGAGATCGGTCAGAGGACGACCTCGGTCGGTCCGGGCCCTCACCGGGAGCCCAGTGCACGATGAAGCCAAAGCGGAAAGCGCAATAATTAAAGGTCCTCGAGGTTTCCGACCCGATGGAATAGGAGTACGTCGAACTACTGAGGATCCCGTTTCCACACCGCCTCCCGGGGCGGGTCTACGTCTAGCGTACGGTATCACTGGATCTCACTCATGCAGCGTATACCTCGCGGCGGTATACGAAACAGCCCCGTGGGGCACCAACAGTGTACTGTTACGTAACCATGTAGTTCCATACCTCGAGACCTCGAGACACCGCGCTTGCGCACAACGAGCGTTTACTCTCGCTCTGTGACTCCCTGTGTTCTCGCAGTGATCTCGCGTCTCTCGTGGCCGTCACCCTCACCGCGGCTCGAGCAGTGTGATCCATCTCGACCAGATCTCAGTCACAGTGTGATCCATCTCGACCAGATCTCGACCGGCCCCATGCCCACCCCACCTGTCTTTTCCAGAGGCCCGTGTTCGCCCCTGACTCAGAGCTTGTGCGCACTTCGCGGGAAGCCGCACTTGCAGCTGCCAAACTTCTCGGCTGTCACGTCCAGCTCATAGTTGCTGCATGCACGGGCTTCCTCCTCACCCTCGTCCTCGCGCCCGTTGCCACCATTGAGCGCCTGCATCGCTAGCTGGCGCTGTGTGGGGCCGCCGGGCGCGGATGGCTTCGGAGGAGGAGGCTTGAACTTCGCCGAAGGCTCCTTCTTCAGGAAGCCCACCTGATGAGGGAGGCAATCAACGTCATTCAGCGGCCATCAGCGGCCATCAGCGGCCATCAGCGGCCATCAGAGGCCATCAGAGGCCATCAGAGGTCATCAGAGGCCATCAGAGGCCGACGCCCCCACCTGCACGTCGCCCCCGCTCTGCGCGAGGGCCTTGATGGCCTCTGCATGCTGCGTCCCTGTTTTCGACTTGGTGCCGAACGCCTGCTTGGCTGAGACGACGCCGGCCGCATGCAACTTGCGCATCGCCTCCTCCTTTTGGGAGCCGCGCATCGAGGCACGAGCGTCCGCCTCCTGCTTCGCTTTCAGCAGCTGCTTCGCCTTGGCGAAACCGGCGGGGGAGGTGGCGACGCTCGAGGCGGAGGCGGGCGCCTCAGCCTTCACCTCAAAGACGCGCCGTTCAAACTTCTCGCCGCGCTGAGCCTGCGTCGCGACCTGCTCGAGCCCACGAAGGTCACTCAGCGTCACTCAGCGTCACTCAGCGTCACTCAGCGTCACTCAGCGTCACTCAGCGTCATCAGCGTCACTCGGCGTCACTCAGCGTCACTCAGCGTCATTCAGCGTCATCAGCGTCACTCAGCGTCACTCGCCTGCTCCAACCCGCGGAGAGCGACCGCGCGCTGCGTGGCGCTCGATTTCGTCTCCGTCGCCTTGGCCGCCTTGCGCTCGAGAGCCGCCAAAGCCATCTTATGCTGCGAGGACGCGCCTTGGTGAGCACTCGGCTCGCCCTGCGGCTTGTCGGTGACACCGCCACGCTCGAGTGCCTTGAGCTTCTCCGAGATACTCATCGGCATGCTCGAGGCCCTGGGCGCGCTCGCGGGAACGACCTCGCTGCCGGCGGAGAAGATGCCTCGACCCTTATCGACAATCGAGGTGCGCGTCTGCTGAGCTGCCTCCTTAGCCCGGGGGTCTGCCGCGGCGTCCTCTGCCGCCTGCAAGAACTGGGTGCGTCTCAGGTTGAGGTTGCCGCTCCGGAGATGGCTCTCAGGCTGACGTTGCTCCGCTACGGCGTCCTCTTCAGTCTGATCTGCCTCGACCGCCTCGCCCTCCATCATACCGTCTATTCGCACCTCATCGGTACTGGTCCCGCCCTCACCCTCCGCCGCGCCCTCCGCCGCGCCGCCGTCGACCGTGTCGTCATCCTCCGCGGCAAACAGCCGTCGCTCCCCCCCGGCGACCGTCGCCGCGTTTGCGGGGACGGCGGCGAGTGCTCGCGCCACTATCGCGGCGTCGGACGCCGTCGGTTTCCCCTTGGAGCTCGCTGCTGGCGCTGTTGGCACCACCCAGGAAACCTCGTCGGTGTCCGAGTTCCAATAATATGTACGTCCGACACTGTCGTTGACCGCCTCCCAGCCTGCCGGCAGTGCCTTATTTGGCAATGAGGGGGCCGCCGCGGCTGCTGCGGACGAAGGGGCGGCAGCGGCAGCAGCAACGAGTGGCGGCGGCACGAGCGGTGGTGGCGTCAGCGCCGGCGGGACGAGCGGTGGCGGCGTCAGCCCCGGCGGGGCGAGCGGTGGCGGCGTCAGCGCCGGCGGGGCGAGCGCCGGCGGGGCGAGCGCCGGCGGGGCGAGCGCCGGCGGGGTGAGCGGCGGCGGGGCGAGCGCCGGCGGCGTCAGCGTCGGCGGGGTGAGCGGTGGCGGAGCGAGCGGCAGCGGGGCGAGCGGCGGCGGAGCGAGCGGTGGTGATGCCGCGCTTTCCGCGGCAGCGCCGGCGGAGGATCCAGCGGGTTCGGCGGTCGACGTAGCCGCCGCATAGTTGCTGGAGTAATAGGGATCAGGCATCACAGGCGGCGGTGATGTGGCCGCTGCTGGAGGCGCGGGCGCGGCCGGAGGTGTAGGCGTGGGCGCAGCCGGCGGTACTACTGACGTCGGCGAAACTGCTGGCACAGGTAACGCATCTATGCTCTCCATGCCGTGAGTGTGGATGAAGCTGACGAGCTTCATGAACTCATCGAGCGTCAGCCGGTCGTCGCCGTTGCCATCGAACCGTTTCATGAGCGTGGGCATCATGTCAAACGGCGGTGGCTCGCCGCCGATCAAAGAGATCGCCTGCCAAATCCAAGGCACGCGTGGAACGGTGAGCGCAGCGTTGCTTGCAGCTGGAGGCGCTCGATGGCATCCGTGTGCGAGGTGCGCCAGCATTGGGGGAAGCGGGGCGATGGGCCAGCAGACCTTTCGCACGCCGTCCGCATTGACCGTGTCGTCCACAGCGGCAGCAGTGAAGGCCTTCTTTGTTGTTCGGTCACCCTCGGTCGCCGGCTTCGAGCCGCTGCATCCCATGACCGCCACGCGAGTGTGAACAAGTTTGCCGCAGCATCCCAAAATGACAAGTGAGGTCCACCTTTACCCTTGTGATTGGAAAGGCTTTCCTAAGAACGGCGTACGGAAAACAAAGATTGCCGAAACCTAAATCCAAGCGCATTTTTCGTGGCCCAAAGTGTGTGCACGATGAGCGATTCGGCGCGACGCACGCCCAAGGCGATGAAGGCCAAGAAGAAGAAGATGAACAAGAAGATGGGTACAGTCGAAGAGGATGTGGGCGAGCCGCAGCTGATCTCAGAGGAGGGTCCCCAGGAAGTTGAGGACTATGACGACACCGACGCACTGGTTATGGCGGCGATGCAGGGCAACGTTGAGGCCGTGGAGGTGCTGCTCGAGACGGGGGTGGACATCAACCACAAGGACTCAATCGGTGTCTGCCCGCTGCATTGGGCCGCTTTCTGCGGTCACTCGGACGTCGCGCGGCGGCTGCTCTTGGCCAACGCCGACCTGCACATCAAAGACCGCGAGGGCCGCACGCCGCTGCACGTCGCATCATACGAGCGCTCGGAGGGGCAAACCGAGGTGCTGCGCACGCTCATAGAGGCGGGCTCGGACCTGCACGCGCCCGATAATGCGGGGTGGACGCCGCTGCACTGCGCCGTCTCGAACGGCGTATTGGATGCGATCCACCTGCTCATCAATGCAGGCGCAGACCCGCTGCGCAAGGATGCCGAGGGCAAGACGCCCAAGGAGCTGGCGATCCACTTTCGCAAGGCGGACGTGATCGCCATAATGGAGCAGGCGCAGGAGAAGGCCGAGGTCATGGCCCTCAAAGGGCTGGGCATCGGCACGCACCGTGGCGAGAAGGCACGCGAGGGATCGTCGCCGAAGGGGGTGACGATGCAGCTGGAGAACACGTACTCCTCGTGTTTGCCCGCGTGTCTGCCGATCGCCGCCGCGTGAAGGCACGAGCAGGCGGCCGGTGACGATCGATGTGGACCATGGCGGGGGTGTGCTGAGAGTCTGCCACCGAGGGTGCTCGAGATGAGGAGTCCTATTATCCCTCTTCCCACGAGCGACAAGGCGGGTGTGCTGGCACATTGGAGGATGATGGCATGGCATGTGATGTTGATGAGCGCGAGCCTATGCGGATATCATTCGCTCGGGCGTGGAGCCTGAGCGACTATTGTATCGATACCGTGTGTAGGGTACATGTCGCATGCATCCATATGTCGGGCTGGCTCGGACCTTTCGGCTGCATGATCGGCTGGTCACGGTTCAGGCTTCAGGGGGGGGTACAGTAACAGTCGCGTCATCTGGCGCACGGGGCTGGTGCACGGGGATCAGGGTGTTCGATGGATGGCGTGTGATCCTGGAGTGAAATAGTGGGTGATAGAACGCGCGGCTAGCGGAAATTAATCCATAATGGAATCGTTACGAAAGTGCAAAGTCGAAACCCGAATCGCGAATGGCGAATCCGGTCGAGGGTCGTACGAGCTCCGAGAGTCCGCGTCGTGGAGTGAACCGCGAGCCGCGCGCACTGACCGCTGCGCGCTGGACGCGCTCCGGCTGCAGCGGAGGTCCAGGGACTGAGGGACGGCGTCTTTCTATCGCAACTATCTCGTGTGGATCTCGTGTGCGGCCAGAAGGGAGAAGCGGCCAGGTGCCAGTATTGCGAGCGGTTGAAAGTCGGCGCGATCCAACCACAGGAATATTAGATGCTGATTAGATGAGTTCCCCTTGCGCGCCGGGGTCAAATACATCGGCGTCGTCATCCCCGTCCGATGCCTTCTCGCCGGTGGTCTCAACTTTGTCAGTCCACATGTCAGCCGCTTCCACCTGTTGCTGCTGCTCATCTGCAGGAACAGGTTCGTACCCATATGAAACCTCGGCTGCCGCCTTTATCTTCATGGCTGCCGCCTTCGCCTCGGCTGCCGCATTAACCAGGTCATCTTCGTCTTCGGCCATCTCGGCACTGCGCGTCTCAGCTAGGCGCCGCATCTCAGTTTGGGCTTCTTCAAGGCGGCGCGTGTACTCGCGCTCCACGTGGTTGTCCTTGTGCTTGTAAACGTCCTCCCACGAGCACCTCTTGTTCTTCCAGTTCTCAATCTGAATCACATGCACGGTACCGGCATCGCTCGGAATGCGCGAGCCCTGATTCCACATGTAGCAGAAGCTGTAAGCATCCGCCGTGGGTCCTGAGCAAGCCTCCTCGACAGCAGAGAAACACGGCAGGTGCACAGAGGTGGGCTCGGCGGTGGTCGGGTGCACGATATCGCCGTGACACGCTACGCAAACCGGGTCTGGCACGTGCCGGACATCGTAACACGTGGCCCTCGCGACCAGCAGCAGAACATGGAAACGATTTGCATTTGGCATCGCTCTCATGAATCTTGTGCACACACAAAACATGTTGCATGCGGGTCGCGAGCGATGCGTGGAAAGGGTTTCCACTGCTCGGAATCCACTATTGAATGCCCCCGTCATCGACGTGCTCGGCTTTCAAGTTGGGCGTACCCGGGGGCCACGTCGTCCTGAAGCCCGATCGGTCGGCGGCTGCCCAACCATGGCGGACCGCGTGCAGGCCCTGATGGAGGCCATGGTGCCCGATTTTGAGGACCTGCGCAAGCGCGGCCTCTGCTCGCAACCGGAGCTCAAGGCCCTCATTCGTCGCCGCGAGAAGGCTGAGTACCTGCTGCACCGGCGCGAGCCAACGCGCGATGATTTCCTGCGCGCGCTAGAGCTCGAGATGAACTTCGAGACGCTGCTGCGCGTACGCCGCCGCCGCATGGGGCTGCCCAAGCGTGGCAGTGCCGACCATGCCGTCCGAAAGCGCGTGCACTTCATCTTCGACCGCGCTCTCCGCCGCTTCAAGGGCGATGAGCAGCTGTGGCTGCAGTGGGTGGCATACTCCGAGAAGACGCGCGCGCACACGCGGCTGGGCCGCATATTCGCGCGCGCGCTCGCGCTGCTGCCCGGCTCGGCGGTCCTCTGGATACGCGCCGCCTCCTTCGAGCTCGAGGCCAAGCACAACTTCAGCGCCGCGCGTCGGCTGCTGCAGCGTGCTCTGCGCGCCAACGAACGTGATCCGGCGCTGTGGCATGCCTGCTTTCGTCTCGAGCTGCTCTTCTTGCACAAGGTGCGCGTGCGCCGCGAGAAGCTCGGTCTCGTGCCGGCCGATGACGGTGCGGGCGACGGAGACGACGATGGGGACGACGATGAGGACGAGGACGACGACGACGACGACGACCTCGGCGACGAAGATGTAATGGCAGATGAGGAGGAGGAGGAGGAGGAGGAGGAGGAGGAGGGCGAGGAGGAGGGCGAGGAGG
>ENA-UOXO01001047-UOXO01001047.1-mixed-culture-metagenome-genome-assembly--contig:-NODE-1047-length-20211-cov-33.803880_pt1 | contig 20211 bp, 11 predicted proteins | sample MGYA00238162_ERZ761640 | MGnify/ENA primary metagenome ERZ761640 (study PRJEB28914, sample SAMN08778297) | mixed culture metagenome | isolation source: Freshwater growth medium | place: USA...
GCGGCGGCGAGGGCGGCGGCGGAGAGGGCGGAGGCGGTGAGGGCGGTGGTGACGGTGCTGGCGACGGCGGTGGCGGTGGTGGCAGTGGCGGTGATGGCGAAGGCGGAGGCGGTGATGGCGGCGGTGGCAGCGGCGGTGGTGGAGACGGCAGCGGTGGCAGCGGCGGTGGCGGTGACGGCGGCGGGGGCGAAGGCGGAGGCAGCGCCGGCGGTGGGGGCGAAAGCGGTGGCGGTGAAGGTGGTGGCGGCGCCGGCGGTGGTGGCAGCGGCGGTGGTGGCGACGGCGGCGGGGGCGAAGGCGGAGGCAGCGCCGGCGGCGGGGGCGAAATCGGAGGCGGCATCGGCGGCGGTGGCGATGGCGGTGGCGGCAGAGGCGGTGGCGGGGAAGGTGGTGGCGGCACCGGCGGTTGTGGCAGCGGCGGTGGCGACGAGGGCGGTGGTGGCGAAGGTCGTGGTGGTGGCGACGGCGGAGGCGGCGATGGCGGCGGTGGAGTCGGTGGTGGTGGCGACGGCGGTGGTGGCAGCGGCGGTGGTGGCGACGGCGGTGGTGGCGATGGCGGCGGCGGCAAGGGTGGAGGCGGCGACGGCGGTGGTGGCAGCGGCGGTGGTGGCGAGGGCGGAGGCGGTGATGGCGGCGGTGGCAGCGACGGTGGTGGCGATGGCGGCGGTGGCGATGGCGGTGGTGGCGATGGCGGCGGGGGCGATGGCAGAGGCGGCGACGGGGGTGGCGGTGAGGGTGGTGGTGGCGACGGCGGCGGTGGCGACGGCGGCGGTGGCGATGGCGGCGGGGGCGAAGGCGGAGGCGGCGCCGGCGGTGGGGGCGAAGGCGGAGGCGGCATCGGCGGTGGTGGCGATGGCGGCGGCGGCAGAGGCGGTGGCGGGGAGGGTGGAGGCGGCGATGGCGGCGGTGGCAGCGGCGGTGGCGATGAGGGCGGCGGTGGCGAGGGCGGTGGTGGCGACGGCGGAGGCGGCGATGGCGGCGGTGAAGTCGGCGGTGGTGGCGACGGCGGCGGTGGCAGCGGTTGAGGGGGCGACGGCGGTGGTGGTGATGGCGGCGGGGTCGAAGGCGGAGGCGTTGCCGGCGGTGGGGGCGAGGGTGGTGGTGGCATCGGCGGTGGTGGCGATGGCGATGGCGGCGAAGGCGGTGGCGGGGACGGTGGTGGTGGCGACCGTGGCGGTGGCAGCGGCAGTGGTGGCGAGGGCGGTGGTGGCGACGGGGGTGGTGGCAAGGGCGGTGGTGGCGACGGCGGTGGAGTCGGCGGTGGTGGCGAGGGCGGTGGTAGCGATGGTGGTGTTGGCGATGGCGGTGGTGGCGATGGCGGTGGGGGCGAAGGCGGAGGCGGCGACGGGGGTGGCGGTGAGGGTGGTGGTGGCGACGGCGGTGGTGGCGACGGCGGTGGTGGCGATGGCGGCGGGGGCGAAGGCGGAGGCGGCGCCGGCGGTGGGGGCGAAGGCGGAGGCGGCATCGGCGGTGGTGGCGATGGCGGCGGCGGCAGAGGCGGTGGCGGGGAGGGTGGAGGCGGCGATGGCGGCGGTGGCAGCGGCGGTGGCGATGAGGGCGGCGGTGGCGAGGGCGGTGGTGGCGACGGCGGAGGCGGCGATGGCGGCGGTGAAGTCGGCGGTGGTGGCGACGGTGGAGGCGGCAGCGGCGGAGGTGGAGACGGCGGTGGTGGCGACGGCGGTGGGGTCGAAGGCGGAGGCGGTGATGGTGAAGGTGGTGGCAGCGGCGGTGGTGGCGAGGGCGGAGGCGGCGAGGGCGGCGGTGGCAGCAGCGGCGGTGGCGATGGCGGCGGTGGCAGCGACGGTGGCGGCGACGGCGGCGGGGGCGAAGGTGGAGGCGGCGACGGGGGTGGCGGTGAGGGTGGTGGTTGCGACGGCGGTGGTGGCGACGGCGGTGGTGGCGATGGCGGTGGGGGCGAGGGCGGAGGCGGCATCGGCGGTGGTGGCGATGGCGGTGGCGGCATCGGCGGCGGTGGCGATGGCTGCGGCGGCAGAGGCGGTGGCAGGGAAGGTGGTGGCGGCGATGGCGGCGGTGGCAGCGGCGGTGGCGGCGATGGCGGCGGTGGCAGCGGCGGTGGCGGCGAGGGTGGCGGTGGCGAAGGTGGCGGTGGCGACGGCGGAGGCGACGATGGCGGCGGTGAAGTCGGCGGTGGTGGCGACGGCGGCGGTGGTAACGGCGGAGGGGGCGACGGCGGTGGTGGCGATGGCAGCGGGGGCGAAGGCGGAGGCGGCGCCGGCGGTGGTGGCGAGGGCGGAGGCGGCATCGGCGGCGGTGGCGATGGCGGTGGCGGCAGAGGCGGTGGCGGGGAGGGTGGAGGCGGCGATGGTGGCGGTGGCAGCGGCGGTGGCGGCGAGGGCGGTGGTGGTGGTGGTGGCGGTGGCGAGGGCGGAGGCGGCGATGGCGGTGGTGGTGTCGGCGGTGGATGAAACGGCGGTGGTGGTAACGGCGGCGGGGGCGACGGGGGTGGTGGCGACGGCGGTGGTGGCGACGGCGGTGGTGGCGATGGCGGCGGGGGCGAAGGCGGAGGCGGCGCCGGCGGTGGGGGCGAAGGCGGAGGCGGCATCGGCGGTGGTGGCGATGGCTGTGGCGGCAGAGGCGGTGGCGGGGAAGGTGGAGGCGGCGATGGCGGCGGTGGCAGCGGCGGTGGCGGCGAGGGCGGTGGTGGCGAAGGTGGTTGTGGCAGCGGCGGAGGCGGCGATGGCGGTGGTGGAGTCGGCGGTGGTGGCGACGGCGGTGGGGTCAGCGGCGGCGGTGGCGATGGCGGTGGTGGCGTAGGCGGTGGTGGCAAGGGCGGAGGCGGCGACGGCGGCGGTGGCAGCGGCGGTGGTGGCGAGGGCGGAGGCGGTGATGGCGGCGGCGGTGGTGGCAGCGGCGGTGGTGGCGATGGCGGCGGGGGCGACGGCGGAGGCGGCGCCGGCGGTGGGGGCGAAGGCGGAGGCGGCATCGGCGGTGGTGGCGATGGCTGTGGCGGCAGAGGCGGTGGCGGGGAAGGTGGAGGCGGCGATGGCGGCGGTGGCAGCGGCGGTGGCGGCGAGGGCGGTGGTGGCGAGGGTGGTGGTGGTGACGGCGGTGGCGGCACCGGCGGTGGGGGCGAAGGCGGTGGTGGCAACGGCGGCGGTAGCAGTGGTTGAGGTGGAGACGGTGGTGGTGGCGACGGCGGTGGGGGCGAAGGCGGAGGCGGCGACGGTGAAGGTGGTGGCGGCGAGGGTGGTGGTGAGGGTCGTGGTGGCCTAGGTGAAGGTGGCGGTGGCGGTGGTGGACACGAAGGATGAGGCGGAGGGCGTTGCGGACCATCCGAAGGGACTATCGGCGGCGTAGCGGGAGATGGAGGCAGAGCGGGCGGCGGCGGGGACGGTGGCGGGGGTGATGAAGGTGGCGGTGATGTTGGTGGCGGAGGTTTGGGTGGCGGTGGAGAAAAGGGCGGCGGCAGCGACGGCGATGGCGAGGGAGGGGGTGGAGACGGCGGCAGCGAAGGTGGTGGCGCGATCGGAGGAGGCGATGGAGGAGGCGGAGATGGAGGAGGCGACGGTGGTGGAGCAGAGGGCGGCGGCGACGGTGGCGGTGGTGAGGGCGGAGGCGGCGAGGGTGGTGGCGGTGGTGGCGAGGGCAGAGGCGGTGATGGCGGCGGTGGCAGCGGTGGCGGTGGCGATGGCGGCGGCAGCAGCGGCGGTAACGGCGAGGGCGGCGGGGGCGAAGGTGGAGGCGGCGACGGGGGTGGCGGCGATGGCGGTGGTGGCGACGGCGGTGGTGGCAGCGGCGGCGGGGGCGATGGCGGCGGGGTCGAAGGCGGAGGCGGCGCCGGCGGTGGGGGCGAAGGCGGAGGCGGCGACGGCGGCGGTGGCGATGGCGGTGGCGGCCGAGGCGGTGGCGGGGAAGGTGGTGGCGGCGATGGCGGCGGTGGCAGCGGCGGTGGCGGCGAGGGCGGTGGCGGCGAAGGTGGTGGTGGCGATGGCGGTGGCGGCGATGGCGGCGGTGGCGTCGGCGGTGGTGGTGACGGCGGTGGTGGCAGCGGCGGAGGCGGCGACGGCGGTGGTGGCGATGGCGGCGGGGGCGAAGGCGGAGGCGGCGACGGTGGTGGGGGCGAAGGCGGAGGTGGATGAGGAAGTGGAGGCGGTGGAGGAGATGGCTCAGGCGACGGTGAAGGCGGCGATGGGGGTGGCGAGGGCGGAGGGGGCGAAGGTGGGGAGAGTGGCAGGGGCGGTGAGGGTGGTATGGAGGGAGGCGGCGGCGATGGCGGTGGCGGAGACGGTGACGGCGGATAAGGAGGTGGCGGCGATGGCGGCGGTGGCAGCGGCGGTGGCGGAGAAGGCGGTGGTGGAGATGGCGGCGGGGGCGAAGGCGGAGGCGGCGCCGGCGGTGGGGGCGAAGGCGGAGGCGGCGACGGCGGAGGTGGCGATGGCGGTGGCGGCCGAGGCGGTGGTGGGGACGGTGGTGGCGGCGACGGCAGCGGTGGCAGCGGCGGTGGCGGCGAGGGCGGTGGTGGCGAAGGTGGTGGTGGCAGCGGCGGTGGCGGCGATGGCGGCGGTGGCGTCGGCGGTGGTGGCGACGGCGGTGGTGGCAGCGGCGGTGGTGGAGACGGCGGTGGTGGCGATGGCGGTGGTGAAGGTGGTGGCGAAGGCGGCGGGGGCGATGGTGGCGATGGGGGTGGGGAGGGCTCGGGAGGAAGTGGTGAAGGGGGTGGTGGAAAGGCTGGTGGTAGCGGTGAAGGTGGTGGCGATGGAGGTGGCGAGGGAGGTGGCGAGGGTGGTGGTGGCGAGGGCGGTCGTGAGGGTGGTGGCAAGAGCGGTGGAAAGGATGGCGGCGAGGGTGGCAAATAGGGCGGAGGTGGCGATGGCGGAGGCGGCATCGGTGGCGGTGGGCTTAGAGGCCGTATAGGCCGTGGAGGCCGTAGAGGCGGTGGCGACGGATGCGGCGGCGGTCGCGGAGGCGGAGGCGACGGAGGTGGAGGACTGGGAGGCGGTGGCGACGGAGGTGGTGGGAACGGCCGAGGCGGCCTTGGAAGTGGTGATGGAGGTGGAGTGCATGGAGGTGCAGTTGTTGGTGAGAGTCCATTGTTCAATCTTCGTCGTCCTCCCGCGGCTGGCAGTGAGGGCGGCTGCGGAGGTCGTGATCTTTTGGGGCGGCTCTCGAACATGCGAGTGGCGTGCAAAGGCACATTCTGCAGAGAACCATGCGACTTCGACACTGCAGCCTCTGCAAATGGAAATGCATGGCGGTCATGATCGTCGATGCGTATAAGGTTCCCCAGCCCATGCAGCTGCATCGTAGCTTCCGGCGCCTTGCTATCCAATCCACCAGCTGGCCGTAACGGCTCTGTGTGTGCGGAGACGGCCAGCATGAGGACTACGAATACACCCTCTGACGCGCAACTCCGTCTTGCGTTTTCGAAAATGCGTTTCCGTCGCTTTTGTTTTTTGGTTTGCATGCGCGCAGAAGTTGGAAATCACGCGCCACGCTGGACTAGGGAACGGAAAACCACTGACATCTTCACATGAAAAAGCACCCTCGTTCCAGGCAACTTCAGAGGAAAACGATTGAAGAGCGAGAAAATGCTGTCACTTCCCGTAATCTCGCTCGCTCTGTCGGCAGCCTCGCCGTCCAAATTGTGGTCGTTCGCAGGTCGCCAGCTCCCACGCGTCTCCGATGGCGCCATAGTCGACGTGGGCGCGGAGCTCGTAGCCGGGCCCGGCACCACCCTGCTCGTGCTTGGCACCTATCCTGCCGACTTCAATATGATCGAGTACGCGCAGCAGCTCGCTCACTACACCCCGGCTCTTAAAAAGGCTGGCGTGGGCAAGATCATGTGCGTCGTCAACGGCTCGCCTGCGGGGTGTAAAAAGCTCGCTTCGCTGGTCAGCTTCCCGTCAGAGGTGGAGATCCTTGCCGATCCAACGGGTGAGGCCGGCCGAGACTTTGGCGTGAGCCGAGGATGGCTACCAGACGAAAATGTGCCCGCGTACGGCAAACTCCTTGGCATGCTGCTAGGGATGGGTGCATCGAAGACGCTCCCGAGTGTAATCACCGGCTACCTGGGGAACCCGAGTGGCAAGAACGGGTGGATCGAAACGGCGCTCGCGCAGGGGAAGGCAGCTGGCCGATGGCCCGGCGAGACGGTCGTGGACGTCGACGAGAACGGTAGGGTCGTGCGAAACGCCTTTAACGAGCTGCCGTTCGTGGGAGGCTGGGGCCGCCGACCGCTCGAACTCGCGACGCTGAGGCTGCAGACGATGCTTGGAGTGTCCATCGAGCACTGGAGCGAGCTGCAGCAGGGCGTGGATGACCGGTGCCTCACGCAGCTTGGCGGCCTCGTCGCAGTCAGGGATGAAAAGGTGCTCTTTGAGTACCGCGACGGTGGCATCTGCAACGTGTGCTCCTTCGAGGAGCTGCTAGCCGCGCTCTAGTTGTGGAGCCGACGAACCCGACGAACCCGACGAATCACAAGGCTCCTCGAGGCAGCTGGCTGCTCGCTCCTGGTCCTGTGGGCTCGTGACCGCCCGCGTCCCCGACTGGGCGTGATGCAGGGCATCCATCGACATAAACAGCCGCCTCGCTTCCCGCATCGCGGGCGTGAGACTGAGACAAATGTGATGGGGCTTATAGATGCAGCGTTTTGTGCCTGCACCCTGGTTCTTGCCGGCATGGATGACATTTTCGCGTTTAGGAGCGACACGCGCGTTGTTGTGACGATGTGTGAAATCTTATTTTAGAACTTGAGTACAAGTTCAAAGTTCGGAATCGGTGACGCCCGTCGTCAGCGACGAGAGCGAATCTCAGCGTCGCGTGTTACACGATTGAGTCGTAGTTGATTATCAATTTACTGTCGAATACGGTACCGCGAACCGGAACCGGAACCGCGAGCGAGCGTGCGTGGCGCGGACCGTTTTCATGTCGGTTCTCGAGCGGGGACCCTCCCTGAGGGCGCTCAAGACCCAATGCTGGCCTCATGCACACTGCATGCCACACACAGCGGTATCACAACGAAGTCGAAGAGAGAGAGATCACGTATTGAAGAGCGCATGGCTGCAGATCCATATTTTCAGTGGCCGCACCCGTCCATGAGCTTAGAATTGGCCTCATCTGTCCAGACGGCAAGCGCTTCGGCATGCGAAAGTACAGGGCGAAGTAGCCCACACCGGTCACGCTGAGCTCCATCTGAGAGGAAGATGCCCTAGCACCTCGACGGTTGCACGCCTTGCACCCTCAGCGTGGGTGCATCTTGCGTCGGTCGAGCGCATCCCACGCGGCGGCTGGCCCCTTGATTTGCCACGGTCGGCGCAGTGCATCGACCTTGGTGCGACTTGTCATCTTATCTGCCGTGGGCCACTCAGTGGTATACATGGCATCCCCATGATACTGCGGCTCGCCGAGGCATCGGCCCATGCCCGAGGTGGCGGGTGGGCACGCGTTGAACGCGGGCCGGTTCCATTTGATCGCCATGGCCAGGTGGGCAGGCTTGACCGAACGCATCTGCGCCTGTGCGGTGCTCTCGAGAGGCAGAATGTCGGCACCCGCCATCCCAAATGGGACTTGTGAGGTGAGCGTGTCGACCGAGGGCTTTACGAAGCCGCCGCGCATCTGCAGCTCCTTCAGTGCCATCCGGTCCTTTTTCAGCTGCGCCGCAAGCTCCGACTGCGCGACCGCCTGGTCGCGCCTCTTCTTCTCGGCCTTCAGCTGCACCGCGCTCGCGATTGGCGCCGAGGACGGCCGGCCGAGGGATGATTCGAACGGGTTGGTGATGCTGACGTGCACTATCTCGGGGACTTTGGGCCCATACGCAAGCTTCGTCTCCGAACGGCCGCGGAGTGATGTCAGGAAGCTGCTGAAGGACCACAACAGCTCCGAGAGTGCAGATCGCTGTTTCTGTGAGCTCGTCGCCGACCAGGCATGGATCATCTCGAGGCCGCCGGGCTTGAGCATCGCACCGTGAGACTTGCGCATCACGCGCAGCCAGATGCCAGGGCCAAACATCGGATCCGGCTCAGGCACCTTCTGGAAGACCTGATTGGTGGACTTCAGAGCGAACGACTTCCACGCCTGCAGCGGCTCTCCCTTGATGTCGGGCGCCCACTGGCAAATGTTGTGGCGCTCCACGCCTTCATTTGCATCCATGGGCAGTTGGAGGTCTTCGAGCGCCACGCCCAGGGTTGCCTCGTCGAGGATCTCATTGCGCGCCCGCTGCCGAGGGAACGGAAGGCCCTCTGGCTCGTGGAAGACCCAACGGCCACGCGCACGCTGGATGACGGAGATGCTGCACCACCATTTTCCGAGCGCATGGTGGTGCTCCTCCTTGAGCAGCTCCTTGAGGTCGAGCACCTTCGCCGGAGCCGCTGTGCTCGGCCTCAAGGAACCAGCTGTGCTCGGCCTCCCCAAGCTCGGAGCCGCTGAGCTCGGACGGTCTGGCATGCGTCAACCGTCGCGGTCCGGGCGCCTGAGCCAACGGCAGGTAAACGAGTTTGGTCAACGCGCCTTCTCGGGCGCCTCGTTTTTTATGTGCATCCGAGGGGGGGCAGTAACGCAGTTGTTTATATTACGTCTGTGACACATGTACGGAATCACGTGAGCTTTGAAAACATGGTTCGCACAGCTTTGCCTCATGCGCCGCAACACCCGTCTCGCGAGACCTCGCGACTCGCGACGCCAACGATAATGATCGTCAGCGCGCGCTCCACACGACCAGACCACACACAACTACAGGACGGCGGCCGGTCACAACGAGACAGGGATAGGGCGCCAAGCGTGTGCGCCAACGCATGACGATTCTTTACGACTTGAGGAGCTTTTCGATGGAGGCGGCGAGGAGCTGCACGTACTGGGGCTGCGCCGACTTGACGGTGATCGCGGCGTGGCCGGTGCCGGGCCTGAACGAAACCTCAGCCAGCATGACGATGCCGTTGAAGGTCTTGACCGACAGGTAGATATTGTCGGCCTCGGGCAGCTTGCGGCGCGCAATGAAGAAGACCATCGAGGCCTCGAGTTTGGGACACACCTGCTCGACCACCTCGCTCTGCGGCGGCACGCCGCTGATCTCGATCTTGTGCTCCTGCGCCGTGCCCTTCCACTGCTCGAGCCAGGCCTTCTGCTCCAGCCGGCCGTCGGCCGTGAGGAAGAGGAGCACATCGGCCGCGTCCTGGAAGTAGTGCACCTTGACGTTGGTCTTGATGGCCATCTGCACGAGCCCCTTGGAGTCGGAGAGCTGGCCGTTGGTGAGCATCTTGACCAAGCCCGTGGCCGAGCCGCCGGGCGCAATCGAGGGCGGCAGCGACTGGCCCAGAGCCGCGGGGCTCTCGGGCTGCAGCCCAAACGAGTTCTTGTTGAACTGGATCGCAAAGTCGGAGAGCGGGCCCATGGTGCGATTCTCAATGGTAAGGCGCATGCACACATCCGCGCCCTGCTTGATGAAGGCGCAGCGCAGCTGCATGCCCTCGCCTTTGTCGGCGGGCAACACCACCTTGTCCTGCACCGCGGGCGCCGCGGGCGGCGCCGAGGGGCCACCGAAGAGGTCGTCCAGGCCGCCCATGCCGCCGCCCATGCCGCCCATGCCGGCCGGGGCTGCCCTCGGCGCAGGCGGTTCGTCGTCCATCAGCCCACCGAGCAGGTCCATGATCTGGGGTGGCGGCGGCGCGGGTGGCGCCGCCTGCGTGCCCCCCACATCGCCCATCATCATGTCGGAGGTCATCATCGAGCCATCGTCGTCGTCGTCGACGTCGTCTTGCGCCGAGCCGAGCGCGTTCACGGGGCGCTTGCCCGTCACGAACGTCGAGGGCGGCTTGTGGTAGATGGCGGCGAGCGACGACAGGTGCGAGATGAGCTCGTCAAGCACCGTCGGGTCGAGCGAGAAGGTGTCGTCGGAGATGTTGGGCTTCTCGGCGAGCACCACCTGCTTCGCCGCCTCGGGGTCGGTCGAGAGCAGGCGCCAGTAAATGTAGCCGCGGTCGCGAAGGTCGGGGTTGTCCGAGTCCTGCGTGGCGAGCGTGAGCACGTCCTGCACCATCTTCTGCGTCTCGGCTGGCCGCTTGAGGAAAAGCTTGACGGTCGCGGTGAGCATCTGCAGCTGCACCTGCGGCGTCTCCTCCTCGAAAGACTCGAGGAAGGACTCGAGGAGCTCGTCCGCGTTATCGATGCGCTCGGCGTACTCGCCGATGATCCAGATCATCGACGCCTTCGCCTCGGGCTCGTCGAGCGTGTCCAGGTTCTCGCACAGCGTGCCGATGATGGACTCGTACCGGTTGGGGAACTTGCGGAAAATGTCCTTGATGACGATGACGGCCTCCTGCACAACGTAGTTGACCTTGGTCTGGATGAGCTCGAGCAGCACGTTGATGCAGCGCTCGGCGGCGCGCTCGAGCTTGATCGCGCACCGGCCGATGGCGCGCACCGAGCGGCGCACGAACTCGACATCCACCTCGGTCGCATACTCCTTGAGCTCCATGAGCACCTGGTCGACGTTCTTGTCGCTCGTGAGCTTAATCATGATCTCGAGCTTCTCCATCTTGACGTAGATGGGGTCGTTGTACTTGCAGAAGAAGACCTTGATCTCGTGCGCCAGGATCGACGGCCGCTTCTGCACGATCAGGTTGATGTTGCGCAGGGCCACGTACTGGATCTCCGCCTCGGACGAGAGAAGCGTCACGAGCGGCGGCGCCATCTTCTTGTAGAGCAGCTTGAGCGCGTCTGGGCTGGTGATCAGGTCCATGTACTTGATCATGACCTTGACGGCCGAGAGCACCACCGCCGAGTTGGCGTGCTGCAGGCGCGGCGTCACGCGCTCGATGATCGACTCAGCCTCACGCCCGTCCGAGGGCATGTAGAGCGCGAGCGAGTCGAGGATGAAGACCTGACCCCACTCGGTGCACTCATTCAGCGCGGCAAGCATCTTCTGGAGGGTGGCCGTGTTGATCTGGAAGACCCGCTTGCCGGCCTCCGACTGCTCCGCGATCTCCGCGAGCGCCGCCACCGCGTTCGACACCACCATCGGGTTGGAGTCGGAGAGCAGGTCGTAGACCATCTCGAGGAACCCCTGCTCCTCAACGAGCTCACCGTTGATGTCGAACAACTTGGCGACGCAGACGGCGGAGGTCTTGCGCACGTACGGGTCCTCGTCTTTGAGGCACTTTCGCAGCGGCTCGCACAGGTACTCGACGATCTTGTCCACGCGGATGCAGCCCATGGTGCGCACCGCGAGGGCACGGACGAGCGGGTTGGGATCCTGCGTGTCCTTCACAAAGGTGTTGACGGCGAGGATGGCGAGGTCGGGCTGCGACTTCGCGTAGTTGATCAGGTAGAGGTACACGAGCTTCTTGAGCTCGATGTTCTGCGTCTGGATGCAGTTGACCACATCCGTGAAGAGCATGGATACGTCCTTGCCGACGGTCATCGCGGCAATCACCTTCTTGACAGCCTCCTTCTTCTTCTCCATCTTGGCGTTGTTGAGCTCTTCCTTGAGCTCATGGATCTCGCCCTTCTTGGTCGTCTGGAAGTACTTGGAGTCGTTGCCCGACGTGCTGGTGCCGCCGAAATTCGGCAGCTTCGTGTTCATAATGGCATCCATTTCTCCCGGCTTCGAAGATACGCGTTCTGCGTGTGGAGGGGTTTGCGGGCCCGGGCGTGAGCGCAGCGGGCGTGTGACAGGTATCAAGGCACGCTTTGCGCAGTGCTCAAGAACCAGGCAGAGGTCCGTCGCCCTCAGGCGGCCGCCTGTGCCGTCCGCCGCGGCTCAGTTCATGTGTTGCATGATGTACCTTCGGCGCTAAGGATGAAGAAAAAGTCTTTTCTGACCCCGACCCTCCTCATTTGGGGCTGTTCTCGCGATTCGCTCTCACACCGACGGCTGGCCCCATCGCACAGCCGCCCGCCGCTGCCCGCGCCGCCCGCCGCCCGCCCGCGCCGCCGCCCGCCGCCCGCCCGCGCACCTGGACGTGGTGGCGCATCAGACCGCCATGTCCTTTCTCACGGCGGCATACCGACGATGGGAAAGTTTAGACCTCGACGAGATCTTCTCGTATCAGACCACCAAGGAGGTGCGCATGATCGACTTCCGCCTCGGGATGGTGTGCAACTGCATCCGGCTGGTCGTGTTGGTGTACGTGGTGGGCTACGTGTTTTGGTACAAGCAGGGGTACGCGGAGGAGGAGAAGAGCGTAGGGCACGCGCTCATCGACGTCAACGGTAGCACCTACTCGATGCTCGCCGGGAGGGCGACGCCGTGGGACTCGATCGACGCGGCCACGCCGGCGCTTGAGGATGGGGCGGCTTTCATCGCGACGACGATCGCGGTCACCGCCGGGCAGACGATCCAGAACAGGACAGACCCCAACTTGCCGTGTTCCGCCTCTACCGCCGCAGTCGACTGCCCAGCTATGCCGCCGCTCGACTATGGCGTCTGCGGCGGTGTGCAGTGCTACAACTTTGGGTGGCACCCGTCGTACTCGGAGTCGGACACTGCGAACACGACGGTGAGCGAGCTGGTGCACGCCGACAATTTTGGCATCTGGCTGCGCGCCGCCATCCAGTTCCCGTCGCTCGACGCGCAGCGCATCTTTTCGACGATGGACGCAGGCGAGCCGACGCCGTACGCCAACGCCCGGACGTCGGGAGTCAGTGTGGTCCTGTCGCCGACGTCTGCGACGATCGGCGAGGGTGGTAGCGGCGGTGTCGCGCCACCCGACTACTTCACCGTGGGCGAGCTGCTCTCGCTTGCGGGCACCTCATACGAGACAGTCAAGCGCACGGGCTGCACGATCGCCGTCAACTTTGTGTGGAATTGCTTCGTCGACTCCGCGCAGGCGTGCGTACCATCCATCGAGGTTTCGCGCCTCGACCTCAACGAGCGGCGGCGCGGCTTCTCGTACCAATACGCGCACTACTACCGCCCCGTCTCCAAGGCGGACGGCGGTAAGGAGACGCGTGACCTGTACACGGTCCACGGCATCCGGCTTCTCGTCACCTCAATGGGCTCTGGACACAAGACGTCCCTCTCTGCGATCATGCTGCAGATCTCGTCGGGCATCGCGCTGCTCTGGCTCGCGGGCTTCGCCGCCGACTTTCTCATGCTGCACGTGCTGCCCGAAAAGAAGCACTACCGGACATACAAGCAGGAGCGCACGCCCGACTTCTCCGACCTTCGCAACAAGATTGCCGAGGTCGAAGGCGAGCGCAAGAAGCTGCGCGAGCGCAAGAACCGCTTTGCCGCCAAGCTCGATGTCACCTGAGGGCGGCGAGGGTCGCGTGTGAGATCTCATGAGAGCGGGTGGAGACCACAAGAGTCCGCAGCTCTGCACCTCGCCGACTTGCGCGCAGTGGGCGTCGTGGGTCACGCGCACACGCTGTCGAGCGCGGCGGGGCCGCGGCCGCCGGACCGTGCCGCCGTCGCCGCGTCGCGCGCCTTGTTTTCGACATACGGGTGCCATCCCTTAGAATGAAGTTGAAGAATCCTCATCCGTTTAACATCCACGGGCCGCGCGGGCAGCCCGCCCGTGACCCCTCCGCGCTCCGGTCGAGATAACATCTGATTTTTCGGCCATTGTGACGGGCCAATAATGCACACCATGAGATGGAGATACATGTCGGTAAAGTCTAAAGACCTGAAGATGATTCGAGCAGCGCAACCGTAATCCGTATACATACTCTCGACACGCAAAGACATCACTAGTGGGGGACGATCATTCGCCATAGCCAATCGACGGCACTGCGCATCTCGCTCCCGATACGCCGTGTCCCCCCTCGACGCCGTTTCGTAGTCATGACATTTACTCCTTGGAACCCTCCTTGGCAAAGCGGTTCTTCTGCCGGATGCCGAAGAGGCGGTAGTCGGCGCGCGCCATGCGGACCTTGTGGTAGGCCTCGAAAGACTTCATCTCGTCGGTGATGGCCACCGGCGCCTCGTCGGGGATCGTCGGCATCGGCAGGATCGGGCCCTTGAGCTGCTCCGCCTTGTCGAGCTCCGCAACGTCGGCATCGCCGCTCTTTGGCTTGCCCTTCTTGCGCGGGAACACGATCAGCTTCGCCTTGTACTCCTTGAGCCGCTGCGCGTTGAGCTGCAGCGACTCGGTGCAGCGGTTGCGGCGGCGGTGATCCACCGAGATGCCAATAGTGCGTGCCTCCTTGCGGTTGATGCCTGCCTCCTTGAGCTCCGCGAAGGTGAAGCCGCGCCCCTGGCGCAGCTTGTAGTTGTATTTGATCGTCGGCGGGTGCACCACCGGCCGCAGCAGGCCCGCCGTCGGGCGCGGCGCGATGGCGGCCGCCTTGGCCTGGCGTGCCTGCCTGCGGCGCTTCTTGCGCGCCGGCTGGTTGAACCACGTACGGATGTGGTCCTGCTGGCAGACCTTGTGGAAGTGCGTGTTAGGCACCATGTTGTTGTGTTTGATACCCATGGCTGCCGCGCGTTAAGGTGATCTGCGAGGAAGAGAGGCGATGCAGGAGCAGCGCGGTGAGAGAGCGTGCACAGGGAGCAGCAGGCAGAGACTGCGCCCTCTGCGCAGCCTGCTGCGGAGACTGACGCCGAAGGCCGCCTGCGGCTGCTGGTCGTCGTCGCAGCGCCAGAGCGTTCGAGGAGCATCAGCACGCTGCTGCGAATCCTGCGGCCCTCGCCGAGCCTTCCGCCATGGGCGCGGCAGCCAAGACGCGCGACGCGTGCACGCAGAGAGGGAGGGAAAGAGAGGGCCGGAGAGCATTTGCTCACCACGAGGGCCGCCTTCCTTCTTGTTTCCACAGCGACGTGCTCCGTCTCCTTATTATAACAAAATGGCATGACGCACGCGCTGAGCCCTTGGGCCTTCTGCCTCGCTCGGCGGCGGTGCCTGCCTCTGAGGGAGCCGCGCCTGGGCGCCGCCGCCACCGCAGACGCTTCCATGCTGCGGCACCATCCCGTCAGCACGCTCGCTGACCGTCGCGAATCCTCGCGCTACGCGCTCTGCTCTTCGCAGGTCCAGCGCTGCACGTACCGGAGGCGGAAGTCGTTCAACACGGCTAGCAACAACGTGCGCAAGGTGAAGACACCGGGCGGTGAGCTGAAGCTGCACTACGTGGGCAAGAAGGGCAGCGGCCCGCGCTGCGGCGATTGCAAAAAGAAGCTGCACGGGGTACGTGCATGCACGCGCCCTGCTCGCACAGAAGAAGAGGCGGCGATGGCGGCGATGGCGGCGCTGAGGGCGCTGTAGGCCTGGGAGCAATCATGGCGTGGCTCGCGGCAGGAGGGTTCCGTCGGCCGGCAGAACGCAATCGCAGCCGTGGACGACGGTCTCGTGGCTGCGCCTTTCGCGGGCACTGTTGGCGATTCTGTCAGCACACCTGCTGCGAGCTGCTGCTGCTGCTGCGGCTGGGTGACTATCCTCCCACCGCCTCCTTCGCTGCTGGCTCACCCATCGCCTCACCTGCCCCGCAGATCCCGGCGCTTCGCCCGAGCGAGTACAAGCGCATCAGCAAGCGGCAGAAGAACGTGTCGCGCCCCTATGGTGGCTCGCGCTGTGCTACGTGCGTGCGCGAGCGCATCGTGCGTGCCTTCCTGATTGAGGAGCAGAAGATCGTCAAGAAGGTGCTCAAGCAGCAGGCTGCGATGGCGGCCAAGCCGGCGTAGGCTCTCTCTCTACAGTAACAACGGGTACCGGGGCCTCGTGTGGTCCTTTTGTGTCGCGCGAGTGCCGAGTCGCATCTCTAATCTATCAATCGGCATGTTGGAACCTTTGAGAAAAATCCGTTAGCATACGCTCTATATTCCGCCACGCCTTTTCAGTGTTTTATTGTGATGTATCAAGCGCCTCGCTCTCTCGCGAGCGTTCCGTCCGGACGGGCGCTCACTTCTAAATGCGCAGCTCGCAGCGGCGGCTCGGCAGCTGTGAGCTGACCCGACCGGCGTCTCCCGGGTCTCCGGTCTCCGCCGGTCTCGAAGACGAAGGACGTGAAGCTCGAACAAGGCCGAAGCAGCCCGCACCGCACGGGCTCCCCAAGAACGGCAAGATCGAGAGGTCCGGCCCGGCCGACGCTCGTGCGGCGCGCGCGCACATCCATATACGCCATGACCCCATTTCCCACGCGCTCTGCTCCGCGAACGGCGCACGCACCTCGTGCCGCAGCTGCTCGCCATCCCCTTGACGGCCACCCTCGAATTCGTCAAATTCGTCAAATTCGTCCCTTTCGTCCCTTCGCCCCTCCCTGCGGCTCCAAGTTCCGGTCGCCCGCTGCTCGGGCGTGTCCCCGCATCCACTGGCACCGGCACCGCCGCCGCACCTGCGTCGGCGCTCATCACCCTCTCAGCCGCTCGGCGGCCCGTGGCCGGCGCCCACGGGCACGGGCGTGTAGCTGGCCGCCATCTCGTTGAAGAGCTCTGAGGAGGCGATCAGACCGTCGTCATCGAAGACGAGCTGGTGGACGGCCTTAGAGGTGTCGATGCGCAGCTCGACATGCGCCGTCATCGTGCGCGCGCTCACATGCATCTCGCCCACGCGTACCTTGGCCGCGAGCACCGTGGCCACCTGGCCCGCCACGCCGCGCGCCGCGTCGGGCGTGCACAGCTTGCGCACGGCGGCGAGGTCGCCCTTGGCGGCGACCTGGTAGAAGGCCTCAGCAAGCGTGGGGAGGGATGCCTCAAGAGCCGCGGAGTTGGCCGACAGGTTGCGCTTCCGCTTCATCGACGGCGGACCGTCGTCGGAGGCCGGTTTCGGTGGCGCGAGCGCCTTGATCACGTCGGGATCCTCAGCGAGATCGCGCGGCGTCTCGCCGTTGGCGGCGACGAGCTCTGGGTCGGCGCCCTTTTCGAGCAGGATGGCGACGCACGCGAGCGAGCCCACTCTCGCCGCCGAGTGCAGCGCCGAGTACCCGCCCCAGTCGACGGCGTCCACGACAGCGCTGCCCTCCTCGAGGAGCATCCGCATGCATCTCTCCGCCGTCTTCTCACTCGCCCAGTGCAGAGGCGTGCGACGGTCGCGGTCGACGGCGCCCACGACGGCGCCCGCCTTGAGCAGCGCGCCCAGCGACTCGGCGCAGTCCATCGGCATCGCCCAGTGCAGCGGTGTGTGATCCGACCAGTCTCGGGCGTTGACATCGGCATTGGCCGCGATGAGGGCACGCACGCACGGCAGCGCATTCTTGCCGACTGCCCAGTGAAGCGGCGTGCGCTTCTCGCGATCGGCGGCGTTGACGTTCGCGCCGTGCTTGAGCAGGTGCTCGAGCAGCGTGAGCGTGTCCTGGCTGTCGTTCAGGTCCTTGGGGTCCTTGCCGCCGCCGTATTGCATCGCCAGGTGCATCATAGTGCGCTTCGCCTCGTCGGTCATGTCCACCTTGGCGCCCGCGTCCACGAGTGCGAGCGCCGTCGAGAGGTGGCCCTTGGTGACCGCAAACCACAGCGGCGTCTGCATCGCATAGTTGACCGCGTCGAGCTCCGCGCCCTTGCCCAGCGCGAGCTGCAACATTGCCTTAGCGCCGTGAAAAGCGAGCCAGTGCAGCGGAGTCATGTCGCTCTTGTCGCGGGCGACGAGCGAGGCACCCGCATGGATGAGCATTTGCGCCGAACCGAGAGCCTTGGACTCGCACGCGATCAGCAGTGGCGTGCGCAGCTGGCCATCCTTTTTCTGCAAGTCAGCGCCGGCCGCGAGAAGTGCCGAGACGCCGTCGGTCGCGTCCAGCTCGCACGCGAGGTGCAACGGCGACTGCTCGCCCGCGCCCGCCTCGTTGACGTCAATTGAGCCCGAGGCGAGCAGCGTGCTCAGCCCGTCGACGTCGCGCTTGCGCAAGAGGCTCCAGATGTTCGGGGCCGACATGTGATGAAGCCCGTCAGAGGCGACGACAAAGCAGATCTCGTCGGCTTGGATAGGCAGTCAAGTCAAGTCAAGTTCAAGAGTCAAGTCAAGTCAAGTCAAGTCATTTCACTCCGTCACTCCGTGAAATTGTCAGGAGGTAGCGATGCCGCTTTCGCTACGTTTTTAGATTCGCCTTTTCCGGGAAGCGCGATCGATTCAACATGGCGGAGTCGGCGGAGGTGGACGCTCCAGCAGACCCTGCCTTCGCACCGCCAATCGCTCTGAGCGGCGGCGCCAAGGGCAAGTTGGGCAAGGTGCTCGCCTTTGAAGGCGCCTCGCCGACCATGGACCGCGCTGAAATAGCAACGCTGTGTGGGGCGCACGGCGAGGTGGCTTTTGTGGATTTCCGCTTTGGCGAGACATTAGGGTATGTGCGTTTCCGCTCGACCGAGGGCGCTGCAGCCGCGCTGGCCGCGCTGAGCGGCGGGTCGCTTGAGATTGCCGGCGCCACGCCGCGTTGGCGCCTGCTGGGCGACGACGAGGCCACTGCATACTGGGAGCAGTCGAAAAAGGCGAGAGTTGCGGCGGGGGCGTCGGCGGCGTCGGCAGTGGCACCACGACCCTCGCATAAGGCTGGCAGCGGCGGCGCCGGCGCCATCGTGCTGCGATTCGAGCAAGCCGACCCGCAGACAAATCGAACCGATCTGACCGCCCTGTGCGCGGCGCATGGCGAGGTCGCCTTCGTCGACTTCAGTTTTGGCTCGACCGCAGGCTACGTGCGCTTCCGAAGCCCCGAAGGCGCGCAAGCCGCACTGGGCGCACTGGGCGATGGCAAGACTGTAATCGGCGGCGCCACTCCGCAGTGGCATCTCCTCAGCGAAGAGGAGGAGCACGCGTACCGAGAGGCGGTGCAGCAAGCGAAGAAACGGCCGCGCGACGAGCGCGCGGCGGCGGCGTCGTCGTCGCGCACGCCCGCCGAGCCGTCTGCCGTGCTGCTATGTGAGGGCGTGGGCAGCGCGGCGAGCCGCGAGGACCTCGCTACCCTCTGTGGCACACATGGCGCAGTCGCTTTTGTGGACTATCGCTCGGGCAACCCGTCTGGCCACGTGCGTTTCGTCTCTGGTCAGGTGGCACGGGCGGCGCTCCACGCGCTCGTCGAGGGCACGCCCACGGTCGGGGGCGCCACACCCAGCTGGCGGCTGCTCACCGAGGCGGAGGCGGAGGCCTACCGTGAACACGTGGCCGCTCAGAAGCGCCAACGTGCAGAGGGAGGAGGCGACTATGCACCTCCAGGCAAGGGTAAGGGCGGCGGAGGTCGGCGGGCGCCTCGTGGCTGGGGTATTGCCTTTAGCGGCCGCGGTCGTGGTTGATCGGAGAAGTGATTGGCCGACTCTCGAATCAAAAATTGACTCGTACTAGGTACCATAGTACAGTCCGGATCACTTTGTCACTCATAGACCAATGTCATAGACGGCGAGAAGCCGCACGCGCGGCCGGCCCGGGCCAACAGGGCATGCAACAGGGCCGGACGGCGCGCGACGCGCGAACCCGTGCCGCGTGCGGCGAGCCTGTCGCCTGTCGCCTGGGGCAGAGGACAATCTCAGTCTAATTCCCCACAGCGAGCATAGTGGCAGATGGTGCTGGCTCGAGCGGAGCGAGAGCCCATCGCTGTGAATAGAGCTGTGAATAGAGCCCATCGCTCGTCGCGTTCGCGCTTACTCGACGAGCCAGCCACCGCGCGTGGGTATGGGCGCGCAAGTTCCCGTCGGTAGGCATCCGAACTAGGAACGCCCGCCCAGAAAGTTCATGAGAGTGGAAAGGTGCCTTCGAGAAGGGACGCGACGTGGCGCACTTCGGCACGCCCCGTGTCCACATCTGCCATGCCGCCAAACTCGGTCACAAACCCACCCTGTGGGGAAGAGAGCGCGTCGTGGTGAGCACATGCATGCTTCAGTCCCAAACTCGGTCACAAACCCACCGGTTACGAGCCGCTTCAGATCTGCGCCGGACGTCCAGCTGCGCACCATCATTGACGTGGCAGAGGGCCTTCACTGCGGGATCGCGGGTCCGACTGAGTCGGTGCCTTCTATGCAATAGACATGGAACGCCATCGGCTCGCTTTCGAATCCGACTCGATGCATGGCACTCCCTGTGGCATGCAAGCGCCCACCACGGCGCGCCACGGCGGAGGTGCTCGCTTTCGAATCCGACTCGACGCATGGCACGTCGTTGTCTGGGCAGGGGAGATCTGGGCAGGCGAGATCTGGGCAGGGGAGACCTGGGCAGGGGAGTAGAGCACCGGAGTGCGTGGATCCACGCATCGGAGTGGATCCACCGCGCGCACCACGGCGCGCATCGTGCTCCCCGACGGGTCCCCTCTCAGCCGCGCCTCCGACGAGGAGCAGATCTGGATCTCCCACATGATCTCCTCCGACGAGGAGCAGATCTGGATCTCCCACATGATCTCCTCCGACGAGGAGCA
>ENA-UOXO01001059-UOXO01001059.1-mixed-culture-metagenome-genome-assembly--contig:-NODE-1059-length-20125-cov-61.680717_pt1 | contig 20125 bp, 9 predicted proteins | sample MGYA00238162_ERZ761640 | MGnify/ENA primary metagenome ERZ761640 (study PRJEB28914, sample SAMN08778297) | mixed culture metagenome | isolation source: Freshwater growth medium | place: USA...
TGTATGGTTCCGGTGAACAGTACGGAAGCATCGGAACGGGCCTTTGAGGCGCTGTATTACGGCGCCATGAAGAGAAGATGGCCTTAACCCCGATTAAGCTGGTAGGGGAAAGGGGTCACTCGATTTCACAGGGCGGGTTGCCCCGGGACGCGGCCCGGGACGCGGGAGCCGGGTTGCCGCAGCCGCCACTCCCCCGCAAGCCCAAACTGCAAGAAGGGCACCTAGCCTGAGCCTTTCTCTGTGTCGAGGCCACTGGCCAGCGAGTGCATTGACACATGTACGATGTAGGACGCACGTTGGGACACACAGGGCCCAGCAGAGCCCTCGGGCACATGTGGAGGACAACACGGTATCCAGGGACCCACAGCGCGCGTATTGAAGCCAAGATAGTATTGCACTCATGACACACAAAAAACGGTGTCAGCGGGCGGCGACTCCGTGGAGCGTGGTTGAGCCCTACATCTCCTCAGCACCAGGTCTCCTAGAAAGGCGCCCCGTGCGCCGGCTGCGTATTGACGAGATCGAATGCGTCAAACACCGTGCCGTTGGCGTTGAAGAGCTGCTCGTACCGTGCGTGTGTGGCGTTGAGCAGCGTCAAGCGGCCGTACGTGGGCCAGTAGGCCGTGTCGCGGAACGCCTCCCACGGCTGCTGCGGCACCGTGAACTCGTCGCCCGGGCCCGTGCCCGCGATGCCACTCTGCACGTGCACCGTGCCGCGCGGCTCGACGTAATTGGTTTGCGTGGCAGCGCCGCGCACGACGGGCCACGTGCGCTCATAGTGGTGCGTGTGCCCCGCAAAGTACAGGTCGGCGCCGAACTTGGCCAGCAGCGGCTCCAGCGGCGCGCGCACGCCCAGCTGGCCGTTTCGGATCGCCTCGGCCTCCGAGTTGCACTCATCGTCCTCTGATTTTGTGCAGTAGCTCGCACGGTGGTTGAGCACGATGAGCCAGGGCGTGGCGGCGCGGTTGAAGGCTGTGAGCGCGCGCTGCAGCCACGCGTACTGCTCGTCCAGGAGCGGATACACAAGCGGGTAGATCCAGGCGTCGGCATCGAGGCTCACGAATGTCACGGGCCCAACGGCCCACGACATCCAGCGCACGCTGCTGGAGCCGCTCGCCTTGGCCAGCGCGCCCTGCGGGAAGCCGAGGCGCTGGACAAACTCTGTGTAGGGCTTGAGTGGCCCAGATCCCTCGTGGTTGCCGTTGCCGTACACGGCGGGGCGAGAAGCCGAGTAGGTGGCAGCCGCGTCGAGGAAAGCGTCGCCCTTTGCGCCACATCGATCATCCATGTTGTAAGCAACATCTCCGAAGTGGGCCGTCCACGCGTGCGCGCCAGCGGCGCTGTCAGCGGCGATCTGCGGAACGGCCGTGCATGGGCCGCCCGCAAAGCCCGGCTGCGGCGGCAGCACGCCGCCGCACTCGACGCCCATGTCGCCCCACAGCGCGATGCTCATCGGATAGCCGCGCGCCGGGTTGTGCGCTGCGGTTACGTTGCTCCACGTCGCGCCGCCGTCGGCAGACACGCGGTAGTATGTGACCGCGCCTGCGGGCGCGGGGAAGGGCGCCGCGTGCGACGTGCGCGACGAGTTGTTAGGGCAGTACTGGTTGCCGAACACAACCGATGTGCCACTGCTGGGCGCCCCCAGCGCATCGGGCGCCGGGCCGCTCTGCACAAGCGTCGCGCCCGGAGGTGCAGCACCCATGGACGTGAAGCCCGCGACCAGCGTATCCGGATCGGGGTGGAACGTGAGGCGCAGCTGCGTCGCGGGAGAAGGGGCCGCTCCCGCCTGCACGAGGAGCAGCAGCGCCGTGGTGAGGGGCAGCATGGCTGTGAGGGGTGTGCCTTACTATTAGAACGAGAGTCCGCCGTCGGCCCCCACAGCGGCCCTCTCTCGGCGAGACCGACGAGACTCGAGTGAGCGGGCGGCTTCTTCCTAGGCGGCGATTCTGTTCCACAGGGCCAAGCAAGCAAGCAAGGAAGCAAGCAATTGCTTCCACACAGGGCCGGTGCCCAACTTATACCTTCGCACAGTTCGCACGTACGCTTGACGTACACGCTCGTACGCTTCGTCAGAAAATGCAGTGGATCACCACGGTCCCACGCTGTTTGTCGACGTCGCGCTCGCTGGACGAGGTGGAATGATCTGCTGCTTGACGGCGCCGCCAGGGTGGACAGGTTGGGCAACATGAAGGACAGAGCCATGGACAGAGCTCGACGAGCCGCCGCGCCCGCCATACCGTGCGGCTGCGGTAGATGGCCGGGGGCCTGCACTCGATGTCCGCGAAAGCACCGCCACCTGCGGAGCGCGCGTCGGCGCCGCAATCGTCGCGGTGCCGGCGGCCATGCCGAGGCTACCGCACCCAGAGGCGACTACCCGGCCACCAAGACGGCCATGAGCTCCGACGGCGTGCCCTTGGTGATTCTGACTGGCCGCGGAGCGCAGCTCTGCTAAGCAGGAGCCCACCGAGCAGGAGCGCGCAAAGCCCGCCGAGAAGGGGCGTGGCTTGTCCGAGACGCGCCATGCCGGCGATAGCGCGTGCCCAGTCGCCGCCCCAGGCGCCTCATACATGCCGGCCCGCTGATCGAAAGAGGCACGCGCCTCGGCCACAAAAAAGCGGTGCTGGCCAGCGGTGACAGCGAGGGCGGCGGCGGAGGCAGCGGCCGCGGCGGTGGCGGCTTCGCGGCCGGCGGGGCGCAGCGCGCTCAGCTCTTCAACGCGCTGTGACCAGGGGCGCGAGGAATGCCTCGGGGCACGCACCACCGCTTCCACGGCCGCCGCCGCGACGGCGTGGCTCTGGTAGCCGACATCGCCCCTCCAAGGCATGAGGACGCCAGCGTGCGCACCCAGGGCGACGTGCGGCGGCGCCGGCGCGCTCGGCTCTATCGGCTCATCTCGGCCCGATCTTGGCCCATCTCGTCTCATCTCGGCTTGATTGATCGGGGAGATCGGCTCACCGCTCTCAGCCGCCGCCGCCGCGGTGCAACTCGCCGTCGTCGGTGAGGGAGCGAGCGAACACGACTGCTCGCCGGGTCCCGCTTGCTCCCAGCGCTTGAGCATGCGTTCGTTTTCGCTCAGCTGCGCGATGAGCGCGCGAGGCGCAAGAGGGCCTGGGGGTCGCGCCACGGACGCGCCGCAAACGGCCAGCCCATCCGCCGCGCGCCCTTGTGCCGCGCCATCTCGCTCGGCGACGAGCAGGAGCTCGCTGCAGGCCGCCTCGCCGCCAGCCCCGGCGCCAGCTCCGCCCCTCTCACGGAGGCGCCAATCGGTAGGCGGGACATCGAGCGCCGTGCGCTCCGCCGTACGTTCGCCTATGAGTTCGGCACGCCGGTCCGCCTCGTTCAGCAGCATGCGCTTGCTTGGCTGCCGCCCGCGGCGAATCAGCTTGCAGCGCAGCTGAGAATTGGCCTCGGCCAACTCATTGACCGCGCGCTCCATGATGTTGGCCGAAGTCGCGGCCGTTGTCGCGTTGACATGTTGGTGCTTCATGCGCTTGAGGACACTCGTCAGCGCCGACTGCGCTTCGAGGAGCTCCGAGCGGCCCACCTCGACCTCGACCACCAGCGACTGCACGAGTGCAGCGAGGGCTACGACGAAGCGCTCGTCGCCGACCCGAGTGGCAACCTCCGCGGGCGTCGCGGTGGGTGGGTATGCCGACAGCCGCATCAGCAGACCCGTGGATCCGCTATCGGGTCCTTCATCGCGCCGAGCACTCCCGAATTAGGATGCAGAAAAGGAGATGTGTCGTGAACGCGCGGAGACCTTACTCGAGGCGCGGCTTTCGAAACTCTTTTCAACATCTTAGCGAGCTAGTGGTAACCGCATCCGTACGTACGCCGGTCCGTTGTTTTCGGTCACGATTATACCATTGGCCGTGAAACCTCGACGTGAAACCACGTCCAAGTGTCTTGTCTTGACAAGTGGGCGATTCCTTTCGCAGACGAGTTTCGCAAGTTTTTTTCCTGCCGAAAACGCGGTGGCGGATGGCTCCCAAGGCGAAGGCCAAGGGGGCCAAGGAGCTTCCTGCGCCTGAGCTCCCTCCCGCGCCGGACACTACGCCGCCACCGCCGGCCTCACCAGCGGGCCCCAGCAGCATTGCGAAGACACATCCCGACCTGTGCCGCGTGAGCGGCGACGGCCTGCGCAAGGTGGCAGTCAAGCAGTACGGGTGCTTCACCATCGAGGCGTACGACGAGGAGGGGAAGCGCAAGACGGTGGGCGGCGACGCCTTTTTCATCGCCATCCGTGGTGCCTCGCGCGTGCGCGCCAAGGTGACCGACATGCGCGACGGCACCTACGTGGTCGAGTGGAAGCCCAGCGTCTCCGGGTCATACCATGTCGCCGTCTCGCTCTTCGGCAACTCGCTGCCGGGCTCGCCGTATCGGCTCGAGGTGGACTCGCCATTCCCGTATGCGCCCAACTGCGAGGCGCGCGGCGAGGCGCTGCGGCACGCGACCGCGCGCGTGGCGCAGACCTTTGAGATGCGCTTCCGCGACCGGTTGGGCAACGTGGCGCAGGCCGTGGACCTCGACGTCTTCGTGCAGCCGTACCACGAGCCGGGCGCGACGCCCGATGACGTGGGCCCGCAGCCCACGCCCAAGAGCATGGGCCACGGCGCGCTCCGTCTCCACCTCGACGAGGTGCAGAACCCCGGGCGCGCGCTCGAGGATGTGCCACTCGGAACCAAGGGCATGCCCATGATGGTGGCCGCCCATGACGCGGCGACAGGAGAGGGTGAGCCCGAGGACACGTTCTTCAATACTATCACCAAGCGGCAGCGCACGATCAACATTCAGGTGGGCGACAAGCCGCTCGTGGTGCGCGCGCACTTCACCCTAGATAGCCCCGTTATCGGTCAGCTCGTCTCCGGGCAGCTCGCCACCGTCATCGAAGAGCGCATCGATAAGAACTCCGGCGACGTGCGCGCGTGCATCACGATCGACGAGGTGCTCCCAGGCGATGCCTTGGAGTCGGCGCGCGGTGAGCAGTCGCGCCGCACGCCGCGCTCCGGCAAGGCCTCTCCGCGATCGGCGGCGGGTGCCGAAGCCGGCGGCGGCAGCAGCAGCAGCAGCAGCAGCAGCAGCAGCCATCCTCCACCGCCTCCACCGACTCCGCCGGCGGTGGCGGCGGCGGCGAGGGTAGCCGCCTCGACGATGAACGCGCCCGGACCGCTGCGCGGCTGGGTGACGCTGATCAAGGACGGTCGCAGGCTCGTCACCTCGCGTGTACGGTTGCACGCCGGCCAGCGGCAGCAGCACATGAACCAGTGGCAGCGGCGCATGCAGAACGATAAAGTCAACTCGAAGGACGTGTCGCTCGAACTCGCGACGGACCCGATGGGCATCGGCTTTGCCTTCGGGGGTCTCGAGCCCGGCCTCCTGCACTCAGGCGGCAAGCTGCATCCAGTCCACCGCGTCTCGTATTCGATTGGGGTGGTGGGACGGTACCTGCTCCACGTGCGATTGCGACAGGCGGCGCTACCGGTACCGGGCTCGCCTTTCACACTGACTGTCACGCCAGGGAAGCCACACGCGGCCTTAACTCGGCTGCCGCCCGACATCTCAAAGGCGTCGCCGCTGCGTGGCATGGTCGGGCTCGCCGAGAGCGACGCGGGCTGCCGCCACGTGTTGCAAACGTCAGATAAGATGGGCAACGTGTGCGTGAGCGGAGGCGCCGACGTGACCGCCTCATGCTCGAACCCAGAAGTCGAGTCGTCGGTGGTCGACCGACACGACGGCACGTATCAGCTGCGGTGGCGCTCGAAGCTCAGCGGCACCTTTGAGGTCTTTGTGCGCATCGACGGCGAAGACATCGTCGGCTCGCCGTTTGCGGTGCAGCTCACGAGCTCAAGTCCCGAGCTGGGCAAGTCGACGATGAGCGGCGCCGGGCTCAAGGACGCGACCGCGGGCATCGACGCGCGCTTGCGGATTGGCTTTTTTGACAAGTACGGCAATTCGGCCGTGCCTAAAGATTCGTTCAAACTTGGGATCTCGATGCTCAAGGAGAAGGAGAAGTTCACCGCCAACTCGAGAGTGTGGCCGCACAAAGGCGAATGGTTCGACAAGGCGGCGGGCGTGTACGAGCTTAGCTACGTGGCGCAGACGGCGGGCACGTGGGATCTGCACGTGTGGTGCGACCCGCAGTCCAAGGGCGAGCGGCTGCCCTTCCCGGGGTCTCCCTTTGCGATCTGTGTCGGCACCGGCAAGGCGTCCGCATTGAGATCGCATCTCGCGCCGGAGCAGAATGGGCTTGGCTGGTCGAAGGAGACACGCTCCGTCGAGGCTGGCAAGCAGGGCAAGCAGCAGGAGAGAGCAGCAGTAGGTTCAGATCTGAACTCGATCGTCGCGGGCGACACGATCGTCGTGCGCCCGCAAATCCAGGACGAGTTCGGCAACCCGACCATTCCGCCCGAGGGCGCGATCGTCGCCTTTGTCGATTTGCCCAACGGCCAGCGCAACCGGATTCCGGTCTCTGAGCAGTCGACGAAGGCGGCGGTGGGCGGGGGTGGCGCCCCGAGGCATGAGGTGCGGTTCGAGTGCACCCTGCGCGGCCAGCACGTGGTGCACGTGGAGCTCAACGGAAGCGCCGTCTCGGGCTCGCCCGTGAGCTTCGTCGTGCTGAGCTCCCAAGCGGAGCCGTCCCAGTGCAAGCTACTCGTGCCAAAGGACAAGGTGCTGTACGCCAACGCGATGCACACGATCGTACTCGAGACCAACGACAAGTTTGGCAACCGATGCAACTTTGGCGGCCTCATGGTGCAGCCGCGGCTGCAGCTGATCAAGCAGGGTATGAACGACCAGACGATACTCATGCCCAACAACCACGAGATGAACGTCATCGACAAAAACGACGGCACGTACCAGGTAAACGTCAAGACGATCAAGATCCCAGCCAGCCTCAAGCTGATCGTCAACATGGACAAGAACATTCCGGCCTCGGGCGGTGAGCTGCCGCCCGTCTTCTTGTCCATCGTGCGTGACCCCAACGATATGGGGCAGGCGATAGAGAACCTGCAAAAGGCTGGCAAGCAGGTCATCCAGGGACTGGGCGAGCGCGAGGAGCGCACGCCCAAGGACCTGTTGGCCATTGCCGTCGAGGCCTTCAAAGATGCCGGCGCGAATACCGCCGCCAAGAAGACGGCGTCAGGTGATCGCTCAGGTTGATGGCATGCGTGATCGGATCACGGAGGGAGCTCGACCCGCTCGTTTGTCCGCTCGTTTGCGCTTTTCTTCCGGCGTGAGCGATCATTAGCGGCCGAAATCATTCAGAACGCACTGCTATAGCTTAACGGAACTACGGTCTTGAAGACGCGTGTGGCGCGCGTGGCCCCATTAAAAAAAAGCTCGCCCCCCCGCCCGTGCTTCATACAATATGCACAATCCGTCCGGACTCGCCGGTCGTCCAGGGAGTCTGCGCTGCTACCGCGGAGCGGAGTAGGGCGGCTCGCGCCGTGTGCGCGGCGTGTGGGTGGGCTCGCGCGTCGCGTTACTTTCGTGTATACGACGTCACACGTGCGACCGCGCCGGCTTCGCTCATGTGTGCACCGCCGCCCGCCCCGCCCAAATCAAGCGTCCATCAGCTTCGTGTAGCCCCGTCGAAGGCGGGTCCAATGACCTTGCGGGCCTTTCTCGGCGCCGGATCCAGTCGCGCCTTCGACGCTGGGCGTCCAATACGTCTCAAACCACTCCGCGAAGCCGTTGTCCTCACATGTCATGTCAACGTACGCTGTCGCCGTCTTCTCGGCGTCGGCGTCCTCGTCGTCGAAAGCCGTCGTCGTCGGCCGGCTCTCTTCGCCCTTTGGCCGCAAGGCATCAGAGAGCACGCGGCGCTGGCGCACGAGGTTGTCGAAGACAAGCTGTACGTCGATGGCGGGCTCGTTGGTCGCGTCGTCGTTGCGCGGCACGAGCGCAGCGAACTGCTTGCGGATCACCTCGATGGTCTGTAAGTCAACCATCTTACGAGCCTGCAGCACGGACACGATGAAATCCGCCTCGCGTAGCTTGGCGTGCTTGTCGGTCTTGCGCCGCGCTTCACGCCCAAGGAGGTCGTACAGCTGCAGTGAGAAGTTGTCCATGGTGATGCCGCGTCGCTGTGATGAGATCAGAACGGTGCGACCCGCAGTGAGCATGGTGACAGCGCCGAGGGGCATGTAGATGATGTAGACCATTTTGAGCGTGTTGGTATCGGCGTGCAGGTCGCCGCCGGCGGTGGTCATGCACCCAATCGTCCAGTAGAGAGCATCGATGGTCGAATACTTGTGCACGCCCATCGCGATCACCATGCCGAGCGCCACCACCACGAGCACGAGCATGAGTGCTAGGGCGTAGCTCTTCATCGTCCCCTGCAGCGCGCCCTGCATCACGCTCTTCACAAGTGCTTCACCGGCGGGCTCGGAGCTCTTCCCGGCGGTGATCCCGGAGGTTGGCATGCCGGCTGCCGCCTTCATCGCCTCGGGTGCGCTGGGCGGGTGGGAGAACTCTGCCCCATGAGGCGACTGTAGCGCCAGCTGCGCCGGCTGCGTAGACTGCAAGAGTGCACCGCCGGGTGTCGATTTCTGACGCATGAGAGGAGCGCCGGGGCCGGGGCCGACGCGGGGGCGGCCGCCGGGCGGCGCAACAGGTGAACGTTGGGGGTCCGCTGCTGGGGGAGAGGCCGGGGGAGAGGAGGTGAGATTGATCGAGATCTCGCCGAGGTCTGGATCCACTGCAGGGGGAGAGGCTGGGGGAGAGGAGGGGAGCTTGAGCTCGATCTTACGGAGCGAGTTGTTGTGCATCTGGAAGCCGCGCGCACCGGCGCCGCCCGTGTGTCCATTGGCCCAGGTGCGCACCCCGTTAGCCGCACTCGAGACGGGACCGGAGATACAGCCGAGCCAGCTGGGCCATTTGCGCGTGCTTGCTTGCAGCCGAATGGCGGCACGCTCAATGGCCTCCAGCACATCCTCTGATCGCTCGGCGAGTGAGGTGGCCAGTGGGTCAAGCAGCGAGCGCTGCACACGCTCAAGCACGTACTCGGCGAGTGGAGCCAGCCCAGAGAAGATGATCGTGATCCCGAGAAGGATGTAGAAGCATGAGAAGAGCCGCCCCGCTGGAGATTGGGGGGAGATCTCATCGCCATTGGTCGTGGCGGTCGCAGTGAGATAGTAGACGCTATCGAGAGGATCCCAGCCCTCGAAGGCGCCGTAAGTGAGCACGCCGAGCGTGTAGTATGCGACCAGGCTGGCCCCGTGCGAGCGCACCCACTTCTCCACGCTTGAGCGCCTCCACTTGTCAAGATCGACACGCACCTTGTTCGCCGCCTCGGCAGTCGCCTTCGCCGCTATGGCGAGCTGGCCCATGGCCTCGCCGAATTTGGCGTGCTGTGCGGCGGCGGCGGCCGGCACAGTCTTCTCGGGTGATGAGGGCAAGGCTGGCCTGACCATCGTTGAGCTCGGCGCCCCCGATGACCCCCCCGACAGCGCCTCCGGCGGCGCCCCCGATAGAGCCTCTGGAGCGCTGACGAACCTTACCGACCCGACGTCCCGTTGAGGCACTTCCGTGACATATTCGGGTGAGCCCCGTTCCGGCTCTTGACCCACGAGCACGGCGGCTTCGCGCGCGGCCGCCGCGTCTTCCAAGAGCTTCTGGCGCTGCTTGCGCACCGCGTCGACCTTGACGAGCGAGTAGCAGATGGAACCTCCGCTTTCGACCACATACACGAACGTGCCGTCGCCCGGCGCATCAGTCCCATCTGCCAATACTGGATGGCCACCCGGCCGCTCCCCTGGATTGACCCAACCGAATTGCTGGAAGCCCGCATCGAGCATGGGCTGGAGCGTAACGTCTCGCAACCGGTCGAAGGAGCGCAGATATTCCACGGCGTCCTGCGAGGGTATGAAGGGACCCACAAGCTCAAGTGCCGCCATGGCCTGCGTGAGGACGATGGCATTGGAGCGCACGAGCCGGCGGGATGCGTCAAAGTAGACGTATCCGCCGAAGAGCAGGAAGTTGAGCCAGGGCTCATCGCGCCCCTCGCGAGTGACGAGCTCGTCGAACATGCCCGCGAGGCAGTCGAGAGGGTAGGCGAACGCAAAGTATTTGCACTCGAGGGGGATGCCCGCCGCCTTGCGCTCTTTCGCGCCGTTGATTGTGACTTTTCTAGGCGGTGACATGAAGCCAGAGACGCTGACGGAGGCCGCCGTTTGGCCCTCTTGCATGGCCACCTTTTTCTTGATCTTTTCAAGAAACGCAGAGACCTCGGAGGGCCCATCGACTTCGAATTCGATGGGCAGGGACTCATCATTATCGTCTTCTTCTTCCCCGACGATGCTGCGCCGGCGCTGCCATTGTTCAGAGGAGAGTTCCAACATCACGTCAGGGTGGATGGACAGAGGGATTGATACGAGGTCGTCCACGTTTGCAGCCATTGACGTCTGTGCCCGTGTGTGGCGAGGAGCTTTTGTGTGGCGAGGAGCTAGAGAGATGGGCTGAACACCGACGGTATTTCGGAATTTGGGTTTTAAGTTTGGAACGAAACCCCTCTCCCCACACAGACCCCAGAACACACACGACACTCAACACATATCGACCTAGCAGATGAGACGTCTGTAGAGGAGCCAGTGAGGAGCCCATGAAACGCATTGCGGAGGTGAAACGCATTGAGGTAAGAAATTGTAAGAAAGCCCAGGCACTGACGAAGTCCGGCGGACCTGGGGCGTTTGGGGTGGGCTTCTAAAAGCCTGCTGTTATTCACACTTTATGTTTGTCTAAATTCACAGTATGCGCCCCGACTACAATGGATGCGTTCTCAACGAGGCAGACGACCAACGAGGCAGACGATCAACCGGAGCCTAACGCGCCCACGGAATCGTCCTCGGATGTCGATCCCGAGCCCTTGCCAGGCGCTGACGCCGAAGTGGCAGGTACGAGCTCGGCGCGCTGTCCGGTGGCCATCGCTCGCTCGCGCAACTGGTTGCTCACGGCATTGGACGAGAGCGTGCGCACCGAGGAGGCGACGCTCGGGCGGGAACTGGACGATGCCATTGGCGGGCTACAGCGCTGGCGTGAGGAGCAGGCTCGGCGTTTTGAGGAGATGCACCGGCAAGCCTCGGCAGAGCTGCCTGTGGCACCCTCGGCTGAAACCGAGGCTTCCAAGAACTCACCTCCAAGCTGTCGGTCGCGCGCGCGTCGCATCGGGAGCCCGAACGAGAATGCGTGCGTGCCATCGCGATCCACGGCAGCGACTACGGTGGCGGCGCGCCCCGCGCACAAGCCAGCCGAGCCGCGCCCGACGGCGGCTGAGCGGGTCGCATTGGCAGAGGCGGCCATGCTGCAGCAGGAACGGGTCGAGGAGCATCCACCTGACTCGTCAGCCGGGGAAATGAGCTCCGTTTGGTCCAGCGGCCTCGATGAGTGCTTGCGCGACATGGCTGAGATGGAGCGCAAGGCTGATGCGTTGCGGGAGCACGCGTCGAATCTCAGTGCCTTGCTCGCCAAGCTCGACGTCGTTGAGCAGCGAGAACCTCCTAGAGCCCCCGCTTAGGTGGTGCAACTTGGTGACAGTTGAAGACAAGGTTTTCATGGAGTCAACTAGTCTGAATTTCGCCCGTGTTCTATACTGGTACCAGTAGTCGTCGTCCCCGGTCCCCGAGATCACATCAACCAATCGGATTGTGCAGCTGGACATGGACCGATATAAAAGCACTCACGCAACGCTCTCACTCAAACGCAGCGCCAGCGGGTCAGGCGCTTCGCTTCCTATACACTTTCTCCGCTCTGACTCAGTCGATCCATCAGCACATGCGACATCCGAACACATCAGAGACATGCTCACATGAGGACCCCGTAGTAATACGTGACGGTGCGCCAGCACCAGAGGCGGCCAACCGAATACACGAAAACGTATCTTATAGCTTGATGTTCGGCACTCGAACCGGGCTGTGCGCAGCGGACGCATATCACAGCAACTCGGTGGCGGCACCGCTATGAGCCGTACCGGGCGAGGCGCTGCCTCGGCGATCGATGCGGGCCACGACTGAGCTTTTGCGCTTGGACCAAGCCTTGCAAATGACCTCATCCGCAAGTGACGTACGCATCAGAGTTCGGGAGTTGGCGTCGGCGCCTGCCGAACGGACACGGCGCATGCCCGATGAGGCGTCATCCTCCTCGAAAACGATGATCTTCGACTCCGAGAGTCTTCTGTACAGCCGCTGACCCACGCGCGAATTAGCCGGTGGAAGCACATTTCCCCATGTTTGGGCCTTACGCAACGGGCGGGGACGGTCGGGGTCCGGCTTGAAGTAACGTCTTTCCAAAGTCGTCGGATCCCACCTGGCCGCGATCCAGCTGTCCTGGCGCAACCCCGTCACTTCGAAGGCGTCGAAGGCCTCCTGTGTGAATGTGAGGGTGCCCTGGAGCAGCGCCATCGCGAGCGCCGGGTTCTCGATCTCTCGGCCCGACGGCGGCTGTTGGTCGCCGAGATCTACCCACGTGAGCCCGAGAGTGGATCTTCCGTTGAGCGCGGTGGGCTGCGCGTCCGAGTCCATGAGGTCCGAGTCCTTGAGCACGTCCGAGTACGCGTCGCGCACGAGGACGGCGAGTAGCTCCGAGAAGCGGACCCGGCGCCGGCGGGTGGCTTGGTCAAGGTCCGTGTGCAGGTCGAGCTCGAGAGCGTACCGTTGCACTTCTGCCAGGCTGGCCGATTTGAAAGGCCCCTGGCTCGGGTCGAGACCGAGGGGGGGTGGCAAGAGCTTGATGACCCCCGACAGGTCTCCTACATAGATGAAGCCAGTCGCCTCCGGGTCAAACTCGGCCCATGCCTTGACGAACGCCTCCGCATGGTGTGGTTGCAGCGAGTTGTGGTCGCGCTTCATCGCAATCACGTAGTTCTCGAGGATGAGGGCGATGAGCATCTTGAGGACGACGTAAGTCGTGAGGACCACGTAGCTCAGGAAGAAGGGTATAGCGAGCCACGAGCCGCAGTCGCCCGCCTCATACGAGCATGCTCCATTTGCGGGGGTCTGCATCGCCTCGTGCATGATGCCGTTCCAGTCCTCGCCAGTCGAGCAGCGGAACATGGTGTACAGCGCGTGCCCAAAGTCGCAGAAGTGCGCGTCCTCGGTGATGAACTCTCCACGGGCGAGCTGGCCGAAGAGCGACATGGCAAGCAACGAGTAGACGAGCAACACGAGCAGGAAGACTCCGAGAGTGTTCACGAGCGCGGGCAGCGAGAGGAGCAGCAAGGAGAGCATGATCACGAGCCCGCGCGCCGAGCGCACCACGCGTAGAGTGCGCAGCACGCGGCCGACTCGCACGATGCGTAGCAAGCGCATCACGGTCGGGTTGAAGGCGCTCTCGCCCACGGAGATCTCGGCGAGAAGGATGGCCCATTCCGCGAGCGTGAGCAGCACGATCGAAAAGTCGAAGACGTTCCACGTCTCACGGAAATAGCCGGGGGCGCCGTACGCGAGCAGCTTGAGCGCCGCCTCGAGCACAAAGAGCCCGGAGCAGCCGTAGTTGAGCAGCGCCAGCGTGCTCGTCTGCGCCGCGCTCAAGCCGTACCCGTCGAGGGCCATAAGAAGCGTGTTGAACAAGATGAGCACGAGGATGCATGGCTCGAACGCGTCGCGGCTCACGAGGCGGAACGCGGCGGCGCGGCATGCATTCTCGGGGCAGCCGAGCCGCTTGCGGGGGCAGAGCGTGAGCCATTGCTCCATTGTCTCGACCCAGTCGCGCTGCCGCTCGGTGAGCACCACGCCCGCCCCCTCCTGCTTGGCCTTGATGTCGTTGAAGGTGGAGACGAGGACGCCAGCGATGAGGTTGAGCAGCACGAAGGCCCCGACGAAGATCCAAATGAGGAAGAAGAGGGCACGCCCAAGCGAGTGCTCGGGCTGCGGCGCCACGTCCGCGCCAACCGCGTCGATGCTCGCGAAGAGCACAGTCGTCCATCCCTCGAATGACGATACCTCGATGAGCACGAGCGCGGCCGCGAAGACATTGTCAAAAGAGCCCCACACGGGGTTGGACCACGCATATCCGCGCGCCTCACACTGCGCGCGTGTCGTGAGCCGCTCGGGCTCATGCTCGCATGCGTGCAGCGCGCCCGCGAGCAGCTGCACGGCGAGGATGGCGAAGATCGAGAGGAAGAAGAAGTACACGTAGAGCACGTCGCGCGCGCCCGGCAGTGACTTGAGAAGCACATCGATCGTGATGCGGAGCTCCTCTATCTGACTGGCCATCCGGAGCGGGCGCAGCACGCGCAGCACGCGGAGCGCCCGCACCGCTGGGAACTCTTCGGCGAAGAGCACCGCTAGGATGATGATGCAATCGAATCGATTCCACCCCGAGGCGAGGTATGACTCGGGGCTGAACGCGAGCCCGAGCGCAATGACCTTGAGCAGCATCTCACACAAGAAGATCCCGGACGCCAGGTTGTCGACGAACCTGATGAGGGAGGCCATCCGATGAGGGAGGCCGTCAGAGGCCATCCGAGGCAATCAGATGATGAGGACGTTGACGAACCTGAGCTGCTGGGCAAGCGGCTGATCGGGAGTCAGGTGGCAACCGTCGAGCGTGAGAGTGAAGGACGAGAGCAAGATCACGACGAGGATCACGCTGTTGAAGCTGACCAGTCCGCCTAAGCCCTCAACTTTCCAAGTGACTACCCCGCGTGCGAATTGGCGCACAGGATGTTTGGGCCCGAACACCCCGAGCGCCATATCGTTCTCGTGCGCATCGATCAGCCACTGGCGCAGGCCCGCGTGTGCAACCCATTCGTAGGGAGGCGTGCCGTCGTCCTCGTCCTCGGTCTCGTCCTCGCTCTCCCCGTCCTCGCTACGGACGGTTTGCGGAGAGCGGCGGAGGGGCGAGCGGGAAAAGCTCCCGGACTGGCTCCCATTCGGACTCGCTTCTTGGGCGTTCCGCTCCTCTTTCTTCACGTCGTCGAAGCAGCCGAGAAGCAGCGCGAACACGAGGTTGAGCAGCACGTAGTTCGCGAGCACGATGAGCGCGATGAAGAAGAGGGCCGATTGCCTGCCGACGGTGCGCGCTGAGTCCTGCCAGATCCGGTCCCAGCCATCGCCCACCGCAATAATGGTCACCGAGAGCATCGCGTGCGCCAGATCGTCGAAGTGCAAGCGCGGGCGTTCTTCGAGCGCCGGTGGCGCGAGCCGGTAGCCGAAGAATTGCATGCCAACGATGGCGAAGACGTAAAGCAGCAGAACCAGGAGCGCAATCGGATACACGAAGCTCTGCATGCACCTCTCGGTCGCGGAGATCACTCGCCGGAGCGTTCTACCCGATTTGGTACGCGATCCACCCGCGAGCCACTGCAGCTCTCGCAGCAGGCGGAAGCTGCGGAGCGCGCCGCCGTGCAGCCCGGTGTCAAAGGGGGTCGCGAGGGTGACGAACCCGAAGAGGGTGACCAGCCCGTCGAAGCAATGCAGCGAGTCGCTCCAGTAGCGGCCCGCGCCCCACGCGAGGTGCTTGAGACCCATCTCGAGCACAAATATGCCCACTACGACGCGGTCCGCGAGCTCGATCACGGTGCCGAGGCGCGCGTCCATCGGGTAAGCCTCGCATGCCGCGAGGCCCGCATTGGCTACGATGACCGAGACCACGAAGCGCTCGAAGAGGGGCGACTCGACGAGCACTTCAAGCACGGAGGGTGCGTGCCCGATGTCGAGCGTACGACGGCCGACGATGAGCTGTGAACCCTTGCCCGACTGCGAGACCGGTGCTGGCTCCCAGAGCTGGGAGCCTTTGCCCGACTCCAAGACGGGCGCTGGCTCCCAACCTGGCGGCGGGAGCGCAGCCGAGCGTTGGACCGTTGAGGTAACCAGGGAGGGAGGCTCCACAGCGCTCACCACAGCACTCAGGCTCGCCTTCGCGCCGCTCATCGGCACTGGCGAGTGGCGCTGTCCGAGCGCTGTGGTGAGCGCGAGCTCGCCCGACGAGCGTCGTTCTCGCTGGGTCCCCGACTCGTCCGACTCGTCGGGGATCAGCCCAGTTGGTGTGGTCGTCCGGGCGGTGGCGATCGGCGGTGAGAGGCGGCCGGTGAGAGGAGGCGACCGGCGCCCGAAGACTGCCGAAGGCGACCGGCGCCCGAAGGAGCCCCCGTGCAACGAGACCCCGGCTCCGGGTGCCCGCAGCTCACCGGCTAGGGACATGGCGCGACGGCGGCGGCGGAAGCTCCTACTGGAAGAGAGTTGTGGCTTCTTGCTCTCGTGCATGATTTCCTGCGTACGATATGCCTGCCACACGACGGCGAGGAAGAGGTTGAGAAGGTAGATCGAGCCTAGCAGCACGACCGTGATGAAATAGGCACTTGCGATGAAGCGGCCTGCCTGGCGAGAGGCCATGTCGACGATGCCAACCCAGCCCTCGAGAGTGATCACTTGAAAGATGGTCATCCACGCTGCCAGGATGTTATCGAACGACACCGTGCCGTAGAATGGGTTGATGCCGTAGTCAGCGCACACCTCGCCCGCATCACACGTGCCTTGCGGCGGCATGGGGCGCGCTGACGTTAAGTACCAGAGAGGCAGCGGCGGCGGCGGCGGCGCGCTGGTAGGCGAGCACACGCCGTCGATGGGTGCGATGGGCTCGGGCAGCTCGCCAGGCGGAGCGCTCGCAAACGTTGAGAAGTCGAAGCAGCGGTAGCGGAGTGCGCCCTTGAAGATTTGCATGCCAATGATCCCGAAGAACGTGAGCAGGAGAACGAAGAGCGCGCCCACGTCGACCAGCTCCGCCACCGCGTCCACGAGCGTGTTGACCTGCCGATGTAGACATCAGTAGCCATCAGAAGCCGTAAGGGGCACTCAATGGCAATCAAGTGCGATCAAGTGCAACTGAGTGCAATCACCTGCCGGCGTAGCCCAGGAATGCGCGTAATCGTCCGGAGCGGTCGTAGCGCGCGTATGGCGCGCACGGCGGTTAAGTTGCCCAGCTGGGGAAAGAGCAGCGCGAACCAGCCGGCGGCGACCACGAAGGAATCGATCGCATTCCAGCCGTCCGCGAGGTAGGAGTACTCGTGGCCGGCCAGCCCCATGGCTCCGATCCGGCAGAGGATCTCGCATGTGAAGAAGAGTGTGAAGCTAAGCTCGAAGAATTCGTACGCGCGTGACGAAACCGAAGAAAGGGGCAGCGGCAGCGACGCTGCAGCCCCGGACGCCACCTCGAGCAGCGACGGCGGCGGCGACGACGGCGGCAACGGCAGCTGTGGCGGCCCTTGGAGACCGAGGAGCACGCAGTTGATCAGGACCGCGACGAGTGTGATGCGCTCGAACCAGACGCTGTCGACGACGAAGATGAGTGCCTCCCGTACCGGATGCTCGACGGGCAGGCATCCGAAACAACTAGAGTACCGGTACTGCCGACCAGAGAGCCCCGCGGTGCCCAGACGCGTCCGGCCCCAAAAGATGGGAAAGGCCTTGGCTCCGCAGGGGCCGTTGACGATGGGGACTGCGCACACGCAAGAGCGCCGAGAGCGACGGCGAGGGCGACAGTGAGGGCGAGGGCGCGCGAGCGCGCAGGTGGGGTCATGCGCGCGGCTGGGGCACAGGTGGGGCCATGCGTACTGTTCGAGGAGATCATCTTGCGCCATCGTCGCTTGCGCATGGCGGTCTGCAGAGTCGAGATCGCACGGAGCTTCCTATTGAGTGCCTGCCGTGCCGCGATCATCTCTCGCTCTTCCAAAAGGCGTCGTGCCCGCTTGTCGGCGTCAGCGCGCTTCACCTCCGAAATCAAGTCGCTCATGCTATTGGGTCGGAGCATTTGGCATGTGGTGCTGGCGGCGCTCGCAAGACGCGAGCGCGACAGGGCCCAGCCCGCGCCGGGCGTTCGTGGAGAGGACCCTTCACTCCTCGGACTGTCATCGCCGCTGTCCACCCTTGCCCTCGCTTCCTGCGAGCTTGCGGCCGCCGCTGGCGAGCTTGCGGCCGCCGCTGGCGAGCTTGCGGCCGCCGCTGGCGAGCATGCGGTTGCCGCTGCCGCCGCTGGCGAGCGTGTGGCAGCCGCTGGCGCTGCTGAACCGTTACCTTCCCCGATGTGGAGCTCCGCGAGCCGCGCGCGCATAAGCGATCTCTGCGCCGCTGGAGAGATTAAAGCAGCAGCTGGCACCGACGAATTATCGCCTGCAGGAGACGCCGGCGCCGGCGGAGGAGGTCGCGCAGGAGGTGGAAGAGGCGGTCGAGGAGGGGATGATGAACTGCCGTCCGCAGAGGCGTTGATCGCTCGCCGCTCGGCGGCGCGCCCGCCCTCTTCCATCATTCGCCTGAAGTCGTTCCGCACCTGGCTGAAACGCTGAGCTGCTTCGCTGCACGATGCCTGGGGTGACAAGGCCTCTCCTCCGTAACGTGAGCGCAGCACTTTGATTTCCTCTCCGCTCAGCTTACTCCGCCGCTCGGCTCCGCGAGGGAAGCTAAGGTTCGGGCTTCTGTATCCATGATCCTGGTCGGCATTGCTGTGCGGCGCGCTCGGCAACTCGTCCATAATGGACAATTGACACACGTCCAGCACTCGCGTCGCGGCGTCGCGTCGCGGCCGCGGCGGCTTGAAAACCGAGAGGGTTCTGTTCACACATGCGGACGTCCCGCCCATGTGAGAGGTAGCGGCGCAGACGGCTAGCAGCGCTGCGAGTGGGCACATAGCTTACGGTGCTATATGGTGGTACTGTCGGGACCTGCATCGCCGAGTAAATCTACCGGTTAAGGAGTCGAAAGTCATGGAAAGTCGCTGTGCCAAAGTCACTTTCGTCGATTCATCAACGGTTGGGTGTGAAACGGAGGCCTAAATGGCGAGCACCTGCCTGTCGACGCTCGATCCGAGCGGCTCTTCCTGCGCGGCGGAGGCGGCGGCGCTTCTCATCGTCGAGGGCGGGCGCGAGATCCCGGCGTCTCCCCGCAAGCGACGTCGTGTCGGCGGCGGCGACGTCACCGGTGGCGGCGGCGACGACGGCGGTGTGAGGGTGCGAAGCGCCGAGGGCGAGGTGGTCGCGTGGTCCCGTTCGGCCGCGGCGCGATCGGCGGCGCTCGCCAACTGGGTGAGCGACACGGGCGGCGCCGAGGGGGCGTTCGCCACTCTGGTGCCTGCGGCTGCGCTCCGCACGCTCTCGCGCGTCGCCGAGGGCGGTGCGGAGGAGGGCGGGGCGCTGGAGGGGTGCTCGCTCGCGCAGCTCGCGCAGCTGTTGCATGGCGCGCACTTTCTCGACGTGGACGTCGAGCTTCTCCGCCTCCTCTCGCGTTCCCTGTGCACCGGCCACCTCGCCGGCAAGAGTGGCCCGGAGCTCGGGCGGCTGCTGGGCGTCGTGAGCGACTTCCCCACCGAGGCGGAGCGGCAGGCGGCGACGGAGGAGCCGCTGTACACGCAAGACGCTCAGCACGACGCCACTGCACCGCGAGCGGCCGACGCACCCACACCGCCAGCGCCCGTGTGCTGGCTCTCGACGCAGCTCGTCAACGAGGACGCCCTCGAGGACGCCCTCGCGGACGCCGACGTGCCGACGCTGCGCGCGCTCAAGGGCGTGAGCCTCGCGTGGCGCGCGCGGGCGCGGCGCGTCCTGTGCGCGCGGCTGTGCGCACGCGTCGGCCTGCCACTCACGAGCAACCTCGTCAAGGTGACCAAGCTCGACCTCTCAGACAGCCGCGCCGCCGGTCGCCTCTTTGCCGACGCGGCCGACGCGTTGCGCTGGCTGCCCAACCTGGCAAAGGTGACGGGACTGGGTGGCTTCGAGGTGGACGTGGCTGGGCTGAGGCGCGTGGCGAGGCGCGTGGCGTCTTCAAGTGGATCAGAAGAATATTTTGATGGTCCGCCACCGTATCCGATGGCAGGGGTGCGCGCGTGCATCCGTGGCGAGGGGGAGGTGCCGATGGAGGTGCTGCTCGCCGCATGCGTGCTGCGCGACGGCAAGGCGCATGTGCCAGCGGGCGCGTTCCGTGACGACACGTCGATGACGTCGATCGCGCTGCCGGCCGGCCTCACGAGCATCGGTGAGAGCGCCTTCGAGGGCTGCTCCTCGCTGGCGTCGATCGCGCTGCCCGCCGGCCTCACGATCATTTGTGAGTTCGCCTTCTACGGCTGCTCCTCGATGACGTCGATCGCGCTGCCCGCCGGCCTCACGAGCATCGGTGAGAGCGCCTTCATTAACTGCTCCTCG
>ENA-UOXO01001070-UOXO01001070.1-mixed-culture-metagenome-genome-assembly--contig:-NODE-1070-length-20036-cov-37.817427_pt1 | contig 20036 bp, 11 predicted proteins | sample MGYA00238162_ERZ761640 | MGnify/ENA primary metagenome ERZ761640 (study PRJEB28914, sample SAMN08778297) | mixed culture metagenome | isolation source: Freshwater growth medium | place: USA...
CGACCACGCGACTGCGCGCACACAAAGACCGCGCGTGTCAGGGGCTGCTGATGGATGATTGCGAGGCGCGTGCTGGGCTCTGTACGCACTTGAGGATCGGAATGGGTTGGGGTGGTGCCCTTGTTGGCTGTGGCAGCTGCTCCTCGAGAGGAGTGACGGCCACTGTCCAGATGAGGTCTGCGGGCAGCGTGAGGCTCATGAGTGCGTCGAAAGGGCGCTAAACGGGGCGCATCGATCGTGGATTCCTACTGCGCGAGATTCCAAAAATAAGACTGCGGCCGATGTTTTGATACCGACGTTTTCCAGAAATAGAATTCGGCGAAGACCTCGGCTCACCACGGCGGCTTGGACCGAAAACTTCGAACGAAGTTCAACGAAAGAAATAATTCCTCGCCTCGGTCGGAGGTAGGTCGGAGGGGAACAACGAGGCGACCCTCCGGCGTATTAATTAAACAATCGAACTCGATCTTGGACGCAAAAGATGTGTTTGAGCAGGTGATCCGCTCTCGCGAAGTTTTGAGCTTCCGGGAGGCAATCCGCTGCCCAAGGATTATTCCCGCCCCACTTTGGGAACTGCTTCCGGGAGGCAATCCGCTGTCCAAGGTTTTACCCCCCACTTTGGGAACTAACGTACGTCTATGCCGCTGTTAACGAGATCGGAGATGTCAAATTTGCTCATTTCATTTTTGTGCCAAATCGGCATATGAACATCCCCATTAGGCCATTTGGCCACTCTTTTGTAATCGCCTCAGCGCGGGGTGGAGGGCCGGGGCGGTGCGGAGGGCATCGGAGTCCCGAGTCGCGGGTGGGCAATTTTTAGGGTATGCATCTATGCAAGTAACGATAACTGTACAAACTCGAAACTGGACAGAGCTATCCGCTTACCAATTTGCGGGACCCCTAAGGACCCCTGAATTGCGGTAGATGCTTTCATTGGTCGCGCGTGTCCGCTGGTTAGTTATTCATGTCTCACTCAGACGCTGACGTCTACATCCCCATCGGTTGCATGGTCCCTGAGACCTTGTATTCCGACGGATGACGCGCCTTGTACTCGACGGTCAACCGCTTGGAATCGGCACCTGGGGAATCGACCACATACGGGGAAGGGGATGGGCTGGCATCCGCCTCAGGGGATGGGCTGGCGTCCGCCTCAGGGGATGGGCTGGCGTCCGCCTCGGCGTCGATGGCCTCAAAAGCCTCCATATCTGCCACACCCAGCTCCGCCTTAGCATTGGCTGCACCCTGCTCCGCCTTAGCCTTGGCTGCACCCTGCTCCGCCTTAGCCTTGGCTGCAGCCGCCTCCTCGGCTTTTTCCTCGGCCTTCTTTGCTAGCTTCTCCGCAGCCGCCTTGGCCTTTGCCTCATCCTCTGCCCCCTTCTTCGCAGCCGCTGCATCCTCATCGGAAAGCTCGGACTGGAACGCATAAGTCTCCTGAGCCGCCTCCGCCGCCTCCTCGGCCTCCTTTCTCTTCGCTGCCGCCGCCTCTGCCGCCTCCTCGGCCTCCGCCGCCTTGGCTGCCGCCACCTCTGCCGCCTCCTCGGCCTCCGCCGCCTTGGCTGCCGCCGCCTCTGCCGCCTCCTTGGCTTCCGCCGCCTTGGCAGCTGCGGTCTCCTCGGCCTCCTTCGCCTTGGTTTCTGCCTCCTCCTCGGTCTCCTTGGCTTCCTCTGCCTTGGCTGCCGCCTTGGCTGCCGCCTCCTCAGCTTTCTTTGCCTCGAACGCATACTTGGCTTCCGCCGCCTCCGCCACCCCCTCCGCCTCGAACGCATACTTCGCCTCCGCCGCCTCCGCCGCCTCCGCCGCCTCCGCCGCCTCCGCAGCCTCCGCAGCCTTCTTGGACTCGGCTGCATGCTTCTCCTCCGCCGCCTTGGCTTTCGCCTCGGCTTCCGCCGCCTTGGCTGCCTCCGTCTCCTGCGCCTTGGCCTTCGCCTTGGCCTCATCCCTCGCCTTGGCAGTCGCTTCCTGAATCGTCTCATACCGGGCAAGGCCGCCAGGTAGGTGCGAGGCAAGATCCTCTGTGGCGGACTTGATGAGCGCCTGGTTGGAGTGGAAGATCGTATCAGCATCGACCTTCAAGTGCCGATCATACGTGAGAAGCCCGTTGCACTCAGTCTCGACATCGGAGATCTCAGTGTACACGGCGGCAAAGAGTGCTGGGTACGTACCCCAATCCGCCACCATGCTCTGAAGCCCGAGGCTGTAGTTTGCATACAGCTCGCCGAGCTCGCTCTTGCCCTTGACGGTCGTGTACCCTTGGCACTTCCCCACAGCCCACTCGTGGCCGCTGAGCGCGTAGTCGATGCCCCCGTACTCGCCGAGCACAAGGGCACGATTCGGGTCGGCCCCCGAGATGTTCGCGTCATTCGCGAACTCGGGCCGTGAGTAATGATGCACATCCGTCATGTTTGCATGCATCCCGCCGACCCAATAGTCGAGACCTCGGCCGCCGGAGGCGTCGTTGATCAGACGCGTCGGGTCGAGTGCGCGTAGGGTGGCGATGGTGTGCTCGACCGTGCTCTCATCGACCACTTTGGTCGACCAAGTGCCTTCGTCACTGAGGAAGGAGGGCCAGCGGATCCTTGGAGCTTTCGCATCTGCACCCGCATCTGCATGCATCCGCACGGAATCCGCACCATCCGGCGTGTCTGGCATGTCCGGCGTGTCGACCACACGCTTCTCTCCATATCGCGATCCGTGGGGCGGCTCCGGTCTTGCCCCGAGCGTCACACCACCCTGATCGTTGCCAGCCAAGGGTGTGGCCGCTGGCTGGCCCCATCCCTCGTTGTACGTCACCCAGAGCACGATCGATGGGTGTGAGCGACGGGCCTTGACGTCACGGATCATCTCGTCCAGCCATGCCTCGTACACAGGCGAGCCGAGACCGGCCGCATCGTGCTTCGAGGGCACGTCTTGCCACACGAGCAGGCCGAGCTGGTCACAGTGCCAGTACCAGCGACGCGTCTCCATCTTGATGTGCTTGCGAATCATGTTGAACCCAAGCGTCTTGTGGGCTTGCACGTCCGATCGCAGCGCCTCGTCGGTGGGCGCCGTGTATTGGCTCTCGGGCCAGAAGCCCTGATCGAGCGTACCGATCATGAAGAGGGGAGCCCCGTTGAGCAGCGGCACCGCGCGCCCGTCTGTTGAGTGACCCATCGAAATCGCGCGCAGGCCAAAGTACGAGCCTGCTGAATCGATCTCAGTGGGCCCTTGGGGATGATCGTGCATCTGCACGAGCTTCAGTGCCAGCCCGTACAGGTGAGGGGACGTCGGCGACCACAAGTTGAGTGGTTCTGGCACTTGGATGTCCACAGACACCACCGCCGCGTTCGCAGGCACCGCCTTGGTCACGATGACTGCGCTGTTGCACGACGCTGTGGTGCCAAGGGTGCACGGCACCGAGGTCGTGACGCTCACCTCGAGCGTCAGGCCTGGCGGTAGCACTGTGAGCCACAAGCTCGTGTTCAGACCTGCCGCCAGCGCTGCGCCACTGCTCACCTCAACCTCCAGATGAACCACGCCGCTGGTTGGGTCTGTCGTGGTGAGGATGTCGGCAATGTGCGCGGCGGAGGGCACGCACTCGGTCCACACCGTACCCCACAGCCCCGACGTTGACGTGTAGAAAATCCCCTCGGGCTCATCGAAAGCGTACGCGGCTTGCTTGCCCGTGGCCTGCGTGGCGGCGGTCGTGTCGCAGATGCCCACGATGAGCTCGTGCTGCCCTCGTACGCCAGTGACGCCGCGGGAGAAGAGCGCCGCGCTCGCGTCGAAAAAGAAGGGATCGTAGCCGCCCGAATGCACCCCGAGGTGCTGCCCGTTGAGGTACACGGTCGTGTTGTAGTCGGAGGCCTCAAAGTGAAGCAAGACGATGTCCGAGACCGAGCATCCGGCTGGTCCGAAGCTGCCGAGGTCCAGAACAAGGCGATACCACGCGTAGCCGCTGTCGGTCATGCGGTGGACTCCGCCGAGCATACTCTCGATCGGGTAAGGAACTAGAATGGAGCTGTCGAGCTCCTTGCCGAATGGTGGGTCGGCCAGCGAGGCGGGCGTTGTGTCAATCTGCCACAAGCCATTCAGGCTGCGCCAGGAGGCATCGCCGCGCACGAGCATAGGCCGGGGATAGGCGGCGTCCTCGGGCACGCCTTTTGATCCCCAAGTCGTTGTCAAATTCGAGTCAAACGCCAGCAGAGCGAGAGCCACTGCGATCAAAGGCATGGGTTTTTGTGTTGCCAAAAAAGGCTCTTCCCTCTTTTGCCTCTCACACCCAAAAAGGGACTTCATGTCTCACGGTCGAACCATCGCCGTCGCGGCGACAGCTCTGCTGCTCTGCGCTTACGAGCTTTTTGCCGACGAGCTTGGATCCGGCACACCGATCCGCAGTCTCGCGCAGAAGCACTGGTGGAAAAGGAAGCACTGGAGGCGCGAGCACGAGGATTTCGAGGCCTTTCTCCAGCAGGACTTTGAGGCGCAGGAGCTCGCGAACGCGCTGCAGCCGTCCGAAGACGTGGACGAGCGCATCGCACAGCTCCAGCACGTAAAGGGACCCCACAAGGTCGATGCCGCCAAGGTCGATGCCAAGGTCGATGCCAAGGTCGAATTCCGGGCTGGATGGCTGCCGCCCGGATCTTTGAGTCCGCCCATGGGTTGGCGAAGCTGGAATAAGTTCGAGCTCGAGATCTCGCAGGATCTGATCCAGGCGCAGGTGGATGGCCTCGTGCGCACACGACCTGGCAATAGCCACTCGCTGCGCGATGTTGGGTACACGTCGATCGGCGTCGACGATGGCTGGCAAGTGTGCCACGACCGAGGCTACCACGATGAGAGCACCGGGTACCCCTTGGTCAACACCACTCTATTCCCGGACCTGGGCGCGATGACGGCATACGGCCACGAACGTGGTGTGAAGATGGGCTGGTACCACAACAATTGCGCATGCAACGGAGCTGCCGACCGCGACCGTTACAAGGAGGATGCTCTCGCAACGGCCCGTTACGGATTCGATGCCATCAAGGTCGACTCTTGCGGCCCCATGACCAACATCACGGCGTGGAGAGTGGCGCTCGACGAGGCCGCTGTGATCGCTGGCGGCGGCAAGCGGATTGGGCTCGAAGATTGCCGAAACTATGGCTACACGGACGATGTGAAACAAGGGCAGGGGTTCTGCGAGTTCGAAATGTTCCGCTCGACGGAGGATGCGTCTCCCGACTTTGCGTCGGTAATGAACAATCTGCTCACCAACAGCCGACTGCCTGGTGGGGACGACCTTTTGCATGGTGGGCTGCCGTGGTCGCGTCCCGGCTGCTGGAGCTACCCAGACATGCTCATGATCATCGGGTCAGGGGAGTGCTCGCAGAACCTTCCCCCAGATTCGTGTGGCGCCGACTCCGGTGGAGTACGGCGCGCTGGCGGACTCAACGTGAACGAGTCGCGCGCCCACTTCGGCGCGTGGTGCATCGTCTCGTCGCCTCTCATCCTCGCGCACGACTTGTCCGATGAGGTCGCTTACGCTGCCGCGTACCCCATCATCTCGAATACCCTCGCCATTCGAGTGAACCAGGTGTACGCGGGTGACGCAGGGCGCCTCATCGTGACGAGTCCCGCCGACGAGGCGTTCAGGGAAACCGTCTACCACGGCGCACGCTGCGAATGCGCCTATGCGGGGACGGAGATGCCGCGGTGGACTGTGTGGGCGAAGCGGATGGATGCTGTGGGCAATGAGGTCGCAGCCCTAGCCATCAACCTCTCTGACAAGCCTATCCCCGGCGGCACCATTGCCGTCAACGTGGCTGACCTCTTCGGCCTCAACGGCGCCGAAACGTACGCACACGAGTGCGACGTGTGGAGTGGCGGGTGCACCACAGAACCTCTCGATCCAGAGGAGCCTGAGGTACCGTTACCCTGGGACCCTGCAACATGGAACCACCCGCCAGGCATGCAGGCGCAGCAGCAGGCGCCGCAGCCACAGCCGCAGCCCCCGCCGACGCAGCCGCAGCCGCAGCCGCAGCCGCAGCCGCCGCAGCAGCAGCCGCAACAGCCGCCGCCGCAGCAGCAGCCCCAGCAGCCGCAGCAGCCGCAGCAGCCGCAGCCGCCGCTGCAGCAGCAGCAGCCGCCGTCGCAGCAACAGCCGCAACAGCCGCAACAGCCGCAACGGCAGCCGCAGCCGCAGCAGCCGCAGCAGCCGCAGCAGCAACGCGTGTGGCAAGTTCCGGAGCTAGCAGCGCACTCGAGCTACTTTGTCGTGCTCAGGAAGTGAGGCCGCGGTGGACTACAAGCGGCAGCCGGATCGATTGAGGCTGTGGAAGGCGAAGAGCCATGCGAAGAGCGCGGCGTGCACGGCGTGCGGCGCGTGGCGCGCATGCTGCGACGATCGCCCGGATCCGTCTCCCGTGCATGTGCACGGCAGGTCCAGGTCCAGACTGTGAGAAGTGAGGTGAGACTTTCGCATAGAGAGACGTGAATTAGAGCGGGGGCGGAGAGAGATGTGTCATAGTCGTGTCATCCGCATGGTGTGTTGCTGTTGGACTGGAGCCCGAAAAGAAGCTATGGTATACAGCCGGAGCTTTTCATAGGCCGTCACAGGTAGTCACAGGACACAGCCGCCCGCACGGCGTGCGGCCGTTCCGAACTGACCGCCGCGCGCAGTTTTTTATACTCTGCGGTGCGTCCGCGATCCTCCGCGGCAACGGAACAGTTTATTTCGTAATTATTTACATGCGGGACCGCCACACGGTCCTCGCCTCTATGGGGCTTTACTGTAGTCTGTACCTACTCGCAGTTTCCACCCCACGCGTGCCAGCATCTCTAGTAGGAAGCCGGGATCTAGCGGGGGGACCTGGCGCAGCTGGTCGAATTGGGCACGGGTCGAATCGGAGTCCCAATTGCGCATTGGCTGGATGAGTTAGTTTACTCTTGGGCGAGTTGGCTTGATCTCGACATAATCCCGCACCATCAGCGATCAGTGACCGCCCCGCTGAGCCGATCCACCGAGAACGTGTAGATCGTCGTGTGCAGGTATGTCTCTCCGGGTCGTAGCACAGGCGACGGGAAGCCGCCGCGATCCGCGGTCGGAAGATGATGGATGGCGTCGGGAAAGTTCTGAGTCTCGAGGCACACGCCCGCGTACTTTGGGTAGCGTGCGCCGCCCTTTCCAGCGAGCGATCCGTCGAGAAAGTTGGACGTGTAGAGCTGCACGCCGGGCGCGTTGGTGGCGATGGCCATGCTGCGTCCCGAGGCTGGATCGCGTAGCGTGATCGCCGGGCGAGGCGTCCTGGGCCACCACTGCGTACCTGGCTTGGTGAGCGCCGCTGGCCCCCGACCGTGCAGCACGAAGCAGTGATCAAATCCGGCCGTCCAACCCGGCCCATCGACGTTCGAAATGCGTGCGCCGAGCTCCGCCGTGCTCGTGAAGTCGAAGGCCGTGCCACGCACCGGGGCGAGCTGACCCGTGGGGATGCGGTGCGCGTCGATGGGCAGCATGTGCGTCGAGCGAGGCATGGTCAGCTCGTGACCGAGGACCTCGCCGGAGGCGTGGCCGCCCAGGTTGAAATAGGAGTGCTGTGCACACGCAGAGGCCGAGGCACGCACGCGGAGCACTCGGAGGCACACTCGGGGGCGCACTCAGAAACCGGGTCGACGCCATGTGCATGCGATGTGCATGCTCATGGCAAGGAGCACAGAATGAGCGCGCAACACCTGCGCAAGGTTGATGATCGTGGGTGCGTCTGTGGTGGCTCGGATAGTTTGGATGAGTTCGTCGGCGTCCGTGAGCGTGTATGTGACCTCCACGTCGAGTGTGCCTGGGTAGCCCTCTTCGCCCGCGGCACTTTGGTACCGCATGCTGATCTCATCGCCGCGGCGGCACTTGGCACCTTGTCTCCGCTCGGAAGCACACGGAGCGACACGCGCAGCGTTCCATCGAACCTTGTCAAAGCCACGCCTGCCGCCATGCAGCGAACCCGGCATGCCACGCTCATTCGTGGCGAGCCGGTACGTCGCGCTGTCCAGCTCAAAAGATGCGTTGGCAATGCGATTGGCCACGCGCCCCACGATCGCGCCGAAATATGGCGAACGTCCATCGGAGTAGGCGACTTCCTCATCAAAGCCGAGCACGACGTCTGCAAACTTGCCGTTGCGATCAGGGAGCAGAAGCTTCTGGATCGAGGCGCCCGTGCGCAGCAAGTGCACCTCAATGCCGCGCCGGTTTCGCAGCACGAGGTTTCTCGATCCCTCCGTTTGTTCTGCGAGGCTCTGGGCTGCTCTGCGCGCTAGCGACGCCCTGCCGACCGCCTTGCCGGCGATCACGGCCAGCCAGCAGATGAGCAAGATTCCGATCCCGCCGATATAGGCCCAGCAGCGTGTGCGCACGTGCGATGCATGGCGGCCAGAGGTTCCCATGTTGCTGCTGTGAAACACACAACGCGCACACCCAGGAGCGGCGACTGGGGAATTCATTTCCGAAAGATTGCACAATTGGCTCGAACTTTTTCAAAGGTTTGATGCGTCCGCCCCTCCTGACGAAATCGTAATGAAGGAACCAATTTCGGCCACGCGTCCCCATCAGGAGCTCTGCCGCGACGGCGAGACGCGCTCTGACGTCGGCGGCGGCTGCTGCGGAGCAGCGATCGATTCTGGCTGCAGCGGCTCGCAACCATGCCGCCGCGACGTACACTTCTGGCCATTGCGACGCTCCTCCGTCGCGGCCTGTCGAGTGGGGTGGGTGGCGTGGGTGCGGTCGTGGAGTCGAAGCTGACCCTCGATAACATCAATCCGGCTGTGCTGGTAACGCAATATGCGGTGCGCGGCGAGCTCGTACAGCGTGCCTCTGCAATCCAGGAGTCAAATTTCGCCGAGAAGCCGTATCGCAAGCTGCTCGAGTGCAACATTGGCAACCCGCAGGCGGTCGGCCAGTCGCCTTTGACGTTCAATCGACAGGTTCTCTCGTTGCTCTGCTACCCCGAGTTAGCCAGAAACCCGGCTGCTGCGGCACTCTTTGAGCCCGATGCAATATTACGCGCCAAGGAGTACCTTCAAGCGATCCCAAACGGGCTCGGCGCGTACAGCGAGAGCCAGGGCTTTGCCATCGTGCGGCAGCAGGTTGCCAACTTCATCACGAAGCGCGACGCGGGCGTGCCAGCCTACAAGGAGAACATCTTCCTGACGGACGGCGCCTCGAAGGGCGTCGAGAAAATGCTGAGCCTGATCCTGCGCGGGCGGACCGATGGGGTGCTCGTGCCGATCCCGCAGTACCCGTTGTACTCGGCGACGCTCGCGCTGGCCGAGGCGCACCTGCTTGGGTACGAGCTCGTCGAGGAGGAGGGCTGGCGATTGTCCGTCGACGTGCTCGAGGAGAAGTTGGCGGCGGCGAAGGCGAATGGCATCCACACGCGGGGGCTGGTGGTGATCAACCCGGGCAACCCAACGGGCAACTCGCTGCCGCTCGAGAACATGAAGGAGGTGCTGCGCTTTTGCGGCAAGCACGGCCTCATCCTCATGGCAGACGAGGTGTACCAGGAGAACGTCTGGCTCGAGTCGCGCCCTTTCCACTCGTTCAAAAAGGTGCTGCACACGATGGCCGATGCGCCCAAGGTGCAGCTCGTCTCGTTCCACAGCACGTCCAAGGGCTTCCTCGGAGAGTGCGGCATGCGCGGCGGCTACTTCGAGCTCTGCAACTTCGACCCGGAGGTACTGCCGCCCCGCCCGATACAGCGCTTCACCCGCCCGCCCCGCACGCGCTCGTCGCCCACCACAGCGCCTATTGTCCATTGGCGCGCTCCGGTCCAACAGCCCCCCCCCCACGCACGCTCACCCACGCACACGCCACCACGCCACCCACACGCCACCCACACGCCACCAACACGCCACCCTGGGCTCCGCCCCAAACCGCGCGCAGGTGGTCCAGCAGCTGCTCAAGCTCGTCTCCATTGGGCTGTGCTCCAACACGCTCGGCCAGATCGCGACCGGCTTGATGGTCCAACCGCCCGCGCTCGGGGAGCCATCCTACGCACGGTACAGCGCTGAGAAGGAGGCCATTTTAACCTCGATGCGTCGGCGTGCGCTCAAGCTTGTCGACGGGCTGAATGCAATGGAGGGGGTCACGTGCAACGCGCCCGAGGGCGCCATGTACGCCTTCCCCTCCATCACGCTCCCTCCCAAAGCGATCGCGGCCGCGGAGGCGGCTGGCAAGGTGCCCGACACCTTTTACGCTCTGGCGCTCCTCGAGGCTACCGGTATCGTGGTGGTGCCTGGCTCGGGCTTTGGGCAGAAGCAGGGCACGTGGCACTTCCGGACGACTTTCCTGCCGCCCGAGAAGGATATGGAAGGCGTGATCACGCGCATGGGCGAGTTCCACAAGGGATTCATGGCGAAGTATTCATGAGAGAGGCGCGGAGGGAGGACTTTGATGTCTCGAAGGTGGACACTCGAGAGTCGACACGTCCACGGGCGGAACAGTGCGTGCATGTGGCTGACACTGAACCTCACCATGTAGGGAAGGGGTGGGAGTACATCGGTCAGCCCAAAACTTGAGAACGATACTTGCCAAAAGAAGAAAGTCGTTCACCACGTGACGATGCCAGTGCCGCCTGCTCGCCCATCTTCAGCCAAAAAGCGCGCGGCCCGTCCAACCGAGGTGCCGTATGCAGCCTGGGCCGTCGGCATCGCTGTTCTTGCTGCGACCACCATGGCAATCTGTGCTCAGCCCATGGCTGCACAGGTGATGAAGGCGGCGATTGAGGCGGTCGTTTCCAACCGGCCATTGACGTACAAGCGTGGCCCTGCGACACCGCTGCACTTTGCAGCCCAGAGAGGCGAGCTCAAGACCGCTCGTGAATTGCTAGATACAGGCGCTGTCGTCGTTGATGCAGCGACCAATCTCGGTGCCACTCCGCTGCACGTGGCCGCCGAGCAGGGCCACCTCGCCATGGCCTCTCTGTTGCTTGAGGCGAAAGCCTCACATGCCGCTGTCACAGACGCAGGACTCCAACCGCTTCATTTCGCGGCAGAGAACGGCCACGGCCCCATCGTGCGGCTGCTCCTCGACCGCCGCGCGGCGGCCAGCGCCCAGACGAGCTCTGGGCACACTCCACTGCACGTATGCGCGGCGTCTCAGAAGGCCTCCCCAGCGATGCTGCTCAGTGCGGCGCGCGTGCTGCTGACGCACGCGGCGGGCGCGTTAGCATCCATCGACGCGCCCACGCTTCTGGGATTCACGGCATTGCACCTTGCAGCCCTCAAGGGCCACGAGGAGATGGTCCAGCTCCTGCTAGCCAGCGGCGCGAGTGCGGACGTTCCAACCGCAACAGGGCACACTGCGCTACACGTGGCGGCCGAGAAGGGCCAGTCGGGCGTAGTGGAGCTGCTGCTCGGGCGCGGCCGGGCGACGCTCGAGGCGAGGTCGCACATGGGACACACGCCGCTCAGCATAGCTCTCGATGCGGGTGCGTACGGCACCGCGCGGGAGCTCTTGCGCCGAGGGGCCGATCCGTCCACTTGCGATCACAGAGGCGTGACGCCCCTCCACCTTGCCGCGAGGCGAGGCGCGACCGAGATGGTCACCACCTTGCTGCGTGCGCATGTGCCGGTTGACGCACTCAATGCAGCCGGTCTCTCACCTCTCACGGTCGCCGTCTACGGAGCACACGGAGCCGGAGGCGCCCCCATCGCAGGCGGCACAATTAGGGCGGATGGCGCACCAACGGCGGACCCAAAGCTCACAAGCTTACTGGATCCGACGCCCCTGCTCATCGCCCTGCTTGACGCGGGCGCCTCCGCACATGCCCCGCACCCTTGGACGGGGCAGACAGCCTTGCATGCGGCCGCCTACCTGGGCCGCCTCTCCTGGATGGAGTTGATGCTCAAGCGTGCTCGCAGTGGTGGCATCAGTGGGCGTGGCGGCGAGGGCGGCGAGGGCGGCGAGGGCGGCGAGGGCGGTGAGGGCGGTGAGGGCGGCGCCGACTCGTCAGCCGGTTCGCCCTCGGACGCTCAGCACGACGCCGTTGATGAGTACCGCATGCACATCCAACGCGGCGATGGGCTGGAACAACGCGCAAGGACCACAGGGCGTCTGGCGCTCGCATCCCCGCGGCAACTCGCTCGTGTGCGTGCGGCAGCATGTGAGTGGGGCCTGATTACGCCTGCGAGTACGCCTGATTACGCCTGCGAGTACGCCTGCGAGTACGCCTGCGAGTACGCCTGCGAGTACGCCTGCGAGTGTGAGGCCTTATACGCCGTCGCGAGTTGTCTGATGACACCTGATGGCACCCGATTCCGTCTGAGGGCCCTATGGAGATTGCGCCCCTCATCAGTGCCCTATGGAGATTGCGCCCCTCATCAGTGCCCTATGGAGATTGCGCCCATCATCAGGCGAGGCCTACGCCCACGCGATTCGTCTCTCGCCCGCGAGAGCGAAGGCGTACGCGCGGCTAGGCACGGTGCAGGCGAGGGCTGAGCAGAGTGCTGCGTTGAGCTCCCATGCTGGCGGCGACGGCGGCGGCGGCGGCGGCGGCTGTGGCGGTGACGACGGTGGTGGAGCTCGGGTATCGTTTGAACACGCGTGGAGGCTGATGCCTGAGCGTACCTCCGATGCAGCCACGTTTGGTCGCGACCAGATGGCCATGGCAATTGCAGGGCTAGAGGGGCTAGGGGGTGAGCGAACCTCACTCATTGCATGCTGATTGCCTCCCTATGGCATGTTTGCAGGCCTAGGGGGTGGGGGCGAAGCCGAGTACCGCCCGCCCGCCCGCTCCAAGATCTGATTGCCTCCCGAATGGCATGCTGATGTCCTCCCTCATTGCATGCAGGAGTGGCGCCCGCACGTACACTCCAAGATCTGAATGTATCTCGCGTGATTACGGCTGCGGGCCCGACCGTTGGCGCGACCCTCCAAGCCTTGAGCTTGTGGCGACGGCACGGCGTCGTCGTGTTCCCCTCGCTCCTGTCGGCTGAGTCGGTACGAGCACTGAGGGGACACGCACAGGCATTGCTGCTGCCGGTGGAGCGCGGTGCTGTATCAACGATCGATCGAACGGCCAACATCCGTGCGCCCGCGCAGCGAGCGCTGCGTGCCCTCCCAGTGAGCCACGAGGTGACGGATGCGCTCAGCCAGCTTTCGGCTACGGTACTCTGGCCCTTCCTGGAAGCGGCGCTGCAGGCGGAGCAGCTGCTGCTACTCGAGCTTGGCGTGATGCGTGCGAGCCCGGGGGCCGCGGCGCAAGCGTGGCACCGCGACGACAACGTGTTGGACGGTCGCATCGTGTCAGTCCAGATCGCCCTCGTCGACACGGGTGCCCAGCAGGGCGCGCTCGAGGTACAGCCGGCCAGCCACACGCACACAGAGCCCACGGACGAGCAGGCTGCACCCTCGGTCATCGTGGCCGTGCCCGAAGGCACCGTCACAGTCTATTCGCCCAACGTGGTCCATCGCGGCCGGGCGAACACACACACGGAGGACCGGTTGACCCTCGTGCTCTCGCTCGTGAGTGAGAGCGGACTCGTGCCCGATGGGATCCCACTCGCGGTGCAAGCCGAGGACGCGGGCCGCTGGTGGTTGGCGCGGGATGGCTTGCAGGACTCGCCGCACGAGGCATTTTGAAGACCCCAAGTTGCAGGGACGGGGCTCGTGGGTCAGAGTATCCGGGTCACAACCCCACGCGGCCGAGTTTTTGACAAAACCGAACGATGAGGGCGGCGGAGCCGCGCCGGGTACTCGGCTTTTCAAGTTTTGATAGTAAGAGGAGAGCTTCGGAGCGCGGTGGACTGTCTCTATCGAGTTGTCAGTGGACGCGACGTCGGTGGCGTAATGTCGTCTCTCTCTCGTCTGCGACTTGGTCCCCGGTCCTCGCGCCCCCCGTGGCGCGTGGCGCCGGGGCCCTCTACCACACTGCCAGGCGCGGCTTAGGCGCGGCGGGGGCGTCACATGGGGCGTCATGGCACGGGGGGCGTGCCGGTGCGCGGCTGCGGAGCGGGGCGCGCGGCGCGCGCGCGGCGCGGCCGGACCGCGGTTGCGCGACGATTCGAGGAAGGCTGGCGCGGAACCGCGGGAAGGAATTTTTAACGAACGTTTCCGCGCATCGTTGATCGACGTGCCGCCCGGGTACGCCCGATCGAGTGTGCTTAGCAATAAAGTCCGAAATATATAGCGCGTATGATATTAGAAAAAGTGCGGGAAAAGGTTCGTCGAAGTTTCGTCACTAACCACGCAGAGTTTCGTCATCTATTTATATTTATTAGGCAACCAGGGGGTTTCGTCACTAGGGCTACCGGTACCAGATCTCCGTATAGTCATGGCGCGTAAACCTATAGTGCTGTATCGTGTATGTGTCGCGCTGTGTCGTTCCCGGTCGGCGGACGGGAAAAGCCGCTAAGCCGGGCCCGCCCTCCCTCGAGCCTCGTCCCTGGCCGCCGCGCGCCGGCCCGCCGCGCTTGCGCGGTCTTCCGGCTTCCGGGTACCCTTCCGGGTGCGGCCCGCCGCGGCGGCGCGCCGGCGCCGGCGCGCGTGTGCTCGCACGAGGTGTACTTGTCACTAAGAAACCGATCAAAAACCGATCTTACGTACCTAACCTCGTAAAGCCGTACGCTACGCTACGAGAATCTACGAACGAAACGCGGAATCAAAAACGAGCTCATTGACGTCTCTTGCGGTGGATGGTGCTCGGGAATCTACGAACGAAGTTGGCGGGGAGTCCTGAGCTACAGTTGCCTACTGGGCCAAGGCTACATGCACAGCGCGTCGAGAACGGTGATGTACGAGCCCTGCGGTGTTTGAGCGGATGCGCTCATCATGGCGCTCACTCGATGGGCTCGGCTTCACCTTGGGCTCCATCCTTGGCTCCGTCCTTGGCTCCGCCCTTGGCTTCATCTGCCATAGGCTCGTCGTCCTCGATGGGCACGGCTTCACCTTGGGCTCCATCCTTGGCGCCGTCCTTGGCTTCGTCCTTGGCTTCATCTGCCATAGGCTCGTCGTCCTCATTCGTCTCCGCGCCACTCATGTCGTCCGCATCGTCGTCATCATCATCAGGCATGTCTGCGCCGTCGGCCCACGAGAGCAGCTCCACCTCGAACTTGAGCGTCGCACCGCCCGGGATCTTGGGAGGCGAGCCCTCTGCGCCATATGCATAGTCCGACCGGCAGTACAGCTCCGCTTTCTCGCCCTTGAGCATCGTGGCCACACCCACGTCCCAGCCCTTGATCACATTACCCTTTCCGATCTTGAATTTGAAATTTCCCGCCCTGTCGCGCGACGAGTCAAACTTGCTTCCGTCTGACACCAGCGTGCCGACATAATGGACTTGAACCTCTGCGCCCTTGAAAGGCGTACCCTCGCTCGGATCTCCGGCGACGAGGATGCGCTTGCAAAGGCCGCCATCGTCCGAAATGTCGACCGCATCCGATGGGACTCCCTGCGGCGGCTTCTTCTTGATGCCACCGGCGCCCTTGACCATCTTCGCAAACAGGCCCTTTTCAGACTGCTTGGCGGCGGCCTCGGCCTCCTTGATGGAACCGTACACCTCGCGAATCTCTTTCGATTTGGGGTCGAGAGTGCAAGCCTCTTTGAGGTCCGCGCGTGCACCATCGAAGTCCGCCATCTTAAGCCGAGCCGTGCCACGCCGGAAGAGCGCCTTGATACGAGACGGCGTCGGCAACTCTTTCAGGCCGAGCACTCTGGTGCACACAGTGGACGCCATCGGCCAGTCGGAAAGCTTGAGAGAGCACTGCGCGGCGTTGAGCAAGCAGGCCACGTGCAGCTCTTGGGCTGCTGGCTCTTTGTCCCCGTCCTCGCGGCCCTTAGATCGCGCAATTGAATCGCGATCCACCCACTCCGCCGCCTCGTCGTACTTTTCGCGAGCGGCCCACCATTCTTCTGCTTTGAAAGCGGTGGTGGCCACCGTTTTGATATCGGTAGCTTTGTCAATCTTCTCCCTGGCAGTGTACTCCCACTTTTGCTTCTCAGGCTCGGCCCACGAGAGCAGCTCCACCTCGAACTTGAGCGTCGCACCGCCCGGGATCTTGGGAGGCGAGCCCTCTGCGCCATATGCATAGTCCGACCGGCAGTACAGCTCCGCTTTCTCGCCCTTGAGCATCGTGGCCACACCCACGTCCCAGCCCTTGATCACATTACCCTTTCCGATCTTGAATTTGAAATTTCCCGCCCTGTCGCGCGACGAGTCAAACTTGCTTCCGTCTGACACCAGCGTGCCGACATAATGGACTTGAACCTCTGCGCCCTTGAAAGGCGTACCCTCGCTCGGATCTCCGGCGACGAGGATGCGCTTGCAAAGGCCGCCATCGCCCGAAATGTCGACCGCATCCAATGGTACTCCCTCCGGACGCCCACTGAGCTGCTTCTCCGTCTCACCTTTCTCGACGACAATCGCCATCGGATCATCGATGCCCGGAGCCGGCATCGGGTCGTCGGCCATCCTTCTTTGTTCTTGCGTCTAGAAGCTTATCGTGTACCACGTCATGTTTGCCGAAACAGAGACCGAACCGGTAAAACGGTGGGAGCCGGGACACACACGGGACACACGTACCGGTTCCGTACCGCCGAACGTTTCGTCCACCTTCTCACGGCAGTAACAGTGCCGTAGCACCGCGGTTGTCGCGTCTGTCGTGTTAAGAAACGACGTCACTCAGTCCCTCGGTCAGTTAACACGCGGTCCCTCCCGTCCCCGCGCTAGAAAATTTGTTATTTCGCTGCAACATTAGCAACATAATGCCACACAACAGGGACGACGACTTAGTTCAGGTGGGGGTCGCCCGCGCATACGCTACTCTCCGCGTCTCCTCTTCGCACTCCGTCCTCTGCCACGTTACCTGTACCAAGGAGCTCCCCGTCGCCCGCTGATGCGTGCCCACATGTGGCGGCTGCAGCGGCGTCCGGCGTGCTCGCCATGGTATGCCTCTATGCTTCCCCGTATGCCTCTATGCTTCCCCCTGCGGCCTCGTGATACTCTCGCCGTCGTTCTCTGTCCTCACACTAGAGTGCCGTCCCGGGCGTAAGCTGTGTATGCCTTGTGGCCTGGCCAGCCTACGCGCCCCTGCGGCCTGTGGTGCCCCGGTGTGTGGGCTCGGCCACGGCCCCGAGTGCTCAACACGACGCCCCGGTGTGTGGGCCACGAGCGCTCAACACGACGCTTAACGGCCACGGCCCCACTCACGAATGCGGCTCAGCTCATGAACCAGTCTGGTTGCGCGGCATCGCTCGGCGGTGACGAGCCCTCATGGCTGTCACGCTCAAGGCCGTCGCCGCTGCTACCGGTACCGCCGCCGCTACCGCCGCCGCTACTGCCGCCGCCATGCTTGGGCATCGTCGTGCCTTTGTGGTGGGGTGAGGGGACGGAGTGACCAACTCCGCCGAGGGAGCTGAGCCCGATAAGCGTCGTGTTGAGCGCTCGGCTGCCGCCCGTGTCCGTGCTCCCGCCGCCCGCACTCGTGTTGCGCTGTGCTCTGCCGTGGCCATGCGTGTCCGTGCGATCTCGCCCGACCTCGCTCGCTGAAGATCCGCCCGAGGGAAGCGTGAGGCAGCTGCTGCCGAGGACGCCAAAGTCGAAGCCGGTGCTCGCCTGGATGTCCGCGAGGTCGAAGCTCTGCGCCAGAGGGAAGGAGGCCACGCCTGGCCCGTCGTCGTCCGCCTCCACGCCCACCATGGCGCCAAACGCGTCGATCGTCGACTGCTCGGCCGACGGCGCGACAGCGCCCATCCCTCCGGCACGAGAGCCGGCAAGGCGATGGGTGGAGGTGGTACGCGTCCCACTCGCTTTGGAGCTGCCGTGGGAGACGCTGGATCCATGCGCGGACGTCCTGCCGCCTCCACCGGCATAGCTTCCGAATGGAGCCGCATAGCTTCCAAGCGTCCCCAGGTCGCCGCCGAATCCGCCGCCGGCTCCACCCGCCAGGTTCCCAGCTATCGAAGGGGGGAGTCGCTGGCTGAAGCGCTGCACGAGGTCGGACTCGAACGGGGTGGACATCGAGACGGCGCTCGAGACGGCGCTCGTGACGGCGCCACGGCCATCCGAGGCAAGCTCGCCCACGCCGACGCCGAGACTGCCAAGGCCGCCAAGGCCGCCGCCGCCCAGGCCGCCACACAGTCCGCCACCGAGGCCGCCACCGAGGCCAACCCCGAGATGGCTCAGCCCACCTGAGAGGCCGCCTCCGAGGCCAGCGCCAGTGCCCAGGGAAGACCGCCGGTCGGCGAGTCGCTCGCGCGGCGCCCTGGGCGCGTCGTACCTGTCGAGCTTCGTCTCGAACATGCCCGATTTGGTCTCGAACATGCCCGATTTGGTGTCGAACATGCCGAGCCCGAGCCCGAGCGTGTCGCCCTCGTCGCGCTGCTTCGCGAGGAGCAGACGGTACTTTTGGAGGTGGCTCTTGATGTTCTGGCGAGTCGGGAGCCCGGGCGCATCCGGAGCGAGCCGTGCCAACTCCTCGGCGATCTTCTGGGGTTTGGCCGAGTCGATGCCGAGGGCATGCACCACCTTGCAGAAGCGCTGATGTACCTCCTTTGACCAGACGAAGCGCTGCTTCTTCTCGCCGCCCTCGTCGTCGTCGGCGTCGCCGCCGGCTGCTGCGCTCGCACTCGTCGTCGCCGCCGCTACCGCCGCCGCTCCTCCGTCGTGAGCGGATTCGCTTGTACCGGCACGTGCCGAGGGGGCGCCGCCGCCCTCCGCCTCATCGTCGGCCGCGCGCTTGACGCCGCGGCGTGAGGAGGCGCGCCCAGCCGCCGCGCCGCCGCGCCCAGCCGCCATCGTGCCCGCTGCGGCGCCGGAGGCCTCGGCGCTGGCGGCGCTGGCGTTGGAACGGCCACCACGGGAGCCTCGCCCGCCACGGGAGCCCGGCCCATGCCCCGACGACAGGCCGCGTGCCTCGACCGTCGGGCCTGCGGTGCCTGCGCCCACAGCGGGCGCTCCGAATGCTTCGGCGCCCAGGCCGACGCCACGACCCGCGCCGAGGCCAGGGGCGCCATGTTGGGCGCTAGGGGCGCCTGGCAGCCCGGCGCCCACGCCCCCAGCGCCGTGCAGGCTAGCGGCCATCGCGGGATGCACAGTATTCTGGTGGTGGAGCGCCGAGACGTAGTGCATCCAGAGGCTGGTGAACGGGTCAGTGACCCCGGCCGCCTGTTCGTTGAGCACGCCACCCCCCAGCCCGGCACTCAGCTGCTGCACGTATGCCATCAGGGCTGGATGCCCAAGCAGAGCCGCCGCGTTCTGTGACGACGAGTCGCTCCAAGCAGCGGTGTTGGGGGAAGAGACGGCGGCGGCGACAGGGGCAGCGAGACCAGCGCCGCCGCTGCTGCTGCTCGCCTCTACAGGCATTTGCAAGGCCATACCACCGCGCGGCTCGCTGCCCGCGTCGGACGTGGGCGCCGCCTCCCCGCCGGCCACCGTCTCCTCCTGTGCTGACGAGGCCTGCGACGTCTGCGACGCCTCCACGTGCTGCCGCTGCTGCTGAGCCATCAACTGTTGCTGCTGCTGCTGCTGCTGCTGCTGCTGCTGCTGCTGCTGCTGCTGCGCCATCAACTGCTGCTGCTGCTGCTGCTGCTGCTGCTGCTGCTGCTGCGCCATCAACTGCTGCTGCTGAAGCTGCGATTGAGATTGATGCTGCTGCTGCTGCGCCATCAACTGCTGCTGCTGATGCTGCGCGAGCAGCTGTCGCAAGTGCTGCATTTGCAGAAACTGCTGCAACTGCTGCAACTGCTGCTGCTGCTGCTGCAACTGCTGCTGCTGCTGCAACTGCTGCTGCTGCTGCTGCTGCTGTAACCTCGCCGCATCCTGCTGCTCCTGCTGCTGCTGCTGCTGCTGCTGCTGCTGTTGCTGCTGGTCCAGCAGCTGCTCCCGATGCCCTTGCTGCTGAAGCTGGCGGTAAAGGGCAAGTAAATACATCTGCTGCTGCTGTTGCTGCTGCACCATCAACTGCTGCTGCTGATGCTGCGATTGAGGTTGTTGCTGCGGCGAGTTCGGAAGCGACTGCTGCTGCTGCTCCCACCGCTGCTCCTCTCGCTGCTGCTGCTGCTGCTGCTGCTGCTGCTGCTGCTGCTGCTGCTGCTGCTG